>Ga0208454_1000287_pt1 | contig 33278 bp, 31 predicted proteins | sample EasRivMeERMZT100_FD_187530 | JGI IMG/M metagenome (GOLD analysis project Ga0208454, IMG submission 187530) | Soil microbial communities from meander-bound floodplain in the East River, Colorado, USA - East River MetaG ERMZT100 (SPAdes) (version 2) | ecosystem: Environmental > Terrestrial > Soil...
CGCGAGAAACTCGGGTTCGTCGGTACGGACGATGGCGAGTGGCGGCGCCCCGAGCTTGCGCAGGAGCTGTTCGAGAGTCGCCCGCGTAGGGGGCCGGTCGAGGTACTCGACGATTTCGACATCGACGTTGCGTTCGCGCAGCAGCGCGAGCGCGGCGCGCGATTTGCTGCAACGCGGATTATGGTAGATTTTGGCTTTCATGGGGCATCCCAGCGCAATGCCAGCCAGTGTAAGAAGGTCGGTCCCGCCTTGCTAGAACCGTGGCTGCAGGCCCCATGGCTTGACGCTTCTGGCCGGGACTTGTAGGTTCTGGCTGCCCCGGTCGGACCAGAACAAGAGAACAGTGACATGTTCCGAGCCCTGCTGACGCTCATCGTGCTCGCGCTTGCCGGGTGTGTTACCGCGCCTCCCGTGCAAGAGATGAGCGACGCACGGCAAGCGATCAATGCGGCTGAAGCCGCGGATGCGGGGCGGTTGGCGCCGGAGTCGCTCCAGGACGCGCGCCGTTTCCTCGCCGAAGCGGAGCGGCAGATCCAGGAGGAAGCCTACGGGCCGGCGCGGTTCAACGCGGTCCGCGCCAAGAACCGTGCGGCACAGGCGCTGCGTTCCAGTCAATCGCCCGAAGCCACGAACGACTGACGGCATTGAGCTTACGCACTGCCCCGCAAGCGATCCGCTGCTTGGTCGCCGGTCGCGTCCAGGGGGTGTACTACCGCGCGGCGGTCGTTGCGGAGGCGCAGCGGCTTGGTCTCCAGGGCTCGGTGCGGAATTTGCCGGATGGCCGCGTCGAGGTGATCGCCACGGGTGATGCCGGTGTGCTCGCCGAGCTCGTCGCCTGGTTATGGCAGGGTCCGCCGGCGGCCCGCGTAGACGCTGTGCAGTTAGAGGAATGGCTCGGGCTGGTGCCGCAAGGGTTCGTCGTCGCGAGCTAACGCGATCAGTGCTGGAACCACTTGGTGCGCAGGCGCTCGATGACCTTGTCGGCATAGTGCCGCTGACCGACGCTGCCGTTGTAGCGGGCCAAGCCTTGGATGAGGTCGCCGTCCTCCATGTCGAGGTAGTACTTGAGGATGCGGCAGCCGAGCAAAACGTTCACATCGACTTTGAACAGCTCGTTCTTGTCGTGGTAGCCGAGCTGCGGCACCCAGAACGGCATTACCTGCATCAAGCCCAGCGCGCTGGCCGAGGAAATCGCGAAGCGATCGAAGTTGCTTTCCACGTCGATGACGGCGAGCACCAGCTCCGGTGGTACGTCCGCGTGCGTAGCCTGGCGGTGCACGGCCTTGAGAATGGCCACTCGCTCGTTGGCGTCTGGCACCTGTCGCGTCAGTCGGCGGGACATGTCGGTGAGCCAAACCTCGGCGTCGAACCGGTCTTCGAAGCTATCCGCGTCGGCGATGGCGGCAACCAGGATCGTGCGCAGCTCCGGATCCGGAGCCGAGCGTGCGTCGCTGCGGCGTTGCGCCTCCGCGTTGCAGAGCACACTACTCGCCAGCAACGCGACGAGGAGGCAACACCAACGGCCTAGCCGCTTCGGTTCAGCGGCCGAGCAGGGCATAACGCTGCTTGGTTTGTTGGCCGTGGTCATTGCATCGATCGGTCACGGGTGTCCACCGCGAATTCGTCGGCTTGAATCATGGTGGTGTGTCGTGGGGGCGGCCACGACGCCGATCACAACGGGAGGCAACGTGTTCAGCAGCGCAGGACTCAGGTACATTGGCCCACGATTCATGCCACGGCGCCGGAGGCGACGTGGAATTGTAGCGGTCGAGCGAGCGCGGAAGCCAGCAGGGCAGGCCGGCTGCCGTTGCTAGCGTATTCGCAGCGTCGAGGAACTGGAGTCAGCGTGGACGGCCGGCCGCACAACATTCGCCGCAAGGGCATCTATCTCTTGCCCAACCTCGTGACGACGGGCGGCCTGTTCGCCGGCTTCTATTCGATCGTGGCGTCGATCGATGGCAACTTCACGGCCGCCGCGTGGGCGATTTTCACGGCCATGTTTCTCGATGGCCTGGATGGCCGCGTGGCGCGGCTGACAAGCACGGCAAGCGAATTCGGTAGGGAGTACGACAGCCTTGCCGACATGGTCTCTTTCGGTCTCGCGCCCGCCATCGTCATCTACCAGTGGGGTGTCGAGCGCCTCGCGGAGTACGGGGCGGTGTGGGGCCGACTCGGCTGGCTTGCGGCGTTTTTGTACGTCGCGGCGGCCGCGTTTCGGCTCGCTCGTTTCAATACCAATGCCGGCCAGGATCGGCGGTTCTTCCAGGGCCTCGCGAGCCCCGCGGCTGCGGCCGGTGTGGCGGGCATGGTGTGGCTTGCGACGCACTACGGGATCGAACGTTACGAGTTGCCGGCGCTCGTCGCAGGTATCACCGTGACGGCGATCGCGGGCCTGCTGATGATGTCGCGTTTCGCCTACGTGAGCTTCAAGGACATCAGCACGGGCAAGCGCGTCCGCTTCGCCAACCTACTGTTGATTCCGCTCGTCATCATCGTCATCGCCATCGAGCCCCAGGTGACGATTTTCGGCTTGTTCCTCATTTATGCTGCGTCGGGACCGGCTGCCTGGCTGTGGCACCGGCGCCGCGGCAAACGCCAGGACCCTGTGCCGCCATGAGCAAACGGCGCGATCAGTATCTCGCCGCGATCGGCATTCCCGAGTGGCGCTTGCGCACGGCGGAGCCCGAAGCGCCGGCGCTTGTCGGCGAGGGACGGGTGGCTGCGTCGAGTCCGGTCGCCGTCGAGACAAAAGTCACGACGGTCACGCCGTCGCCCGCGGGCGGCGACAATGCCGCCGTCTGGGAAGAGTTGGCCGCCGCCGTGCGTGTTTGCACTCGCTGCGGGTTGCATGCCGGCCGCACGCAGACGGTGTTCGGTGTCGGTCGGCGCGATGCCGAGGTGATGGTGATCGGTGAGGCGCCGGGTGCCGACGAGGACCGGCAAGGCGAGCCGTTCGTGGGCCGCGCGGGTCAGTTGCTGAATGCCATGCTACGCGCGATCGGCCTACCACGGTCGGAGGTCTATATTGCCAATATCTTGAAATGTCGCCCGCCGAACAATCGTGATCCGCAGCCGGACGAATCGGCCACGTGCACGCCATATCTGACTCGCCAGATAGGCCTCGTTCGGCCGCGCGTGCTGCTGGCCGTAGGGCGCATCGCGGCGCAGTGGTTGTTGCAGACCGATGCCCCCATCGGTAGGCTCCGTGGTCGAGTTTTCGACTACGGTGAACCTGCCACGCCGCTCGTCGTCACGTACCACCCGGCGTACCTGTTGCGCAGCCCGTCGGCGAAGGCCACCGCCTGGGCGGACTTGTGCATGGTGAGAGAGCTGTTGAGCAAAGCATCATGAGCGCTGCCGTTCTTCCGCGCACCGAGATTCGCCTCATGCAGCCGGCGGATTTGAAGTCGGTGGCGTTCGTCGAGCGCACGGCCTACCAATATCCGTGGAGTCTCGGCATCTTTCGCGATTGCCTGTTGGCAGGCTACTACTGCCTCGTGCTCGACGTCGGCGGCAACGTTACCGGGTACGCGGTCATGTCGGTTGCGGCGGGCGAGGCGCACCTGCTCAATCTTTGCGTGCATCCGAGCGCGCAGCACCTTGGCTACGGTCGGCGGCTCCTGAACGCGATGTTGGTGAAGGCCGAAGACGCGGGCGCGACGAGGGTGTTTCTCGAGGTGCGGCCGTCGAACGAGGTCGCGCTGCGTTTGTATCGGTCCGTCGGTTTCGAGCAGATCGGTATTCGCCCCGCCTATTATCAAGCGGAACACGGTCGCGAGGACGCAGTAGTGCTCGCGACCACTCTGCATCCGGCGCACTGACACCTTCCCGGTCTTCGTCATGCACGAGCACCTGAAAAGGCGAACGTTTGCGATCGTGTCGCATCCGGATGCCGGCAAAACCACCCTGACGGAAAAGTTGCTGCTGTTTGGCGGCGCGATCCAGATGGCCGGCACGGTGAAGGGGCGCAAGGCCACTCGTCACGCTACGTCGGACTGGATGCGCCTCGAGCAAGAGCGCGGCATTTCCGTGACCTCGTCGGTCATGCAGTTCCCGTACGGCGAGGCGCTCATCAATCTGCTCGATACGCCGGGCCATGAGGATTTCTCCGAGGACACCTACCGGACGCTGACGGCAGTCGACAGCGCGCTGATGGTGATCGATGCGGCCAAGGGCGTCGAGGCGCGCACGATCAAGCTCATGGAGGTTTGCCGCCTTCGGACCACGCCGATCATCAGCTTCATCAATAAGCTCGATCGCGACGGTCGGCCGCCGATCGAGCTTCTCGACGACATCGAGACGGTGCTCGACATCACCTGTGTGCCGATGACATGGCCGATTGGCATGGGACGCGAATTTCGCGGCATCTACCACTTTAACGACGATTGCGCCTACCTCTATCAGAATCGCGACGGTAGTCGGCTGCCCGATGTGCGGCGCGTGAACGGTATCGATGGCGCCGAGCTAGAAGCGACGCTCGGTGCGAGCGCTGTTGCCGCGTTGCGCGAGGAGGTCGAGCTCGTTCGCGGTGCGACCCCGGCGTTCGAGCACGCGCAGTATCTCAACGGTAAACAAACGCCCGTGTTTTTCGGCGCTGCCATTCACAACTATGGTGTCCGCGAGTTGCTCGATGCGTTCGCGCTCCTGGCGCCGCCGCCGCAACCACGCGCCACTGACCAACGGGTCGTGATGCCGGATGAGCCGGCGTTCAGTGGCTTCGTCTTCAAGATTCAGGCAAACATGGATCCGGCGCATCGCGACCGAATTGCGTTCCTGCGTATCTGCTCCGGCGCGTACCAGCCCTCGATGCGGATGTACCACACGCGGTTGAAGCGGGAGGTTCGGGTCGGTGACGCCATTACGTTCATGGCTGCCGATCGTCAGCACGTCGAGGAAGCGTACGCCGGGGACATCATCGGCTTGCACAATCACGGCACGATCAACATCGGCGATAGCTTCACCCAGGGCGAGCCGCTCGTCTTTACCGGCATCCCTAGCTTCGCACCCGAGTTGTTTCGCCGCGCTCTGTTGCGCGACCCGCTGAAGCTCAAGGCCCTGCAGAAGGGTCTTGCACAGCTCTGTGAGGAGGGTGCCACGCAGCTGTTTCGTCCGCTCCTCGGCAACGATTTGATCTTGGGGGCCGTCGGACCGCTGCAATTCGAGGTGGCAGCGTACCGATTGCGTGATGAGTACGGCGTCGATGCCGCGTTCGAGGGCGTCGGTGTCGTCGCAGCGCGTTGGGTGCGCTCGGACGACAGAGCACAGCTCGAGGAGTTCGCGAAGAGGCTCGGCAACAACGTGGCGCGCGACCACGCCGGTGAGCTCGTCTATCTCGCACCGAGCAATGTGAGCTTGACGCTCACGCAGGAACGCTGGCCGAAGCTTAAGTTCTTCACCACGCGCGAATTGAGCGCCACGGCCGCCTGAGCTCGTCCGCTAGGACGGCCGAAACGCGGCAACGCAGGCACGCAGCTCTGTCAGCGCCGTGCGCTCCGGGTCCGGCTCATAGCGCGCCTTGAGGTACAACGCGGCGATCGTGGAGATCGCTGCGCCCGCCTGAGGAAGCACGGCAGAGGCCCGCACGGCGTAGGCTTGCGGGCCTTCGCCGGGTGCGCGGGGCGGAACACGCAGACGCGTCAGATGGCGGACAAAAGCCGCGAAATAGCGCGCTGCGGGATCGACTTGCGCGCGGCGCCGCTGGCGCCAGGCAAGATAGAGGTGGAGGGCCAACAACAGACCGACGGAACCCGCAACGGTGAGGCCGAGTAGGACGGCCCACCGTTCGGCGCGTCGCAGGTCGGTGATGCCGAGCGACTCGAGCAAGGCACGCTGCAACTCGGGTCCGTAACCGACCACCCAGGCATGCCAACGCGTATTCACGGCATCCCAGAGCAACGCCGTTTGCCGCAACCAGCTATTGCGCAGCACCGCGCCGGCAATAGTGTCGCGCGCCTCCGACCAACGGCCGGAACCGATCGCCACGCGCTCCGGTGCAACCGCGGCCACGGCATCGACGCGAATCCAACCGCGATCCTCGAGCCACACTTCGGTCCAGGCGTGCGCGTCGGATTGGCGGATGATGTAGTAGTCGCCGATGCCGTTGAGCTCGCCGCCCTGGTAGCCCGTCACCACCCGCGCGGGCAAACCGGCGGCACGCAGCAGCACCGTGAGCGCGGAGGCATAGTGCTCGCAGAAACCTTCGCGAGTTTCGAACAAGAATTCGTCGACGGGCTGCGCCCCGAGGGCCGGCGGCGTCAATGTGTATTGAAACGGCTGCGAGCGCAGGTAGTCCATTGCCCGGTCGATGACCTGCTGTGGCGACGGTTGATCGGTAACCCAGCTCGCCGCAAGCGCTCGTGCTCGCGGGCTGCTGTCCTCGGGCAGATTGCGAAAAAGGTTGCGCTCATTCTCGGTCAGCGGCTCGCGCGCGCTGTAGTCGATGAAAGACGTGACCTCGTAGTCGAGCCGCCGCGCGCTCGGTCCGCCGAAGAACGTGCCGAGTTGATAGTCGCTGCCCATGCGCAAGTTACGGTCGCCGCTCCATTCTCTCGCCATGTCGAGCGCGAAGGCCCAGTTGCGGCCGTTCGGCTCGAGCATGACGCGATACTGTGTCGGCTCGCCGTAGTACTCGGTCGAGTCCTTAACGCGCTCGCCGCGGCGCCCGCCTTGCAGCATCGACCAGGTTCGGCCGTTGAAGTGCGTCATCGACGGGCCACGCCAATACAAGTCGCCGGCGCGCGGTGGTCGAGAGTCGAACTCGACACGAAACGCCACTTCGTCGGACAAGCCGAGGTCGGTGATGTCGCCGGGGCTCATCGTGTCATTCAGGCCGCTTGCGCCGCTGCTCGTGCTGCCGGGTATAGCCCAGAGCGGACCCGGCAACCGCGGGAACAACACGAACAACACGACCGTGATGGGCAGCGCATGCAGCAACAGCCGTCCCGCCAGGCGCGCCGTCATGCCACTCGGCAGCAGCGGACCGCGGCGGCCAAGCTGCAGCAAGGCCACAGTCGTCACCCAGACGAGTAAAACCAAGTAAGCGGCCGTGAGGGGGCCGCGCTCCGTCAGCACGCTCGCGAACATCAGGAAGTACGTAATCATGATGAGCACGAGCTGGTCGCGCTGCGTCTGCGATTCCAGGAACTTCAGCGCGACCATCACGACGAGCAACGCGCTGCCGGCTTCAACGCCGTTCAACGTGCGGTATTGGAACAGCACGCCGCAGAACGCGGCGAAGGCAAGCACGAGCCGCAGAGCGCGCCACGGCATCGGCCAGCCGCACAACGCGACCGCGACGCGCCAGGTGACCGCAGCGGCGAGCAGCGCGGGAATCCAAAGAACGAGCGAGGCCCAATGCGGCGCGGTTGCGGCGACGACGATCGCACCTGTCCACAGCAAGCGTTGCGTATCGACGGGAAGGTCGCGACTACGCAGCGCCGCGGCGGTCATGGTGGCGCCTCGAACAGGGCTAGGGCCTCGAGGCATGCGGCTACGTGCGACGGTCCGTGGCCAAGCGGCACGGCGACACCGGGCAGGCGCAAGCCGACGCTACGGCCCTCGGTCTCGGCGTCGAGGCACCAACGCGCGAGCTGCGACAAACGCTCCTCGACGGCGAGACCGGGCAGCATGTCCCAGTCCAGCAGACAGGGCTCGCGGTCGCCGCCCGCGAACTGCTTCAACAGCAGAAGGCCGCTGCGGGCGTACGCCTTCCACGCGATCCGCTGCGGTGGGTCACCGGGAGCGGCGCCGCGCAAGCCCGCAAAGTCCTCGTCGCCGTGGTTGGGCCGGCTGCCAACCCCCGTGCCGCCCGTGTCTGGCAGCGGCAGACCGGGCGGCGCCGGTTTCGGGTAGACGAGACAACGCGCATCCATGTGGACCCACGTCCAGGCGCGAAACAGGCGACCGGGGTGGCGCGTGGCGACGGTGAAGCGTTCGAGCTTCACGTAGCCGCGGTGTGCGGTGTCGACGCCGAGTTTCAGGGTTTCCATGCCGCACTGGGGCACATCGACGGGCCCTGCCGCATGCTTGCGATGCGTGAGCTCGATCTCGTAGCGAGGGGTGGCCGCGTCGTTGCCCAGACCTAAGCGGAATTCGGCACGTTCACCTGCGAACACTGGGGTTGCGCCAAAGAACTTGATCTGCGCGCCGAGCAAGTTGTTGTGGCAGTGGTGCATGACAACGAGGCCGAGTCCTGCCAATAGGAACGTGAGTGTGAAGCCGAGGCTCGCACCGTAGTTCAGGGAGCCGAGCAGCATCGCGAACACCATGAAGCCGAACACGGCGCCGAACCGCGTGGGCAGGATGTAGATGCGCCGGCGTTGCAACGCCACGGCGAGCGGGTCCGCGCCTTGCCGGCGGTGCGCCCAGCTGGCCGCCCAGCGTTCGATCGCGCGAGCCGCGGCGAGTGGCATGGCGTCAGTGACGGAGTGGTAGGACGGCGCTCACGGCACCGGCACGGCCGCAATGATGGCCGCACCGAGATCGGCGCCGCGCTCAATCGAGCTGCCGTGCGCGAGCTGCAGGCGGTGCGCGACGATGCTGCCGAGCACGGCCTGAAGGTCTTCGGGATGGACGCCTTGATGGCCCCTCAAGAGCGCCCAGGCCTGCGCCGCGCGCAGCAACGCGAGGCCGCCCCGCGGCGACAGTCCGGCCACGAACTCGCCCGATTCGCGCGTGTACGCCAGCAGCGATTGGACGTAGTCGAGCAGCGCTTCGGCGACGTGCACTTTCGGCACCTGATCCTGCAAGCGCAGCAGCGCGTCGAGCGAGATCACGGGTTGCTGCAGATCGACGAGCGAACGACGCTCGCCGCTCGCAAGCAGCCGGCGCTCATCGGCCGGGGCCGGGTAGCCGAGCTCGATCTGCATGAGAAACCGGTCGAGTTGCGATTCGGGTAGCGGAAAGGTGCCGATGTGATGAGCCGGGTTGCGCGTCGCCACGACGAAGAACGGCAGGGGCAGAGAGTAGGTGCTGCCGTCGGCCGTCACCTGGCGTTCCTCCATCGCTTCGAGCAATGCGCTCTGCGCCTTGGGTGTGGCGCGATTGATCTCGTCGGCGAGCACGAGCTGGGCGAACACGGGGCCTTTGTGGAACTCGAAGCGGCCGCTGTCGCGATGGAACACGGAGACGCCGAGCACGTCGGCCGGCAGCAAGTCGCTCGTGAACTGAATTCGCTGATAGCTCAAGCCCAGCGTGCGCGCTAGCGCGTGCGCCAGCGTGGTCTTGCCGACGCCGGGCAAATCCTCGATCAGTAAGTGGCCACGTGCGAGCAGGCACGCGACGCTGAGCTCGAGCTGGCGCGTCTTGCCGATGACGATGTCGCCGAGTGCCGCGAGCACGGGTTGCAGCAGAGCCTGATGGTCGGCGATAGCGCCGCGCGCGGCGATCAATGTCGGTGTAGCCATGCGCCGAATGTTGGCCTAAAACGCCCGCTCGCGACACCCTGGCTTCGGGCAATTGTGAACTGGTGCCAGTCAGTGGGGCGTTGCGGGCGCACCTGCCGAGGGCGCTGTCCGGGAACGCCGCAAGTACGTCCCTGTAGGCTCGCGCGCGCGCGTCCCTGCGCGCGAGCGTCCCGGACAGTGCCCTCGGCAGGCACGCCCGCAACGCGCGAGGCTGGTGCGCGCGCGTTCGTTTCGCGACCGAAGCGCGTAAGTTGCCACGCGATACGCGCAACGGCGACGCCGAAATCTCGCAATGACGTAGCGTTTCGGGGTGTTCCTTGTGGGGCCGTTTCGGGACACTCGGCGCCAGGGGCAGCAATTTGCTCCTGCAATTGCTGCACTTCCGCCGTCCATTGCGGTGATGGCGCCGCGTGAGCACAGGGACGTACTTGCGGCGTTCCCGAAACGGCCCCACAAAGGACACCCCGAAACGCGGGCTACGAAGCGATTTCAGCGAGGCGGGCGATTTGCTGCGCGAGTTGGGCGGCGCGTTGCTCGAGCTCGGCGATGCGCGCGTTTTCTTTGGCCACGACTTCGGCCGGGGCGTTCGCCACGAAGCTCTGATTCTCGAGCTTGCGCCTCGACTTGCCGAGGTCGTCCTGCGTGCGCGCGAGCTGCTTGCCGAGCCGGTCGCGTTCCGCCGCCACGTCGATCAGGCCCGCGAGCGGCACGAGGATGCGCATGCCGCCAAGGAGTGCCGTGGCCGCGCCCTTGACGTTGGCTCCCGCCTCGACGAGCTCGATACCCTCGAGCCCGGCCAGCTTGCGCAGCTGCGCGCCATGCCGCTCGAGACGCTCGCGATCGAGCGCGCTCGCGTCGGCGAGCCTAAGACTCAAGGGAACCGAGCGCGACAAGTTGGCCTCGCCGCGAATCTGGCGGACGCCGCTGACGAAACCCTTCAACCAGCCGATCTCTTCCTCGGCAGCCGCATCGGTTGCGAAGTCGCCTGTTTCGGGGAAGCGCTCGAGCATCACGGTCGGGCTCTGGCGGCCGCGGTGTTTGGCTATCTCGAGCCACAGCTCCTCGGTGACGAACGGCATCAACGGGTGCAACAGCTTCAGCACAGCGCCGAGCACTTCGACGAGCGTGGTTTGCGCGCCGCGCCGCAGCGGCGGCGGCGCGGCCGGGTCGGTGAGCACGGCTTTCGTGAGCTCGAGGTACCAGTCGCAGAGCTCGTGCCAAGCAAAGTCGTAGAGGGTTTGCGCGATGAGGTCGAGGCGGTAGCCAGCAAAGTCCTCGTGCACGGCACGGATCGTGGCGTCGAGACGCGAGCGAATCCAACGGTCGGCGACGGCGAGCTCGGCAGGACCGGCGTCGATGCCTTCCAATTGGGCGAGAACGTACGAGGTGGCGTTCCAGAGCTTGTTGCAGAAACGGTGGTAGCCCTCGGCGCGGCTCAAGTCGAAGCGTGCGTCGCGCCCCGTCGTTGCCAGCGAAGCGAACGTGAAGCGCAAAGCATCGGTGCCCACGCCCTCGATGCCTTGCGGGAATTCCTTGCGCGTGGCTTTCTCGATGCCCGTTTGCAGGTGCGTTTGCATCAACCCGTCGGTGCGCTTCTTGAGCAGCGTGTCGAGATCCACGCCGTCGATGAGGTCGAGGGGATCGAGAATGTTGCCGCGCGACTTCGACATCTTCTGCCCCTCGTGGTCGCGCACGAGAGCGTGGATATAGACCTCGCGGAATGGCACGTCGCCGATGAACTTCAGTCCCATCATGAGCATCCGCGCCACCCAGAAGAAGATGATGTCGAAGCTCGTGACGAGGACGTTGGTCGGGTAGAAGGTAGCCAGCGCTTCCGTCTTGTCGGGCCAGCCGAGCGTGGAGAAGGGCCAGAGAGCCGAGGAGAACCAGGTGTCCAGCACGTCCTCGTCTTGGCGCAGCACGACGTCCTCGCCAAGGTCGTGTTTGCTGCGCGCTTCGGCCTCGTTGCGGGCAACGTAGATGTTGCCGCGGTCGTCATACCAAGCCGGTATCCGGTGACCCCACCACAGTTGCCGCGAGATGCACCAGTCTTGGATGTTGTGCATCCACTCGAAATAGGTCTTGCTCCAGTTCTCCGGCACGAACTTGACGCGACCGTCTTCGACCGCTGCGATCGCGGGTGCAGCGAGGGGTTTCGTGCGCACATACCATTGATCGGTGAGCAAGGGCTCGACGATGACGCCGCTGCGATCGCCGCGCGGGATCATCGACGTGTGCTCGGTGACGCGGTCGAGCAAGCCTGCGGCCGTCAGATCGGCGAGCACGCGCTCGCGTGCCACGAAACGATCGAGCCCGCGATACGGCTCGGGCGCGTTGTCGTTGAGCGCGGCGTTCGCGTCGAGCACGTTCACGAGCGGCAGGCCGTGCCGCTGGCCGACCTCGTAGTCATTGAAGTCGTGGGCCGGCGTGATTTTCACACAGCCGGTGCCGAACTCGGGATCGACATAGTCGTCGGCGATCACCGGTATGAGGCGATTGGTGAGGGGCAGTGCCACTTGTTTGCCGACGAGGTGCCGGTAGCGCTCGTCGTCGGGATGCACCGCGACGGCCGTGTCGCCGAGCATCGTCTCGGGTCGCGTAGTGGCCACCACCAGGTAGCTCTCTGGCGCGTCGGCAATGGGGTAGCGCAAATGCCAGAGCTTGCCGCGTTCCTCCGTGCTCAACACCTCGAGATCCGACAGCGCCGTTTGCAGCACCGGATCCCAGTTGACGAGGCGCGTGCCACGATAGATCAAACCGTCGTCGTAGAGGCGGACGAACACCTCGACCACGGCGCGCGATAGCTCTGGGTCCATCGTAAAGCGATCGCGCGTCCAATCGACGGACGCCCCGAGCCGCCGCAGTTGCTGCGAGATGGTGTTGCCGGAGCGTTCCTTCCACTCCCACACGCGTTCGAGGAAGCGCTCGCGTCCGAGCTCGCGGCGATGCGTCCCTTCGCGGTTGAGCAATCGCTCGACGACCATTTGGGTAGCGATGCCGGCGTGATCGGTCCCGGGTTGCCACAGCGCTCTGTGGCCGCGCATCCGGTGATAGCGCGTCAGCGCATCCATGATCGTGTCCTGGAGCGCATGCCCCATGTGCAGAGTGCCGGTGACGTTGGGCGGTGGGATCACGATGCAGTACGGCGTGCCGTTACCCGCCGGCTTGAAGTACCCCGCGGCCTCCCAGCGCGCGTAGTGGTGGGCCTCGATGTCGGCCGGTCGATATTCCTTTCTCACGATCTTCCTTAACCAGGTTCTTCCGTGTCGAGATGCTCACGCAGCGTGGCGTCGATGAGCTCGGGCAGCTCCCGCCGTAGCTGCGCCGAGATTTGCTCGAACAGCGTGGCTTCCATCGCAGTGAATGCCGAACGAATGATCTCGTCGGCGAGGGCAAAGGTTCGCGAGGCAAGCTTGGTCTGTAGTTCGGCGATCAGCGTGTCGCGGTCGACCGTTGGCGGCGTTTCCGCGTGGCGGATGACGTCCGTTAGCACGGGAATGTTGGTGTCGATGATCTCGAGCGGCTCGATTGGCGGCATGTGTTACACCTGGTGAGTGTTCAATTTGTACCCGCGGTCGCGGTAGAAGCGGTAGCGTTCGCGACTCTGTTCGCGCCGCTCTGCATTGCCGTCCACGACCTCGGCGACGCGCTCGTAACGGCTGAAGAACTCCGGCACGTTGGCCGCGAGGTTGATGAGCACATCCCAACGTCCGGGGGCCGGCGGCTGGTTCACGCCGATGAGGACGGGCTCGAGCGGCGGGGCAGCGAGCGCCTCGCGCACGACTCGGTGTGGAATGAAGCTACCCTGCGAGAACGTCCAGAGCAGCTCGTCGAGCTGCTTGGCCTCGTCGTCCGACGTCGAGTGGATGAAGACATGGTGATCCTGCTGCGTGGCCTTATCGACGATTCTGCACGCGAGACGCAGACGGGCGTCATTGGAATCACCATCGAGTATGTAGAAATCGACTTGTGTCACAGCCCGTCGGAATTGAGTAGAAAGTCGACCAGCAGTGAGACTGGGCGGCCGGTCGCGCCCTTGTTGGAATTGGAGCGCCAGGCCACACCGGCGATGTCGAGGTGCGCCCAGGGAAGCCCATCGACGAACCGCGACAAGAAGTTCGCGGCGACGCTGGCGCCGCCGTCGCGCGTGCCCGCGTTGGCAAAATCGGCGAAATTGCTGCGCAACGTCTCGCCGTAGTCGTCATGCAGCGGCATGCGCCAAGCGAGATCGAGCGACCGCTCGCCGGCGCCGAGCAGCGCTTCGGCGAGCTTCTCGTTGTTGCTGAAGAGCCCGGTGTAGAGGTGCCCGAGCGCGACCACGCAGGCCCCTGTGAGTGTCGCGACGTCGATGATGCAGCGCGGCTTGAAACGGCGGGCGTAGGTCATCGCGTCGCAGAGGATCAGCCGGCCCTCGGCGTCCGTGTTGATGATCTCGATCGTCTGCCTCGACATGCTTTTGACGATGTCGCCGGGTCGCGTGGCGTTGCCGCCCGGCATGTTCTCGCAAGCCGGGACTATGGCGACGACGTTGCACGCGGGCTGCAGCTCACCGACAGCCGCCATCGCGCCGAGCACTCCGGCAGCGCCGCACATGTCGAACTTCATTTCGTCCATTTTCGATGGCGGCTTCAGCGAGATGCCGCCCGTGTCGAATGTCACGCCTTTGCCGCAAAGCGCGATGGGCGCTCGCCGCCGCGCTGCGCCGCGATACTCGAGCACGATGAGCCTTGCGGGTTCGTCGGCACCTTGCGTGACGCATAACAGCGCTCCCATGCCGAGCCGCCGCATGTCCCCTTCGCCGAGGACCTTGACCTGCATGTTGGCGTAGCGCTTGGCGATGTCGCGCGCAGTCGCCGCGAGATGCGTGGGCGTGCAAACGTTCGGCGGGCGGTTGCCAAGGTCGCGTGCCAGATCCGCACCGTTGGCGATTGCCGTGCCGAGCTTGATGCCGTTGCGCAGCGCAGTCGTGCTGGAGCCGCGCGGCACCGCCAGAGCGAGACGGCCCAAGCGGGGTGGCGGATCCGTGCGGCTTTTCAGCTCGTCGAAGCGATACAGGCTCGCGCGAGCCGTCTCGACGCTGTGGCGCGCGGCCTCGCCGCTGCTGAACAGCGGGCTCGTTGCGTAGGTGAGGTAACTGATGGCGTCTTTGGTGCCAGTGCTGCGCAACGCGCTCAGTGCGGCCGCAAGGGCGGCGGCCAAGCGTTTGGCCGTGAAGTCGCTGTGTTTGCCGCAGCCGACGAGCAGCCAGCGCGCGGCTGCCGTGCCCTGCGTGCGGTGAATCAGCGTGGTCGTGCCGAGCCGCCCGGTGACGTCGCCGCGGCGCACGAGCTGCTGGATGGTCCCATGGGCGGCCGTGTCGAACTCTTTCGTGGCACCGTGTAGCTGACCGTCGTCGAACACCGGCAAGATCGCACATTCGGTTCGCTGGCTCGCCGGTGCGCCCGTCTTAACGGGAAACTCCATCCTGAATCTCCTTCCCTTGGCGATCGGTACCGCGATCGTAAGCAGCTCGAGAGACTTCACGGCGGTCCTGCCGTGCTGTGCTATCGTGTTGGAATACCGTGGAAAAAAGCAGTTTAGTGCATTCGATTCGCTTAAGGTACTGGCAGCGGACTCGATCGTGAGTTTGATAAACCGCTACGTTTTTCGCGAGGCCTTCGGGTCGTGGCTGATCGTGCTGGCGGTGCTGTTCCTGATTTTCATGACCAATCAGCTTGCCGACATCCTCGGCGATGCGGCCGCAGACCGGTTACCGCGTGAGGCCGTGGCTGCCATCTTCGGCTTCACCGCGCTGCGGTATCTGACTTTCCTCACGCCGATCGCACTGTTCCTCGGCATCATGTTTGCGCTGGCGCGACTCACGCGCGACAGCGAGATGGCAGCTCTCGCCGCCTGCGGTATCGGGCCCGGGCGGTTGCTCGTGCCGATCGGCGCGTTGACGGTGTTGCTGGCGATCGGCCTCAGTTGGCTCGCCTTGGAGACCACTCCGGCCGTGAGCCGGCGCATCGAGGAAATCCGCTTCAACGCGGATCAAGACATCGAGCTTGGCGCCATCGAGCCCGGGAGATTCACCTCACCGGACTCGGGTAAAACGGTGCTCTATCCGCGCGAGGTGGTCGGTGACGAGCTGCGCGACGTTTTTCTCCAAAGCCAGCAGGGCGAGCGCGTGATCGCCATTCTCGCAGCGCGTGGTCGGCGCGTGATGGACCCTGTCACGGGCGAGTTGTCGTTCGTGCTGTACGACGGTCGCCGCTACGAGGGTGTGCCCGGCGAGGGCAGTTTTCTCGTTCTCGAGTTCGACGAGCACGGTATGCCGATTCGGACGGAGGAAGAGAAGCAGTTCGTCGCAGGGGCCGCGTCCAAGCCGACGCTGGCGTTGCTGCGATCGACGGCGCTCGAGGACCGCGCCGAGCTCCAGTGGCGCGTGTCACTGCCGCTGTCGCTGTTCGTACTCGGGTTGTTGGCCGTGCCGTTGAGTCGCTCGTCGCCGCGGGAGGGTCGCTATGCGCGCCTCGCCGTGGCGCTCTTCATCTACATCATCTACGCCAACATGACGTCGCTCGCGCGCCTGTGGCTCGAGCGCGGTCTCGTAGCGGACTGGCTCGGCATGTGGTGGGTGCACGCGGTCGTGGTGGCGATCGCCTTGTTGCTGTTGGCGCGAGACGACGGCTGGCTTTCGTGGCGCCGGGCCCCGCGGCAGGCAGTGGCCACATGACGCTGTTGCGCAGCTACTTGGTGATGTCCGTCTTGCGCGGCGTCGCCCTCACGCTCACGGTGCTCGTCGTCGTGATGAGCGGTATCGATTTTATCGGGCAGCTCAACGACGTGGGTACCGGCAGATACGACTTGTCCTCGGCGGCCACCTATGTGGTTCTGCAGGTGCCGGGGACCATTTTTGCGACGCTGCCTGCGGCGGCATTGATCGGTTCGCTGTTGAGTCTCGGCAACCTTGCCGTGCATCGCGAGCTCGTCGTCATGCGTGCGAGTGGCATTTCGTCGTGGCAGCTCCTCTCTGCAGTGGGGCTTGCGGGCTTCGGCCTCGCAGTGCTCATGGTGCTGCTCGGCGAGTCTTTGGCGCCGTCGCTCGAGGCCTACGGAAACGAGCTGCGGACGCGCGCCATGCACGAAGACGTGGCCGTCGCCGATGGTCAGGCCACTTGGCTCAAAGACGGTGATCGAATCTTCAGCCTCCGCCGGCAGGCCGGCGATCTCGGTTATGGCGGCGGCGTGCTGATGTTCGAGCTCGGCCCGGATAACGCGCTGCGCGAAGTGGCTCGGGCCGATTCCGCCGACGTCGATTCCGCCAACCGTTGGGTGTTGTCGAATTTCGCGCAGACCTCGTTTCTCGAGAACGGCATCACCGCTCGTAGCGAACGTCAGTCGACCGAGACCTACGATCTCAATCCCGATCTGTTGGCGCTATCCATCGTGCGCGAGGACATGCTCGACACTCCGTCGCTGCAGCGATACATCCGCTATTTGCTCGCCAACGATCTCGACGCGCGCCGTTATCTGATCGCTTACTGGACGCGCATGGCCAATGTGGCGTCCGTAGTCCTGATGACGGTCTTGGCACTGCCGTTCGTGCTGGGCGGGCTGCGCTCCGCTGGGACCGGCGCCCGTTTTCTGGTCGGTCTCGTGATCGGCTTGTCGTACTACGCCATTAGCGAAGTGCTGACGAGCGCGGGAGACGTCTACGACGTCGACCCGCTCGTCGTGGCGTGGGCGCCGAGTGCCGCGCTACTTCTGATCACGACGGTAGCGTTGCTCCGGGTCCGCTAGTCGGCGGTGTGCGGACGACGCGCGTTTGCGTCCAGCGGTCGTGCCAACCGCGGCCGCGCGCATCGAAGGCGCTCCACCACAGCCCCAGGCCGGCCGGCAGCAGGGCAACCAAGGCGGCGGCGAAACGCGCCAAGGCGCGCGGCCAGTCGAGTCGCCCACCGTCGTCGGCGACCACGCGAATGCGCCAGGCGCGCATGCCGAGCGTTTGGCCACCATGCCGCCAGAAGCCGGCGAAGAACACCGTGGCGATCGCCACGAGGCAGATGTCGAACCATAGGCTTCCGGCCGGGATCTCCCGCCCCCCGCGCACCGCTAGCAGCAGCAGCGTGAAACAGAAGATCAGCGCGGCCAGCAGCAGTAGGTCGTAGCAGAACGCGCCGACCCGACGCAGCAAGGGGGCTGGCTGCAGGGTTGGCAGTGGTGTCGGTGGTAGCACTGGTTGCGACGGAGTTGGCACCTCGCCACGGAGTCTAACAAAGTGCCGCTGGCAGACCCGACCAAGATTCGCAACGTTGGTGGGTTCGATGTGCGCCGCTACGATCGCAACGTCATGCGGCCACGCGGCGTCGGTATAGAATTCCGCTATCGCGTAGGCGGCTAGCGGAGTTGTTCGATCGGTACCGCGGCACGAGAAGTCGAGCTTTGGCATCGCGAAGCTGAGAAGCGGCTCAACGGCAGAGATTTGGCGGGAGCCCGCGCGGCCTGTCTCGAGGTGCTGGCTCGGGCGCCGCAGCATGCGGACGCGCACTTTCTGCTCGGCATGGTCGCGGCCGGTAGCAACCGTTACGGCGAGGCCGTAAGCCACATCGAGCGCGCCCTCGCTGCGGATGCCAGTCGCGCCGAGTATCACGCTCAGCACGCACGTTGTCTGGCGCTGCTCAAGCGCGAGCCCGCGGCGCGCGCCGCCGTGGAACGGGCGGAGGCACTGGTGCCCCGGGATGCCCTCACGCTCGACACGATCGGCGTGGTTTGGTCGCGGTTGAATGAGCACGCCCGGGCCGTGCCCGTATTTGAGCGCAGCGTTGCGGTCGCGCGCGACAACGCCGATTTCCATTACAACCTCGCGTCCTCACTGCGCATCCTCGGGCGTTTCGATGAGGCCGAACGGGAGTATGAGAACGTGGTACGGCTCGAGCCGCGATTTTTTCGCGCGCATTCCGCGTTGGCGGAGCTGCGCAAGCAGACGGTCTCGCATAACCATGTCGAGCGACTGTCGTCGCTGCTCGACGACGTGGGTGCCGATGTCGACGGCGAGTTGCACTTGCGCCATGCGCTCGCCAAAGAGCTCGAGGATCTCGGCGACTACGATCGCGCCTTCGCCCATCTTGCGGCTGGTAAGGCTAACAAACGTCGTTCGTTGCAGTATTCGATCGCGACCGATGAAGCCCTGTTTGCCGCCGTCCACGCGGCGTTTCCAGCCGATCGCTTCCCCGAGTCGCAGCTTGGGTTTCAGAGTGGCGAGCCGATTTTCGTCGTCGGCCTACCGCGTTCGGGCACGACGCTCGTGGAACGCATTCTCTCGAGTCACTCGCAGGTGTTGTCCGCAGGCGAGCTGCAGAACTTCGGCGTTTGCCTGAAGCGCGCGGCGGCCACGCCTTCGAACCGCGTGCTCGACGTCCCGACCATCGAACGGGGCGCGCACTGCGACTTGGCCGAGGTTGGCCGGCAGTACGTGGACAGCACGCGCCCGATCACGGGGAGGACGCCGCATTTCGTCGACAAGTTGCCGCTGAATTTTTTCTACATCGGCTGCATTCGCCTGGCGTTGCCGAAGGCGAAGATTATCTGTCTTCGTCGGCAGCCGCTCGATAGCTGCCTCAGCCTCTATCGGCAGCTTTTCGCCGTGAACTTTTCCTACTACAACTTCGCCTACGACCTTAGGGACATCGGCCGCTACTATGTCTTGTTCGACCAGCTCATGGCGCATTGGCAGCGTGTCTTGCCGGACCACGTTTTGCAGGTTCAGTACGAAGACTTGGTCGCCGACCAAGAGCGCGAGACGCGTCGCCTCCTCGGGTTCTGTGAGCTGCCTTGGGAGCCCGCCTGCCTCGATTTTCAGACCAACGCCGCGCCCGTGGCGACGGCGAGCTCCGTGCAGGTGCGCGAGCCGCTCTATAAAACGGCGGTCGGCCGATGGCGGCGGTACTCGCAGCATCTCGGTCCAGTCATCGAGCAGTTGCGCGCCGCAGGAATCCCCGCCGAGTGAGGCGCCGCCATTCGGCCGCACGCTCTCGCGGTGACCGTCGAGGGTTGCCTGCTCGAGCTTCAAGACTGCCGCACGGCCCATAGCCGTCAGCGGACGAGTGGCTGAAACTCCGGGTGCCGCTTGATGTACGCGGCGACGAAGGGACACGTGGGGACGACCTTGAGCTCCCGGTCGCGGGCATAGCGCAAAGCCGCGTCGGTCAGTCGTGAGGCGATGCCGCCGCCACGCAGTGCCACCGGGACGAACGTGCGGTAATAGTCCAGTGTTTGCGCGTCGACCTCGCGGTATTCGAGCACGGCGGGTGCGCCATTGACGTCGATCTTGAAGCGCCGTACGGCGAGCTCATGCCGAACGTCAGCCGATGTCGGCAATGGCTTAGTGGTCAGACCGCGTCCTGCGCGTTGCAAGGGGGTGCGAGGCCGTTCACGAGGTCGGCGAACATCGCGGCGCGCTCTTGCTCGTCGTCGATCTGCAAAACACCTACCACGTTCGCATAGTACATCTCGAAGCACTCGCTGCGTGGGTGGTCCTTGAGGATCTCCGACAAGTCGCCGGCCATGCCGATGAACACCGGTTCGTAAGTCGGCGCCGCGCCCGGGTCGATTGACCTCGAGGCAACGATGTAGACGCCCGCCACGGGTTTGAACCGCGTGCCCCAAACATAGATGCGGAAGGCGTAGCTGCGCCCCGAACGCCCCGTGAAGCTCACGGCATCGATCTTCGTGGTCCTAGCCAAAGGCGACCCTCGCCAAGCGCAGTCGGCACGGATTATAGGACGCGGGGCGCGGGTCACTCACCGTGAGCCAATGCGAAAAAACGCCAACTAGACCGATTGACTGCGCCGGTACTCGGTTGGCGTTACGGCGAAGCGCTCTTTAAAGGCCCGCGTGAAATGCGCCATGCTGCTGAAACCCCAGGTGAATGCCGTATCCGTAATCGAACGACCCTGCCAGAGCGCGTTCCGCAACTGGCTAGCACACTCCTCGAGACGGCGCCGCATGATGTAGTCGGCGATGCCTTCGCCCTCCGGCGCGAACACCATCCGCGTGTAGCGCGGGGACAAGCCAAGCCCCGTCGCGACTGAGCTGGCGTTCAAATCAGCGTCGCGCAGGCGCCGTTCGATGAAACGCTTGATCTGCGCTCGGCGAGCTGCGGCCACGGACGACTCGCAAGCCTCCGCGCGATGCTCCATCGCGTAGGTCGTGGCTATGACCTCGAGCAGGCTCTTCACGAGGTTAGGGCCGTATTCGGGCGGCAGCCCTTGTTCGACTTGCGTCCAGATCGCTTGCAGCATCGTCCCCACGAGCCGGCCGAAGCCCCGGTTGGCCGTGCCGCGGCGGCCGAACACCGCTTCCGGGTTCGGTATGTAGCGGCGCAGCGTCTCGTACGGCAAGATCAAACCGAGCGAAGTGTTCGGCTGGCGGAATGTGGTCCGCGAAGGCATGACGGAGTCCGTGAGGACGAAGTCGCCCTCTTCGAGCTCCACGTCGTGGCCGCAATGCAGCACTCGGAGGCCGGTTTCGACCGGCATCAGCAGCGCGACGCGGCGCTCGGATGAGCCTTCGATGTGCCGGGGCGAGCGTTCGATGACCGCGGCGCTCGAGAACGTGCGGACGACGGCGGCCGTCCCGAGTTGCTCGATACCGAACGCAGCGTTGAAATTGTCGCGATCGACGGGCGTGATTTCGAGCGGATAGAAAACGCGACGGTGCAGATCGTTCCAGTAGGCGAGTCGCGCCGTGCGTGCCGCGTTAGCGGTCGAGTAGTTCTTAAGAATGGCCAGTCACCGTAGCGGCTATTCTGTTGGGATCGTAGCACAGGCTCGAACCCTTGCCCGGACCGGGTGGTTCGGCTGTGTGTAGCGCCGTCGCAACCGGGCAACCTGCCGCGACTTCCCCTCATGGCAAGTGATGCTGCCGTTCTAGGCAAGCGGCCGAAAGCCGTTCGCGCTATCTCATTAGTCAGCTCATATCGAGCAGGGGGGGATCAGCATGCAGTACCGAGTCCATGCGCGCGGGCATCGCAGTCTGCTCGGCTACGCCGCTTTGGCAGCTGCCGTGGCAGGCGTAGTGGACGCACAGGTTCAGACACCGGCGGCCGGCGAAGGGGCGACCGAGGAGATTTTCGTCACGGGCTCGCGCATCAGCCGGCAGGGTTTCGATGCGCCGACACCCGTGACCGCGATCGACAGCGACTACCTGCTCGATCTCGGCTTCGTCAACGTCGGTGCTGCCATCCAGCAGTTGCCGGCCAACAAGGCGAGTCTCACGCCCGAGACCAACGGTTTCGGCAGCTTCAACGTCGGTGCGCAAATCGCCAACCTGCGAGCGCTCGGCGCAGCCCGTACGCTGACACTCGTCGACGGCCGCCGGCACATCGCGAGCACGGATACGGCCAACGTCGACCTGAACTTGATTCCGCCGCTGCTGCTCGAGCGTACCGAGATCGTCACGGGTGGCGCGTCCGCGGCCTACGGTTCGGACGCCGTGGCGGGCGTCATCAACGTGATCCTCGACAAGAACCTCGAAGGTGTCCGCTGGCAAGCTGACCTCTATCAAAGCGCTGAGGGTGACGGTACGTCGCGGCACCTCTCGGGCGCAGGCGGCGTGGAGCTGTTCAACGGCCGCGGCCATCTCATCATCGGCGGCGAGTACGAGGACGCCGATGGCGTCGACTCGTGCGTGCTCACGCGCGATTGGTGCCGCGGCCTGCCGGGCATCGTGACGAACCCGGCCAATGCCACCAACGGCCAGCCACGCAACATCATTGCGAACGACGTGGTGCTCGGCAACATGACCTCGGCCGGCATGATCGTGGGCGTGCCGAATGCGCTGCCACCGACCCATCGGCTCTACGGCATCCAGTTCGACGCCGCCGGCAATCAGATTCCTTACACGTACGGCTTCCCGGCCAATCAGCAGTTTCAGATCGGCGGCGACGGCTTCTCGCGGTACGAGACCACGAATCCGCGCACGCCGGTCGAGCGGGGGAGCTTGTTCACGCACTTGCGCTTCGACCTGTCCGATACGACCGAGCTGTTCTTCGAGACCTCGATGGGTATGGCCGACGGTAACAACTTGGGCGCCGCGCGTTGGTTCAACGGCGCTCAGGCGATCACGGTCAATCGGGGTAATCCCTACATCCCGGCCAGCATTTTGACGCTCATGAACGGCGCGGCAGGCACAGCCGACGACATCAACTCGTTCAGACTCGGCAAGCATTGGGACGACTGGGGTCGCGTCGAGAGTCATTCCGACAACGAGGTGTATCGCCTCGTCGTTGGCGCCCAGGGCGAGTTCTCCGAAGATTGGACCTGGGACACCTACTACCAGATCGCCTATAACGACCGCCACCAGTACCTGTTACGCCAGCCGATCAACAACAACTTCACGCGGGCGCTGAATGCCGTAATCGATCCGGCGAATGGCCAGCCGACGTGCGCGGACTTGTTGAGCACCAATGCCTCGGTTCGTTCGGCGGCCGCGGGCTGTCGGCCGATCAATCCGTTCGGCTTGAACCGTTGGGATCCGGCTGCCCGTGACTACGTGCTCGGCACGCTGCACGAGTGGTACAAAATGAACGAATACGTCGTCGCGGCGAACGTGCAGGGCGAGATCTTCGAGGTGCCCGGTGGCCCGGTCGGCGTGGCCGCGGGTTTGGAGAGTCGCCGCGACAACGGCGCCGTCACGCACGATCCGTGCTCGCGCAGCTCCTGCTACTGGCAGAATTTCGGCGACGACTTTGCCGGCAAGCTCAACGTCTTAGAGGGCTACGTCGAAACGGCCATCCCGTTCATTCGCGACAAGCGCTTCGCGAAGCTGTTCGAGCTCGACGCCGCAGTGCGCCAGACGCATTACACCAACAAGCAGCCCGGCCACCAGGAGTACTACAACAACGGGACGGTGCTGTGGGTGGATGAGCGCCAGAGCAAGATCGATGCAACGACGTACAAGTTCAGCACATTGTACGACCCGACCGACTGGCTGCGCTTCCGCGCCACGCGCTCGCACGACATTCGCGCGCCCAACTTCTCGGAGCTCTACGAGCGCACCGAGAGCGTCGGCTTCGCCGGTTCCATCAATCCGTGGACGGGTGCCACGGACCTGCCGCTCGTGGCGAATACGGGTAACATCAACCTCGCCGCAGAAGAGGGCAATACCGAAACGATAGGCATCGTCTTCTCGCCGACCTGGAACTGGGGTAGCGGCTTCAGGTTGTCGATCGACTGGTGGGATATCGACATCGACGGCGCCATCGCGCGACTCGGGACCGTCGCGCTCATCGACGGTTGCTTCCGCGGTAACACCACGCTGTGCAGCTATATCGATGGCGACGGCCCCGGCGGCTCGATCACGAACATCCGCAATCCGTTCCTGAATCTGGACGTCTACTCGACCGAGGGCATGGATCTCGAGGCCGTGTACCAGTTCGACCTGAGCGGCGGTGCGAACCTCGGGTTCCGGCTGTTCGCGACCCAGACCGACGAAGTGGTGACGGTGGTCGCCGGTCTTAGGACCGACTTCGTGGGCGTCACGGGACCGGCCGCGTTTGGCCAGCCCGAGTGGGCCTTGAACGGTACGACGAGCTACGACCGCGAGAACTGGGGTATGTCGCTGCAACTGCGCTACATCGACAGCGGCCTCTATAACGCGACCTGGATCGATCCCAGCGACCCGCGTTACAACCCGTCGACGACGAACGCCCAGCTCGCGCCGCTGATGGTGAACGACAACACGATCGACAGCGCGACCTACGCCAGTCTGTCCGGCCGCTATAACTTGCCGATCGGCAATGAGCGGACCTGGGAGCTGTTCGCGACGATCAACAATCTGTTGGATGAAGATCCGCCGTTGGCGCCGGATGGCGCGTATCCGACCAATGCGGCGTTCTTCGATCAGATCGGCCGGTCGTTGCGCATCGGTATTCGCGCGGACTTCTAGCAGCCAGTTTGTGGGGGAGCGCGCCGGCGTTGGCCAACAGCCAACGCCGGCGTTTTGACCGAATGCGGTAAGCCGCAATGACGACTTCGCGTCGCAGCGGGCTATACTTTCTCGGCAGATAGAACGTGCTTACGGAGTGCTTGGATGACTAGCAAGATGGGTTCAAAGGTAGCGCTGTTGGCGTTGTCCTTGCCGGCCTCGGTGGCCGTCTTGGCGCATCACTCGGCCGCGCAGTTCGACTTCGGTCAGACCGTCCGCATAGAGGGCGTCGTCAAGGAGATGCGCGTGGCGAATCCGCACATCGCGCTCTATCTCGAGGTGAAAGACGACAAGGGCGCGCGAGTCATCGAGTACGAAGGTCACAGTCGTAACAACGTCTATCGGCGCGGCTGGCGGCCCGATATGGTCCATGAGGGCGATACCATCAGCATCGACATTGCGCCGCTGCGCACGGGTGATGACGGCGGGTACGTCAAGACCTTCATCTTGAAGGACGGCACCGAGTTCTAGAGCGACTGGCGGCGCCGCATTGGCCGCTCTCGAGCGGCTAGCCCAGGCGCTCCGCGATGACGCTCAGATAATCGATCAGGTTCGATAGCTCGCGGTTCAACGCGGCGAGCTCGGTCGCCTGGCGCCAGAGTACAAAGACCCCCGCCGCTAGCAGTGCGGTGTTCGCGAGTCGCCAGAGCCAAAGACAGGCGATGGCGAACATCGACGGTTGCGGCGGAGCGCCGCCGGGGCCTGCTGAGGTGGTCATAGCGGGTTGCAGCCGTCACCTGCACCGACATCACCGGCCGGGTCCTCCTTGATGGGGCAGATCCGTTCGGAGCCTGAAGCCATGCCCATCACCCGGAGTGTCGATTGGCTCGAGTGTAGCGACTCGATAGGGGTTTTTCGACATTCCCCGTCCGTGGTGTGGCGGCGTATTGGTTGGCGGGACAAAAAAAAGAGCTCGTCCATTGGGCGAGCTCTTCAGGGGGCTTCAAGTTTTCCAATCGGGGAGGAAATTCTCAAAGCGAACAGGAGTATAGGCTTGGCAATTTCCAGCCGTGGTCAAGAAGTCTCAAGGCTTGGCACGACCGGCCGAGAGTTGCGCCGGTGCGGGCAGCGCAGTGGCGATCGGCCGCTCGCAATGGGACGGCACGCCCTAGCGGCGGGAGTGAGTAACGTAAAGAACGCCGGGCGCTTAACCGCAGGCAGTGAACGCGGTGTCGCTCCGCGCCATCTCAAAGACGCGCAACCCATTGATGCGGATGGCGCTCCCTACGGGAATCGAACCCGTGTTTTAGCCTTGAGAGGGCCACGTCCTGGACCGCTAGACGAAGGGAGCGCGGGTGCCGCGCCTGGGCGAGGGCTGCTATCATACCGGGCTTTCGAGCACGGTAAAACCAGAGAATCTTGTCGAACGACACGAATCCCCAGTCGCGTCACGGTCCAGTCATCGTCCCGCGCTCGGAACACAACATCAGCCGGGCGAACATTTCGCCCAACGCACTCAAAGTGCTCTACCGTTTGAGAAGCGCCGGTTTCGAGGCGTTTCTCGTCGGCGGCGGTGTGCGTGATCTGCTGCTCGATCGCCATCCGAAGGACTTCGACGTCGTCACGAATGCCGACCCGGATCAAATCAAAGATCTGTTCCGCAGCTGCCGCCTGATCGGCCGGCGCTTCCGCCTCGCCCATGTCCGCTTTGGCCGTGACATCGTCGAAGTGGCGACCTTCCGCGCGTCCGGCGCAGAACCGGATGACGACGACCGCGCGCATTCCGATAGCGGCCGCATCCTGCGCGACAACGTCTATGGCTCGATCGACGAAGATGTCTGGCGCCGCGACTTCACAGTCAACGCGCTGTACTACAACATCGCCGACTTCAGCATTTGGGACTATGTGGGTGGCGTGGCCGACGTGCGCGCGCGCACGTTGCGGCTCATCGGGGATCCGGAAACGCGCTACCACGAGGATCCCGTCCGCATGCTGCGCGCGATCCGCTTTGCCGCGAAGCTCGACTTCACTCTCGCGCCCGAGGCGGAAGCGCCGATCCCGAAGCTGGGCCGCCTTTTGGCTGACGTGCCGCCGGCGCGTTTGTTCGACGAGCTGCTCAAACTCTTCCATAGCGGTCACGGGGCGCGCAGCTTCGACTTGCTGCGCCACTATGACCTCTTGCGCTACCTTTTTAGCGACACGCAGTCCGTTCTCGAGACCGAGGAGGGCGGCAAGATCGCCGACTTCATTCGTCGGGGGCTCGCCAACACCGACGAGCGCATCCAGACCGACAAGCCCGTGACACCGATGTTCCTGTATGCCGTATTTCTCTGGTTCCCGATCAAGGCGTTGGCAAAACGGCTTGAGCAGGAGGGCTGGAACGACGGTCAAGCGATGTTGGAGGCGAGCCAACGCATTGTCGGCGCGCAGCAAACGGCCTTTCCGCGCCGCTTCAGCTCGCCGATGAAGGAACTGCTCAACATGCAATGGCGGTTCGACCATCGGCAAGGAGCGCGCGCCGCACGGTTGCTCGAGCACAAACGGTTTCGCGCGGCCTACGATTTCTTGGTGTTGCGTGCCAGCTGCGGCGAGGTGGATCAAGACACCGTCAAATGGTGGACCGACATCCAGGCGCTGCCACCCGAGGAACGAAACGAATTGCTCGCCTTGAAGGGGCGGCGCCAAGGCGGGCGTCGTCGACGCGGCGGCCGGCGGCGTCGCGGCGCACAAGGCGAGGCCACCGACGTTGTCAGTTAGCTTGGCACCGCGGCAGAAACGTTCGAGGAACGCGGACCTGCCCACCGCGCGCTCGGCCGGCAAGACCGAAGCGGGCGAGGCCACCCGGGAGGTCGGCCGTTTGGACGGTCCTCGCTACATCGTGGTCGAAGGCCCGATCGGGGTCGGCAAGACTAGCCTTGCCAAGCGTTTGGCGGAGAGCTTCGGCAGTGAGCTCATCCTCGAGCAGGCGGAGGAGAATCCGTTCCTCGAGCGCTTCTACCGTCACCAACGCCAGTCGGCCCTGCCCACTCAGTTGTTCTTCCTGTTTCAGCGGGCTCGGCAGATCGAGCGTATTCGCCAGACCGACATGTTTGCGCCCGTGCGGATCGCGGACTTCTTGTTGCAAAAGGATCGCCTGTTCGCGGAGCTGAACCTCGACCCGCACGAGCTCGGGCTGTACCAACAGGTAGCCGATACGCTCGAGCTCGATCCGCCGACGCCCGACCTCGTCGTGTATCTGCAGGCGCCGGCTCAAGTGTTGCTCAAGCGTGTGGCCACGCGCGGCATCCCGTACGAGCAACTCATCGAGCCCGAGTATCTCGAGCGACTCGGCGACGCCTATGCGCGGTTCTTCTACGACTTCGATGCCGCGCCGCTCTTGATCGTCAACGCGGCCACCATTGACCCCATCCACCGCGAGTCGGACTATCAAGAGTTGTTGCAGACGATTCTGCGGGTCAAGCACGGCCGGCACTTCTTCAATCCGGTGGGTGCGGCGTTCCCCTAGCCGCAGCGAGGGCCACGTGTACAAGCAGCTTCAGCAACGCGGAATGGATTCGCCGCCGGTGAACGTGGGCACGCTGCGCGAGATGAAACTGGCGCATGAGCCGATCGCGTGCCTCACCGCTTACGACGCGAGCTTCGCGCAGCTCGTCGACCAGGCTGGTACCGATGTCGTGCTCGTGGGCGATACACTCGGCATGGTGGTGCAAGGATTCGACACCACGGTACCGGTCACGGTCGCTGACATGGTCTACCATAGTCGTTGCGTGGCGCGCGGTCTGCGCCGCGCGTTCTTGATGGTCGATATGCCATTCATGAGCTACACGACGCCCGCGCAGGCGCTCGACAACGCCGTCCGGATCATGCAGGAAGGCGGTGCCATGATGGTCAAGCTCGAGATCGGCCAGGGTCAGGTGGGGATCGTGGAGCACCTCGCCAAGCAAGATATCCCGCTCTGCGCGCACCTTGGTCTCAAGCCGCAATCGGTTCACAAGCTCGGCGGCTTCAAAGTGCAGGGACGTGACGAGGCGACCGCCAAGAGAATTCTCGACGAGTCGCGCGCCTTGGTGAGTGCCGGCGCGGATGCCTTGCTGCTCGAGTGCGTGCCGAACAGTCTCGCGTCGGCCGTTCGCGCAACCGTGGGAGTGCCGGTGATCGGCATCGGCGCCGGTCCGGACGTCGATGGTCAGATTCTCGTGCTCTATGACATTCTCGGTATCACGCAGGGACGCCTGCCCCGTTTCGCCAAGAATTTTCAGCGCGGGCTCGACGCCCCGCTCGATGCCCTGCGTGCCTACGTGCTCGCGGTGAAGAACCGCAGCTATCCAGCCGAAGAGCACTGGTTCTCGGGCTAGGTGCTCGACGTGGCAGCAGGAGCGGCCCGCCGAACCTTACGCACGGCGCACACCGTGAGCGGCGTACGCGACGCGGTAGCCGCATGGCGGCGCAGCGGGGAAACGGTGGCATTCGCTCCCACGATGGGCAATCTGCACGCCGGGCACCTCAGTCTCGCGACGCTGGCTGCGAGTGCGGCCACGCGCGTCGTCATGAGCGTCTTCGTCAACCCTACGCAGTTTGGTCCGAGCGAGGATTTCGCGGCCTACCCGCGCACGCTGGCCGAGGATACTGCGTTGCTCGTTGCTGACGGCAACGTCGATTTGTTGTTCGTGCCGGGAGCGCAAGAGATCTATCCGTTTGGCATCGAGGATGCGGTGCGGGTGCGGTTGCCGCCGCTCAGTCGAGAGCTGTGCGGTGCGAGCAGGCCGGGGCACTTCGACGGCGTGGCTTCCGTGGTGTGCCGTCTGCTCAACATCGTCACGCCGGACTTGTTGTTGCTCGGGCAAAAGGACTACCAGCAATTCGTCCTCGTGCAGCGCATGATCGCGGACCTGCGTATGCCCGTGGATTTGCGGATGGCGCCGACGTATCGAGAGGCCGACGGGCTGGCGATGAGCTCGCGCAATCGGTATCTGGACCCGCAGCAACGGCAGCAGGCGCCGGCGCTGCACGCCGCACTCAGTCGCGTGCGCAAGGAGTTGCGAGCTGGCGTGACGGATCTCGCCGGACTGACCGCTAACGCGCGTGCGGAGCTCGAGCGCAGCGGCTTCCGGCTCGACTATATCGAAGTGCGTCGCGCGACGGATCTTGCGCGGCCGAGCGGGCGGGGTGATGAGCCACTTGTCGTGCTGGGTGCGGCATGGCTGGGGCGCGCGCGACTCATCGATAACCTAATCGTCTAGAACGCTGTCGATCTCTACGCGGTTGCGACCGCGTTCCTTGGCGGAGTACATGGCCTCGTCGGCGCGCTGCAGCAGCTGCGCAACATTGTCGTCGGGTTTGCGATGAGCGATGCCGATGGAGATCGTGACGGCTGTGGACAAGCTCGGCGGCGACAGCCCTGTTACGCGTTGCCGCACTCGCTCCGCCGCCTGCCGCGCTTGTTCCAGCGTGAGTCCCGGCAAGAGCACTGCGAACTCATCGCCACCGAAGCGTGCGATGAGATCGGTGGGCCGAAGGTATTCACGCAGTGCTGCCGCGACGGCGGCGAGTACGCGGTCGCCGGCGATGTGGCCGTAGTGGTCGTTGAACTCTTTGAAGTTGTCGACATCGATCATCATCAGGCACAACGTTTGATCGGCCTGCTGCGCGCGTGTCACTTCCCGATCGAACATGCTGCGCATCCAATGGCGATTGCCCAAGCCCGTGAGCGCGTCCGTGTGCGCGTTATGCTCGGCTTGTCGCAGAACACCAAGGCTGCTCGCGATGTATTCGTTGTGCGAACGAACGCGTTCGGATAGCACGATCAGCAGATTCTTCGAGAACGTGTGCGAGCGTTCGACTATTTGCCACACCAGATTGTGGCTGATCACCATGAGGTGGGTTTCTTCCGCGGCGACGACGAATGCCGAGGGGTCCTTGTCTTCGATCAAAGACATTTCGCCCACGCACGCGCCCGGCCCGAGGTCGGCGAGTTTCGGCGCATCGTGCGCGCCCAAATGCACCGTGAGGCGACCGCTCAATATGATGTAGACGCAGCGATTGGGCCGCTGCGGGGAGAGCAATACGTCGCCTTCCGCGATGTCGATGCGGCCGCACTGCGGCAGAAGATCGGCGAGGCTTTCCGCGTCGATGCCGCGAAACAGAGCGATGCTCTGCAGCAGCGAGCGCCGGAAATCGGTGTCGATCCGGTAGCCCAGCGACTCGAGGTGCACCGTCGTCATATCGGGAATTCGCGCCCCATCCCAGCGCATCCTAACGGCGCCGAGTCGGCTGAAGAGTGACGCAGTTGGCAGTCGGGCGCCGCCGGTTCGTCGGCTGTCCGCAAGGAGCGGGCGCAAGGGCGCTAGCGCTAGGCTCCGTGGATCCCTTCGCCATGGCGCCGCAACGCCCACTGCACGTGCTCGCGGACGACCGCTGACGGGTCCGTCAGCCGTGCTTGCAGGGCCGTTACCACGGCCGGCTCCGTTGGGGCATTGCCCAGGGCAACGGCGATGTTCCGCAGCCAGCCCTCGTAGCCGGCGCGGCGCAGTGCGCTGCCCTCCGTGCGCTGTTGCCACAGCTGCGCCGACCAACCGAACAGCTCGACGAGTTGGCACGTATCGAGCGAGTGGCGGACCGCGAAGTCGCCGACCTCGCTGACGCGTGCGAACTTGTTCCACGGGCAAAACAACTGGCAGTCGTCGCAACCGAAGATCCGGTTGCCGATCAATCCGCGGAGCGGCTCGGGAATCGAGCCGCGCAACTCGATCGTGAGATACGAGATACAGCGCCGCGCATCGAGCTCGTACGGAGCCACGATCGCCTGTGTCGGGCAGACGTCGATGCAGGCGCGGCACGACCCACAGTGCTCAGTGACTGGGGTGTCCGGTGGTAGCGGCAAGTCGGTGTAGAGCTCTCCGAGCAAGAACCAAGAGCCATCGCGATCGAGCAAGTTGGTGTGTTTGCCGATCCACCCGAGCCCCGCTTGGCGTGCCAGGGCCTTCTCGAGGACCGGAGCACTGTCGACGAATACGCGGTAACCGAAAGCGCCGATGCGCGCCGTGACGGCGTCGGCCAGCTTCTGCAGCCGTTGCCTAAGCACCTTGTGATAGTCGCGGCCGAGCGCGTAGCGCGCGACATAGCCGGTTCGCGGGTCCTCGAGCACGCTGCAGCCGTCGCGGGCGCCCGGAGGCCAGTAGTTCATGCGTGCCGAAATCACGCGCACGGTACCCGGGACCAACGCCGCTGGGCGCGTACGTTTGTCACCGTGGCGCTGCATGTAATCCATCGTGCCGTGCCGGCCTGCCGCGAGCCACCGCTGAAGATGGGCTTCGTCGGCGGTGAGCGACGTCTCGGCCACGCCGATCTTGGCAAAACCCAACTCCTGGCCGAGCGCCTTGATGGCGGCGGCCAATTGCCCGAGCTGTGCGGCAGTCAGATTCGCCACGATTCCGCTGAGAGCCAATAACGCGGTCAGTATAATCGCCGGGTGAAAGGCCCCGCCGAGCATCTGCCCCGCCCAATTTTTAGCGCCGCCCAGGTCCGGGAGATCGATCGACGCGCGATCGAACAAGCGGGCCTCCCTGGCTACGAGCTCATGTCGCGCGCCGCTGCAGCTGCGCTACGGGTGCTGCAGCAGCGCTGGCCCCAGGCGACTTCGCTGGTGATCATCTGCGGTGCCGGCAATAACGGCGGCGATGGCCTCGTGCTGGCGCGACTCGCGCACGCCGCGGGCCTCGCTGTGCGCGTGCTGTTGGTCGTGCCGAGGGACAAGCTCAAGGGGGACGCCGCCCGTGCCGCCGACGACTGCCGTGCCGCCGGCGTCGTCTGCGAGCCGTTCGTGCCTGGTGCATTGGCACCGGACACAGCGGATGTCATCGTCGATGCCCTGCTCGGCACAGGCGTCGACCGAGTCGTCGCTGGCTCGTTCTTGGCTGCCGTAGAAGCGATCAACACGGCCAACTTGCCCGTGCTCGCCCTCGACGTCCCGAGCGGTCTCGACGCGGATACGGGTTGGCCGTGCGGTGCCGCCGTGCGCGCCACGGTGACGATCACGTTCGTCGGTTTGAAGCAGGGGCTGTTCCTTGGCACCGGCGTCGATTTCACCGGTGAGCTCGAGTTTGCGGACCTTGGCATCCCGCCGGCGTTGGCGGCGGATTTGGCGCCGCGTCTCGAACGGCTCGGCTCGAGTGACCTCGATCGTGCGTTGCCGCGCCGGCTTCGCTCGGCACACAAAGGGTCGAGCGGCCGATTGCTGTTGCTCGGCGGCGGGCCCGGCATGGCGGGTGCGATTCGGCTCGCCGCCGAAGCCGCTCTGCGCGTAGGGGCGGGCCTCGTCTACGTCGCTACGCATCGCGATAACGTCGGCGCCGTCCTAGCCGGGCGCCCGGAGATCATTTGCCGGGCCGTGGCGACGACGGCCGATCTCGACGAGCTCATGGGACTCGCCGATGGGGCCGTGCTGGGTCCCGGTCTTGGGTCTTCGGACTGGGCAAAGCCGCTCTGGCGCCACCTCATCGGCTCGCCGTTACCGCTGGTCGCGGATGCCGATGCACTGAACTTGTTAGCGACGACGCCGGTGGCGCGAAGCCACTGGCTTGTGACCCCGCATCCGGGTGAGGCCGCGCGGTTACTGGGCTTGGCCGATACGCACGCCGTGCAGCGCGATCGCTCGGCGGCCGTTCGCGAGTTGGCGAGCCGTTACCAGGCGGTCGCGGTGCTCAAGGGCGCCCACAGCCTCATCGCCACACCGAATACCGACGAACCGCTGTGGGTTTGCGATCGCGGCAATCCCGGCATGGCCACCGCGGGCACGGGTGACGTGCTGTCGGGCGTCCTGGGAGGGTTATTCGTCCAAACCGGCGACTTGCTCGTCAGCGCGCGCGCCGGCGTGCTGCTGCATGCCCTGGCCGGCGATGCCGCGGCGCGCGAGGGTGAGCGCGGCACGGTTGCCACCGATCTGCTACCGCATCTGCGCCGATGGGCCAA
>Ga0208454_1000291_pt1 | contig 33191 bp, 33 predicted proteins | sample EasRivMeERMZT100_FD_187530 | JGI IMG/M metagenome (GOLD analysis project Ga0208454, IMG submission 187530) | Soil microbial communities from meander-bound floodplain in the East River, Colorado, USA - East River MetaG ERMZT100 (SPAdes) (version 2) | ecosystem: Environmental > Terrestrial > Soil...
TCCATTTGTTCTGTTATACACTGTGTTTCCATAAGGCCGCTCTTCTCCCTTGGCGTAACTGTTTGGTGACACAGCTTTTATGCCATAAAGAGCGGCCTTATGCTTTTCTTATCGTGAGAAATCCGGGTTAGTCCGACTATCTAACCGTGCCGAACCGCCGTGTACGGACCCGCAGGTACGGTGGTGTGGGGGGAAAAGCCGCGGGGCTTTTTCCTGTCCCGAGTTCATTTCTTGAAAACTCCAAAACCTACTTACCATTTTCTGTAAACAATTTTGTTCTCATTGAACAGAATTGTTGGCAATCTCCGCCGTTTGCTGGATAAATCCGCTCATTTACTACCGCAAATCCTCGCCTTTTCAGCCGCCAACGAGTGGCAGTCGTTTTGCTTCGTAAAGCGTCTGGATTTCCCACCGCAGGAGGAGGGGGAATCGAGGGCTAAGGCAACCAGCCCATTTTCTCATCGGCGCGATATGAGGTGACGACCATGAATACCAAACTGACAGGATGGCATAAATTCAAAAAGCACTTGGCGCATCCTTGGCTGATTGCTAGCCGACTGAATCGTAAGGGCCAAGCGATGGTGGAGTTTACCCTCACATTCGTTTTGCTGCTCGTTATCGCGTGGATACCGGCTGATTTTGGCTTGGCGTTTTTTAGCGGACATCAAGTGCAAAATGCCGCACGCGAAGGGGCGCGGATTGCGGCAGCGGACCCATTCCTTCTGACCCAGTTAGGCGGAAATACTACGTTGAGTTGCGCAGCGCCGTGTGCCGGCCAACCTAACGTTCTTCAAGTGACCGCGGCGCGGCTGTCAAACGTGTTGATTCGGACGACCAATGTTACGCTGACCTATCCCGCAAGCGGCGCCGGCACCTGTAATCAAATGCTGACCGTGCAGGTACAGGGGACTTATAATTATTTCTTTTATCAACTACTGCATCTGGTCGGCATCACCAACAACTTGAACACGGCCACAATCACACGCACAACTACGATGCGCTACGAACATCAAACGGCCTGCAGCCCCTTTTGACCGATTGGGCGATGGTCAGGTTATGCGATCGAGCTTATCAGTCGTGAAAAGTTGGAACTGGCAACGATCGGTAGAAATCACTCTGATCGTGCTGCTCCTGTTACTGGTTTTCAGTGTCGGTGGCGTGCCAATGATTCTATTGTCGACTTTCTCACCTTCGGGGCATCGCGACGACTTGGAGGCGCAGAAAGTTGACCCGTATAGCATCGACGCCCTAGATGCGTCAGTCGCCGTGTAATCCGTCGAACAGATTAAACAGAAGAGGAAAGTTATGAAAGCATTGTTGATGAAAATCAGAAACCGCAAGGGCCAAAGTATTGTCGAGATCTCCTTGATCACGCCGTTGCTCTTGGTGGCGCTCGTGGTACCGGCGGATTTCGGCGTGGCGTTTCTTGCCGCGAATCTTACTAACACCGCCGCCCGTGAAGGCGCCCGTATTGGCAGTCAGATCGGCAAGTCCGGGGGAACCGATGACGATCGGGATTTTACAACAGCGGAGGCCGCGGCAGTGAAGACCGCGGTGCTCGCGAAAATGCCAAACTATCTTTCTAACCGATCCGTCACTGTCAAGTTTTACGAGGACACGGCATTAAATTGCCTGGAGACCATCGAGGTCACGGCTTCCGGTAATTACAACTATTATTTTTATCAAATCTTGCGAATGCTCGGCGCCACCGTGCCAAACCAGAGCACAATTTCCCGGACAGCTCAGTTTCCTTACCGTTATCAGCCCTATACCAATGACAATCGCTGTACGACAGCGACGGTAAACATCAGCTATACCGCTTTATAATACCGTGCCTGGAGGTCCTTATGCAGCGAAGCAAAAACGAACGAGGGAGCGTGCTGGTTTTCGTGACTCTTATGATGGTCTTGCTCTTTGTGATGGTCGGAATGGGACTGGACACTGGGCATCTCTCATTTGTCAGGTCTCAAGGCCAACCGGCGGTTGACGCGGCGGCGCTTGCGGCGGTTAATGCGCTGCCGACATTGTCGCTAACCGAAGTCAACAAGCGAGCTGCGGAATTGAATTATAATGGCAGCATGGGCAACAATTATTTGAATAGTCCGAACAATAAGATCGGCGCGAATAACGTTACCCTGATCAATTACGATCACGCCAGCGGCACTATTACCAAGGCGGCGTCGATCGGCAGTGCCAATGGGGTGCGGGTTGCCCTCGAAAGCACCAACCCTTACGACGGCGCCGCGACGGCCACGCCGATGAAGTCGCCTGTGTTTCTTACGCCACTGCTCAATTTATTGGGTCAGAGCACGAAAGGCACACAGAATGTAAGTGTGAGCGCGGTCGCGGTTTTGCAAGCCATTCCGGGCATGCCCGTGGCCATGGGCGGATGCCAGATCGATTTCGTTAATGGTGGCTGCGCCGCCGATTGTCGCCCCCCAAGTTCGGGATGCGAAGGTGGGAGTGGCACCGAGGCCGATCCCTATGTTAACTGTAAGCTCTTGCAGGTCGATAGCAGTAACAACGGTAATGGTAAAGCTAACGACAACGGCAAATATCAAGATTCTGGTTGGACGACCTTTGGTGTGCCCTCCGCCAATGCCCCGTCGATTCAAGCGCTGGTACGGAATAACTCTACCTGCGGCAATATTCCACCTCTAAATATTGGCCAAGGATGCATCTACCTCAACAACGGTCAGATCACCCCGGTCTTGACCGAGTTTGATGGAGTTTACGGGAACAATGGCAACGGCTTCGTTGGCCCTGCTACCGTCATTTCGCCAGCGTCACCCGTGATACCCCCAAGCGATTGGGGCGTTATTCCGGTGGTTGATAAAACGATCACTAACTTTAACGGTTGTGAGCCGGTGCGCTCCTGGGCCAAATTCGGCATTAGAAGCGTCGTTTCAACCGGCAGCGATAAGTATCTGCTCGGTGACATTGTCTGTAACTGGAGTCTCAATCGGGTCGGCGGTACCAGCTGCTACACGACCCAGCTTGTCCGAGATAAATTGTCGGGGATGTAGGAAAAGCGTTTACTTTCTTAGGACTCGCCGCTAAACTTACCTCAACAATTGGGGATCGGCCGTCATCACACCGGGTAGGGTGACGGCCGATGCCATTTTGCAAAGCCGACGAATTTTATGCTCAAGGTAATTTCCTACAGTCTGCTTGGCTTAATAGTGGCACAGAGTTGGTCTTGCCGCTCGGCCAATCAGGCCGAAAAGGTCGCCGAGGTCGATGGCGTGGTCATAACGCGCGCTGAGCTGGATAAAAACGGCGGCAAGCCGCTGTCGAATCTGCGCCAGCAGCTCTACAACATGGAACGGCAAAAGCTCGACGAGTTTGTCGGCGCAACGCTGTTGACCCGCGAAGCTAAGAGTAAAGGCGTGTCGGTGACGACGCTCTTGGAGCAGCAAGTGGACGGCAAAGCGGCGCCAGTGTCGGAAACCGAGATCGAAGCTTTTTACAACCAGAACAAAGCCCGGATACCGGTTGCCCTAGATAAGGTTCACGATCAAATCCGTGATTATCTGCGGGAGCAAAGGGTCGAAACGCTTAAAAGTGATTTTCTTAAGTCGTTACGCGCCAGGGCCAAAGTCACTAGCTATCTCAAGGCTCCACCGGTATTGCGGGCTGACGTATCGGTCACGGGCGCTGCCGTCAGGGGTTCGGAAAAGGCCAAGGTCACGATCGTCAAGTTTGAAGATTTTCAGTGCCCGTACTGCAAGACCGTACAGCCGACGTTTAACGAACTCCTGAAGCGTTATGACGGCAAGATCCGCATCGTCCACAAAGACCTTCCCCTCGACGCGATTCACCCTCAGGCGCGCCCGGCGGCAGAAGCCGCGCGCTGTGCTGGGGAACAGGGGAAATTTTGGGATTATCACGATAAGCTTTACGCCAACGGATCCAAGTTCAGCGCTGAGGAACTCAAGATCGCTGCCAAGGAAGTCGGTTTGGACGTCAATGGTTTCGACCAGTGCTTCGCCAGCGGTAAATTCAAAGGGGCGGTGCAGAAGGATTTGTTGGAGGGAGCACAACTCGGCCTCAACGGCACGCCGGCTTTTTTCATTAACGGCCGGGAACTAACCGGCGCTCAACCGTTGGAGGCGTTTGTCGCGATCATCGACGAGGAGCTCGGCCAGGCGAAGTAGTCTTTGGTCGGTATGGATTGCCCCTCGGCCAGGGCACGAGTCCGTGAAAGCCATCCGTTCGTCCTTCGACCAAGGCCAAGACGAACGGATCATTCCGTGAGTTTGCAAAACCTATTTTCCGCTCGGGCTACGCCTGTCGAACCATGAGCGGAGTTTCCACCCAGACTAGCGCAGCGAATGATTCGAAACGGTTTTTCCTAACCGTCGCCGCGCTGGGCCTGCTTCTCGGCGCCATCGCATTCTCCGGCACGAACAAGGCGGTTCTCGGTCTGTTTCATGACGATGGCATCTATGCGGTCGTCGGCAAAGCGGTTGCTCAGGGAGACGGCTATCGAATTGTCAGTCTACCAAACGAGCCGCCGCAGACGAAGTATCCCTTTGTTTATTCCTATCTCCTCTCCGGGCTTTGGAGACTCGATCCATCGTTCCCGCAAAATATCGCCTTGCTCAAGGGGTTAAATATCGCGATTTTCGTGGCGATTTTTTATGTCGCGGCGATTTACTACCGGCGCTGCGTCAGAGGTTCGACTGCCACGGCGGTCCTGTTTGCAGTTCTCGTCTGTTGCAATCCAATCATCTTTGGCTTTACCGACTATGTCCTAAGCGATCTCTGGTTGGTCTTGCTCTCGTTGTGCGGCTTGACCTTATGCGCCGGCGCGGTGGCAGATCGCGCGCGTTTCTCTCGATTGCTTTTACTTGCGGGCGTCATCGGCTTGGCTTGCCTCAGTCGCAGCGCCGCGCTGCCGCTGGTGCTCGCCGGCGTGATTGATACTTTCACGCTTCGTGGTCGGCGTGCCGCGGCATATTTTCTTATCGGCGTGTCGTTGCTCGTGGCGCCCTGGCTGGCTTGGCTGTGGTATCATTCACAGCCGCCGACGGACTCCCTGTTCGCCTACTACACCGCCTATGATGCCACGGGCACGGGCGCTGGCGAATGGGCCGCGACGATCCATCGTCACTTCTCGATCGCCCTGGGCAACGCCCGTTATCTGGCTGACATGTTAGGTCTCTTTTATTTAACTCCGTTGCTGCCGGGCGTTGGCTTGTTGTTCGCCTTTTTTTCATTCATGGGCGTATGCGCATCTAGGTGCCGCGATGACATTTTCGCTTGGAGTTTCTTTATCTTTTCGCTCGCTCTGCTGTTGGTTTGGCCGTTCCATCCGGGACGCTATTTGGCGCCGTTGGCACCGCTAGCCCTGTTGATCCTGTTTCGCGGTATGGCCTGCGTGCAATCGCTGCTCGAATCTACCCTGCTTAATTCCGTCTCATGGCACTGGTTGTCTCGAGTTGCCTGGAGCCCGGTGGTGGTTATTTTGCTGCTAGACGGAGTGTGGGTGTCGGGTTATTTGCTGATTCGTGACGATCAGACAACGCGGGCGTTGTATGGTGGACGGCTGCCCTATAGCTGGGCCGGATTCGAAGAATCTTTTGCTTGGATCCGGGGGCATACCAAGCCTGATGCGCTACTCGCCACCGCCTACGATCCAATGTATTATCTCTATACCGGACGGCGAGCGATTCGCCCGGCACTACATCGCCCGGCGACCTATTTTTACCCCTATGGTCGAGCCCAGCCCGATGTTGGTTCAGTGCAGGAGATCAAACCTCAACTCGTGAAATTAGGAATCAACTATCTCATCGTCGACCCGTTGGAAGGTTATGCTGAAGGGAAGGCTTCTGTGAAATTACTTGACGATCTCATCCGGTCATTTGGCGATCAAGCCGAGCAGGTTTTTACGAGCACCGACGGCAAGCATCGCATCTATCGCGTGGCGATTGACTAAGTATCTAATCATGGTAGAGCTTGCGGCAAACATATTAAAGAGGAGTCAGAATGCTGACGGGGGCTGGGGCGCGGTTGCCGGCAGGCGGAGCAATACCGAAGCGACGGCGCTGGCCTTGCTCGCGCTGCGGTCGGCCGCCGTCGATACAGCGATCACCGACAAAGCAAAAGACTGGCTGGTCAAACGGCAGCTCGCCGATGGTTCTTGGCCGCTCAATGACAGCGCCAAGGGGCCGTCGTGGTCCACCGCGCTGGCGATCTTGGCACTGAGCGGCTTGGTTGAGGAGCGTAATCAGGTGGTCAAGGCCGGTAACTGGGTACTCGAACAAGCCGGCGGCAAGCCAGGTTTACTCGCCAAGCTGATTGTTTTTATGAAGGGCCAAAAAAAGGTCGTTCGTCTCAATCAAGACTTGATCGGTTGGCCTTGGACGACCGACAATTTCAGCTGGGTCGAGCCCACTAGTTACTGTCTATTGGCGCTTAAAAAGGTGCAACAACAGCTGCCGGCCGAAAAGGTGCAGGAACGAATCGCCCAGGCGGAGCTGATGATCTATGACCGGATGTGTGACGATGGAGGTTGGAACTACGGCAATAGTGAGGTTTACGGCGAGAAGCTATGGCCCTATCCCGACATCACAGCGCTGGCGCTGATTGCCACTCAGGACCGCCGTGAGCGGCAAGAAAACCAGCGGAGCCTGCGCTTGCTGAACGACTTGGCACTCAAAGCCGACTCGGGATTGGCGCTCAGTTGGGCGTCCATCTGTTTCACCCTTTACGGCCAAGATGACGCCGCTTTGAAAAAATCGTTAGCCCAAAGATTTACCAAGACTGAGTTCCTCGGCGAGAGCAAGGCACTGGCGCTGGCGATCCTCGCGGTGGGCGAAGGCGCGGCCCATTTTCGGGTGTAGGAGCCGATCATGAACAGGCGAGAATTTCTTACAGCTTCAACCGCGGTATCGCTGTCGCCGCTGGTTAACGCTTGCGATTCGACGCCGCGTTGGCAGCGCGACGCCTATATTCGCCCGAAGATCTCCAGAGTGGCGATTCTCGCTGCCGCCGAATACGGCAAGTCGCTGCGCGACATTATCCAACGTGGAATCAAGCAATGCGATTTGACTGTGCATAACAAACGGGTGGTACTCAAGCCTAACTTGGTGGAATTCGATCCCAATGGCGTCATCAATACCCATCCGGCCCTGATCGAAGCGGTGGTCGATGCGTTCAAAACCTTGGGCGCCCGCGAAGTGATCGTCGCGGAAGGACCCGGCCACCGGCGGGACAACGAGTATCTGTTGAGCGCGTCCGGTCTCTATGAGGTGATCAAAGAGCATCGCATTCGCTACGTCGATTTGAACAACGATGATGTGCATTCGACCAAGTTGAAGAGTAGCTTTACCAACTTGAAGCAACTGTATCTGCCGGAGACTTTGTACAACGCCGACCTGCTGGTCTCGATGCCGAAACTCAAGACCCATCATTGGGCTGGCGTGACCTTGTCGCTCAAAAACATGTTCGGCATCATCCCCGGATCGGTCTACGGTTGGCCCAAGAATGCGCTCCACTGGGCTGGAATCAACGGTAGCATCGTCGATATCAACAGCTCGCTGCCACTACCGCGATTCGCCATAGTCGATGGCATCGTCGGCATGGACGGCAACGGCCCGCTACAAGGGCAAGCGAAGAAAGCCGGTGTGCTGGTGTTCGGTGCCGATATGGTCGCCGTCGATGCCACGGCCGCCCGGCTGATGCAGATCGAACCGCGTAAGGTTAAGTATCTCGAAACGGCGGGAGAGTTTCTCGGCAATCTCGGTTACGAACAGATTGAGCAGATCGGCGAGCCGGTTGAACGTTACCAACAGGATTTTCGCGTCATCGAAGCCTTCGCTGATCTCAAGAAGATAATTGGCTGAGTTATGCTGTTAGCTGAGATGAAAAGAGCCGAGCGTTGGTTTGACGCTCGGCTCTGTTTTTGTGGCCGATGAGAATGATTCTCGCGATTGTATTTTAGCCGTCCGCCGGGATGACCAGTTTCATGCCCACATAAATATAGTTGGGATTCTTAAGGCTTTCCCGATTGGCCTCGAAGATCTTCTCCCACTTGCCGGTACTGCTATAAAAATGCTCGGCGAGCTTGCTGAGCGTGTCGCCGGCTTTGACCGTGTACTGCTGCTGGCTGCCCTTTTGAATCGGTGCCGGCGCTTTCTCACTGGCCGCGGGAATTTGTTTGGCCACCGGTTTGGCCTTGGCTTCGCTCGCCACCGGCTTGGTTTTGTTCTCGGTGGCGATCTGAACCGGCGGCTTTTCCTTGCTCGGGGTCGCGACAACCCCAGGCTCCGGGCGCTGCGCGGCTTTGGCAACCACTGCAGGTTTGTAAACTCTGTCGATAAAACCGGAACTGTCGAGATCCTTGATGATCGACAGATCGACGAACTGTTCCGGGCGGGCGGCGCGGGCCGCGGCATCTTTCTGACCCAATTCGCGCAATATGATCTGCACGCCTTTTTGGGTTGGATAGGGCTTTTCAGGTACTAGCGTCATGATGATCGATTCGTAGGTGTCGTCCAAGACTTCCTTATCGTCGGTGCGCAGATACTTTGCGAGGATTTCCAAGGTTTCTTTGCGATGAGTCTTTGCGTACTGGATGCCCTCGATATACGCCCGCATGAAATCCCGGACCATGTCCGGCTTCGACTTGATCAAAGCGCGGCTGGTGGCGATGCTGGTGTGCTGGTACTCCAGGCCCAGCATTTGTAAATCGGCGAGCATCGGAAACCCAAGCTTCTTGGCTCTCAGCGAAGTCGGCGCGGAGAGCATGACGCCTTGGATCCGGCCCGCCTCGAGGGCCGCGAGCTGAGCGGGCTGATTGCCCAATTGTAAAATGCTCACATCCTTGCTGGCGTCCAGGCCGTACTTCTCAATGGCGTAACGCATGGCGAAGTCCGTGGCTGAACCGAAACGGGTTACGCCTAAGGATTTGCCTTTAAATTGGTCCGGTCGGGCGATGCCCTTCTCGGTATACAACTGAAAAGTCAGAGTGTTGATCACCCCGGCGATGATGACGACGTCCGCGCCGCGCAGATTGCTTTGAATGGCTGCGGGCCCGGCAACCGAAGCGAAGCTAATGTCGCCGGCAACCAACGCCTGTGCCGTGGTGGTGCCCGACTCGATCAGGATCGCCTGAACATCGAAGCCGTACTTACGGAAGAACCCTTTGTCCTGGGTTACCCACAGAGGCGACACGTTTCCCGAAATCGAACTGTAGGCAACGTTAATTTTTTGTAGCGGCCGATCAGCGGCGCGCGCGGCTCGGTTCGGCAACACTGCAACTAAGCTCAACAGTGCTAGTATAGCCAGAGCAAGTTTCGTCGAAAGCTTGGCGGGTAATTCATTGTTCATCGAATTCCTCCTCAATGCCGGCGTCGGTACGGAATATTTACTCACGATTCAAGCGAATCATCGCGGCGCGTAAACTGGCGCGCATGCGTTCCAGGGAGCGGCCCAGCTCACCGATCTCATCGTTGCTCTGAATCGGTACGGAGGTGTCGAGGCGGCCGCGGCTAATATCGTCAGCGATCGCCTTAAGATCTAGAATTGGTCGTATGGTTTTGCTTGCCAGCATGACGGAGAGAGCAATGCTCAAGGCGATGCTGGCGCCGATCAAACCGATGATCGGCAACAACGTCGAGCGCATGTCCTCCTGAACCGTTTCCGCCCAAAGACCGACGCGCGCGCTGCCGAGCTGACCGTCGAGCATCGCCGCGCGCGTTTCATAGACTTCTTTGCCGCGGAGGGAAGTCAGTCTCGACATCGCAACGGCGGCGCCGCTGTCTTTGAGTTCGGTGGGGAAGGGTCGCACGCTGCTGCCGAGAATTTCGCCTTTGGGATCTTGCACGAAGGCGTAGGCAACACCATCGAGACGACCGTACTTGGCGATCAAAGCATCGAGTTCGAGGGTGCTCTTACGCGAGACCAGTCCGGTGGCGGCGTCGGCGAGATTGGTGGCGATGGCTGCGGCGCGAAGATCGACCTGTTTCTGTAACGCATTGTTGGTGAAATGGTAGACGATTCCGATCACCAGCAGTCCCAGCAGCAAAATCAAGCCGCTGAACGTGTAAGTGAGCTTCCAGCGGAGACCGCCGCGGGGCGGCTTGGCGGTTTCTGAATGGACGAATTTAGAGCTTTCTGCGGTCGCGCTCGGCTGAGACATCGGATAAACCTCCGAAAGACTAAATGGGCGGTGCTAGAAACGTTTAAAGTTGGCGATCTCGTGAAACATGGTCTCTTCGAATTTTTTCTTAAGCTTGCTGTCGGCAATCTCAAGGCTGACGAGCATGATGAGGTCGTCGAGTTTGGCTTGCGGGAGATTGCTCGTTGTTGCCCCGAGAGCCTTCAGCTGGTCACGTAAAACTAACGGTGCCATAGGTCCGATGACTTCCATCAAAATGCCAGTCAAGCGGTTCAATAGCGCCTGGGGTACCAAGTCGACGACGGGTTCTGGAGCCGCTGTCGCGGCTTCGACGAGACCGGATTTATGCAGGTTGAATATAACCTTGGCGACATAGGCGAACGGGATGCGCAGCAGATCAGCGATTTCTTCGATAGTTCGCTGACCATCGAGCTTGCTAAGAACGCGCCAGCCGACATAGGGCACGGTAATCGGGCTGGATTGATCGTCGTGGAAATCGGCGAGACGAAAAACCGCTTTGCTAGACGGAATGACGTCAAGGATGGTTTTCCATTCGTGGGTTACCGACTCGATCTCGCTCAAGATCTCAACCGCTGATTTTTGAATGGTGGTTGCGCTGGCGGTGCCTTCGGGCTCGAGGCTGAATGTGCCATCGGTCCAGGTTACCGGGTAAAGCAAAGCCTTTTCTCCGTCTCCGATGGGACAAGTTGCGTGAACGATGACCCCGGCGTTGAAAAAGACTTCGACGGTTTCCTTGCCGCGGGCGAGCTTTAAGACGCCGCTTTTCTTGCCGTTGGTGGCGAGCAAAAGCAGGTCATTCAAGCCGATCTGACGCAGGTCTCCTTGCATGGCGTGCGACCGTCACCCATGGGGTGCTCTAACGATCCTCCAATATGCGCCGCGGGTCTTTTCCGTTAGCGCTCTTTTTTACTAGGTCGGCGATATCGTCGTGACTGTTTAAAGTCACCTTTAACGTTTTAATCACCGCAAGGCTCTTGCTGATGCCGACCATCTGTTCGAGGGTCGATTTGATCTGGCCTTGTAACAGGTCAATCTCTTCTGTCGAGATGCCTTGGAGCTGGCTTTGGAGGTCATCATAAAGCTTGGTGATGCTATCGATTTGCCCTAGCGACTCGGTCTTTTGAGTGATGTCCTCGTAAAGACGCGAGATGTCTTCGGTGAGATTCTGCAACTCGTTCTTCATCCTATTTTCCAACCTTCCCTCAGGGTTTTTGTTTGCCATCCGTCAACGGGCTAGTGCTGGCGTTTGCCGCCTCCGGACCGATGCGGTGCTCTTCGACGGAGGGGCTCTTAACGGCTTCCGGTGAGTTTTGCCGTTCCTCGACCTGCGGCTGCGTCACCGATCCGGTTTGTCGAGTCGACGTCGCGGGCGGCGCTTTGAACAGATAGAGCACCGCAAGAACCAAGCCCAGCACCGCGAAGGCAATGATCCCACCCGTCTTAACGCTGACTACGCTTTTCCGTTGGTAAATATCGTATTCGCCGTAGTCCTTGATAATTTTCTTGAGCTGACGATCGAGATCGCCAGATTTTTGGACGTTGAGAATTTTGCGCGCAGCAGCAGTCGTTTCGGCGAATTCCGCCGTCGCTGACTTTGCCGGCGTGTCCGTCAGTGCGATTATTTTCGTCGATGTGTCGAGGGTTGCCGGAAGATTGGGAATGACCGTGAAGTCGCCGTAATTTTTGATCACGTCCGCAAGCAGCCGTTGATCGAAATCATGATTGGCTGGCACCAATGCTTTCGATTCATCGAGTCTTGCCTCGGATCTCTTCGGCGCCGGCTTCGCCGGGGTAGCTTGCGCCGCAACGACTGTTTTGGCGTCGGGAGCATTTGGTTTGTTAATCGGAGTTTGTGAGACTGTCGCACTGGGTGGCGGTTCCGTGCGGGGTAATTTCGATTTCGAGAAGTTCTTGACGATGGGTTCTTGAACGTCGACAGGCTCCGCGGGAAACTCGAAATTGATCGGCGCGGTGAAGCTCTCGGAGGAAGTTAGCGCGGTTTCGTGAAGATCGAAGCTCCAGTCCTTGGTTTGGCCACCAACCTGATCGTCCTGAGAAGCGGCGATCGTTTCGTTCGGGATTGTGAAAGACAGCGGTTCCTCTTCGTTCGACATCAACTCATGAGCCCTTGGCGCAATTCTGTGTTTGGTAACTGTACTGCGATCGCCAACCCAAACAGCTCCAGTGGCTCCTCTCATTGGGTCTAAAGCTTCGCTGGGTTGTTTTTTCTCGATCGGCCGCGCTCGCTCAACTGTTAGTTTCATCTCGGCTTCTTTTCCGGCTAAGGCATAGTCGGGCGGGTCGGCGGTTACCGCTGTTTCCTGGGACACGACATCCGCATCGGCGAGACCGCCTTTCATAAGTCTTTGGAAGCGAGCCAGCTTGCTGGCTTGGAGGATTGCGTGCAGCTGCGGATGTTTCTCCAAGCTATCCAGGCTCACCTGATCGTAGCTTACGACCGGAATCTCGCTTACGCGCCGATTGATTTCGCGCACCGAAAGTTTGAGCTGAACAACGTCGTTGAGATTGTCCCTGAGCAAGGCCAGCTGCTTAACCAGCATTTTGATTTTTGCTTCAGCGATGGAAACCTCACCGTAAGAAAAATCGCCAAGCCGTTGCTGCAAGCCTTGGATTGAGCCGAGCACTTTGCCAAACCCACTTGCCGCGGAGGGATTGGTTTCGTCTCGTTCTGGATATGGTTTTTTCACTGCTAGCATGGGGTGCGCTGGACAATACCGAAAGCAGAATTAGTGACTTCAGCGCTCGTCCTTAAAGTAGCAAAACAGTTGCCACCAGCGCTCCGACAGAAAGCGAAGTACTTTTAGCCACTCAAAGACCACTTTGTCCAGAAACTGCTGTATAATTCCCCCAATTCTGTTCGGCGCGAACAAAATTGTACGTGGAAAATGCCATCTATGTTTTTGGAATTCCTACAGAAACGACTGTCGGGGATTATCTCGGTGTGAGTTATAAGAGCAGTCAACCCGGACTCCTCAGTTGAAAGTGAAACAGCGGGCGAGGGGCGATCCTTCGGTAGCGAAGATAATGGGCCTGTGCCCCCCCAAGCAGACAACGATCATCGGTGTAGAGCGAGCAATCCGCGATTCCATGGGGACGGCTTGCCAAGCCGTCAATCTGACTATGTAACCGCAGCGTTGGGTGTCTTCACGACTCCAGGCTCGCGCCTCGCTCGGCCCACGCATGAACCTCAACTGCGGAAACCGGGGTAAATGAAATTTCATACCAACTGAAAGACGACCTGCAAGATCCAAGCTGAGCGACCCCTCGATCCGACGACCCCGCTTAAAAATTGACAAGCCAATTCGAAGGTTTTTTGACTTCAGAAGCGCTCGATATATGCGATTCCATGCGCGCCGCCAACTGTGAAATTGGTTCGTCAACCGCAATGGGCATGAATCAGTGAAAATTGAAGTTTGCTGGTGAGACGCGTCGGACCGGCCAATTCGACGTCGTGAAAAAGTTAATTCGCCGGAGCGAATTTTTCCAGTTTGCGATAGAGCGTGCGGGTGGAGATGCCTAGGGCCTCGGCGGCCTTGGCTTTGTTGCCATTGGTTTGGCGCAGGGCATCTTCGATGACGTTGCGTTCGCCTTCTTCGATGTTGCGGATCGCTTTACTGCCGATCTCGTCGCGATGGCCGGTGGCGTAATGCTGCAAATTCATAGGCAGATCGCTGATGGTGATATATTCGTTGTCCGCGACCATCACGGCGCTTTCGATGACACTTTTCAATTCACGAATATTGCCTGGCCAGGGATACTCAAGAAATAGTGCTTTCGTCGAGCTACTGAGTTTCTTGAGCGGTCTCTGAAATTGGCTGCATGCTTGGTAGATGAAATTGGCGATCAGCAAAATGATATCTTCACGGCGCTCACGCAGCGACGGCAGGATGATCCGGGCGGCGTTCAGGCGGAAATAAAGATCCTTGCGGAAGCCGGTTCCCTGAATCGCTTCTTCGAGTTCTTTGTTGGTCGCGGCAATGATTCGGACATCGCTGTTTTTGGGCGTCGACTCGCCCACCCGGTAGTATTGGCGCGTCTCCAAGAAACGTAACAGTTTCAATTGAATCGATGGCGCTAAGTCACCGATCTCATCCAAGAATAGGGTGCCGCCCTCGGCCGCTTCGATGAAGCCTTTTTTGTTTCGTTCGGCGCCGGTGAACGCACCTTTCACGTAGCCGAACAGTTCGCTTTCGACGAGAGTCTCCGGGATCGCCGTCATGTTGCAGCCGACAAACGGTTTTTCGGTTCGCGGACCGTGCGAGTGAATATATTGCGCCATGACTTCCTTGCCGGTGCCGGTTTCACCGGTGATGAGCACGGTAATGTCGTGCATGGCATAACGGTTGGCGAGGTTTACCACTTCGTAGAACTGTGGCGTATCGCCAATCATCGTTGGCGCGCTGACGCTGTGAGGCAGGTTTGGCTCCGCGGGTGGTTGATTCACTTGGCCCAGCAGCCCGTACAGGGAGTGAATATTACGCGGATCGTAACAGATCAAAACATGCTGTTCCGCGTTGGCACGGAGCCAATCGGCAAAATTGTTCCAGCCCGGACCTTGACACAAGGCAAGATCGGTAAAGATATACTTTTGCTGGTCAAGCGGAAACGCCGCCAGTACGCGCTGGGCTTCGCTGATCGAACGGCTGACGTGAACCGAGCAGCCGCGCGCTTCGGCCAGCTTGGCGATGCCTGCGAGCGACGCCTCATTGGCCTGTATGATCAGTGCGAGCGGTTTGGTCATGTCGCTTACTCAGGGTTCGTTGCCGATTGTGGCAGAATGACCATGTCTTCCAGGGAGTCCACTATTAGCTCCTGGGAGATTTCCGGTTCCACGCCAAGATAGTTGCACGCCGCCACCACATGTTCGGCGATGAATTTGGGATGGAATCCGGCAAAGGGCACTTTGTGTTTGCGATAATACGAGCTCAGCAGGTAAGACAGGATTTCGTCGTTAAATGCCAGACCGTAGGAATCGCAAATGCGTTGAAAGATTTCCTTATACTCTTCTTCGGTCGGCGGATTGATCTTCATCTTGTAATGAACGCGCCGCAGTTGGGCCGGGTCCATCAGTTCTTCCGGCGGAAAATTGGTCGCGAAAATTACCAGCTGATCGAACAGTACCGAGAACTTCTTGCCGGTGTGCAGGGTGAGATAGTCGATCTTGCGTTCCAAGGGGAAAATCCAGCGGTTTAGCAACTCGTGCGGACGTACCCTTTGGCGGCCAAAGTCGTCGATCACGAAAATGCCGCCGATGGCCTTCATCTGCAACGGCGCTTCGTAGAATTTTGAGTGGACGTCGAAATCAAGGTCGAGCATTTCCAATGTCAGCTCACCGCCGGAGATGATATAAGGCCGCTTGCAGCGCACCCAGCGCGGATCATGCTCGAGATGGGGCAGCAAAATCGGGTTCGAGTAGTGGTCGCTATTGCTCGTTGGGAAAGCCACGTGCACGGACGGATCGAAAATCTTGATGATCTGTCCATCGGCTTCGATGCAGTAGGGAATGTAGACCGGTTGCTCGAAGGCGCTGACCAGTGCCTCGGCGATGGAAGTCTTGCCGTTTCCCGCCGCGCCGTAAATTAGAATCGCTCGGCCTGAGTTGGAGGCTGGACCAAGGCGTCGGACGATATCCGGCGACAGCACCAAATGGGACATGGCCCGCTGGAGCTTCTCCACGCTAACCACTTCGTTGGTAATCGTCTGTTTTTGGACTTGGGTTTGATAGTCGTCCAGCGGGATCGGCACCGGGCCAATGTATTCGCACCGGCGTAACGCTTCGTTCGCCCTCTCCTTGCCTGCGCCGGTAAGTGCGTAGCGCATGATGTTGTGGTTTTTCTCCGACGGACCCCGGACCTCAACCAGCGCTTCTTTTTTTGCCGCGTTCAACAGTTCTTCGACGACAGCGCGAGTCAGTTTCAACTCCTCCGAAAGATCGGGAATAGTCTGCAACACCGAGACGAACATGGTTCGCAGTAGGCTGTTCAATAGAAAATTGGCATCCAACCCCGTAGCTTCGATGCTATTGGCTACTGGAGGCGGTTCTTGCAGGATCGCTTCCAGCTCGCTGCGGGTGAGATAGCCGAGAGCAACCAGATTATCGCCGAGCCTGCCGCCGGCGATCTTCTGTTGATGGAGCACTAACTCTAGTTGCTCCTCGTTAATGATACCTTTTGCCAGTAAAAGTTCGCCAACTGCCATCGAGATGACTCACATTCTCTAGAATTTGGTTGTTTTTGATGCGGCCACCAATTATATTCTCGGTATAAACGGCATAAAACCGTTTCATTATATGTGATCGAGTCCGTCTGTCAAGAAAAGTTTTCCTCAGGGGTGCCGAGGGACGAAAGGGCGAATGAAAATTTATCATAATATTAGGGTGTTTTTGCTTCTATCTGGGTTCCTGTCGGCTGGATGTGCGTTGTTTGACGAGATGACGCCGAGAAAGCCCGAATCCAACGGCCTCATCGCGACGCCGCCGACCTATTACAGCACGGCTAAGGCTAAATATCTGGGGGCTAGATACAAAGATAATTTAGACCGCTTGGTGGAGCGTATTACCCGTAATCCCAAAACTGCGACCCTCCAGTTCGCCAATAATATTTCATCGGTAGGGGGGATCGGTTTTTTCACCCACTCCGCCGCCAAGACCCCAGATGAACGTTTTCTTGAGGTCGTATTGGCCACGCCCGAGACTTTCGAAGTCAAAGGTGAATTCAGCGAAAAAGTGCAACGTTTGTTCGCGCGCTACGGTTTGGAACTGTTGGGAATCGTTGGCGGTGATAACGAGATCTACCAGGACCGGGAGATGAGCGGTTATGGCTTGAACCTCGCCTGGCGCAACGTCCTCACCGAACCGGCCGGCAACCGGGTAACGTTGGAACGGGGGATCATCTATTTTTCCAAAGAACGAGTGCGCAATCTTTTACATCAAGGGCTTAACCCGAACGAATTACTCGCCGACGCGGTGATCTTCGCGGTCGAGGAGGACGGGCCGCTGACTCTAGTTTCCTATCGGCCGCAAGAATCCAAGTCTGATGTTCGAGCGGCGATTCAGGAGGACAACTTGGCATCCGCTTCGAACTTACCACTATCCCCCAGAGCGGTGGCGAACGCCGCGAGGCCGGAAAAATCCGTTCAACTTGGTCTGCCTGAGCAAGTCGCACTGAATCAGAAGGCCGAAGGCCGTGCGCCGGTTGGATTACCTGGGGAGGCGAAAACCGCGAAGCTTCCTGCGCCGGTCGCGTTGCCTCCAGCATCGGAAAAAAGCATCGAGCGGGCTCTGCCCGTTGAAACGAACAGTCCAGCCAGCGTTGCAAAACCAGCAGCCGCGTCCTTACCGAATGCGTCAGCGGTAACCGCGCCAGTTGCGCCGACGGCGCAGGAGAGCGAAAAAGGTGTGAGCGGTCCAATGGCCTTGCTCAAGAACCGGCCGGCCGACGTTGCTCTGGAGAAACCCGCTGCGGTGCGTCCGGCCGCTAAGCCGTTAGCAGGATTTATCGTTCAGCTAGCGTTCAATGACAAGGAAAAGGCCCAGCGTTGGGCGGAGTCGATGGCGAAACGTGGTTATGCGGTTTCGCTCACTGAAGCCGGTACTGAAGGCTCGCTGCGGGTGCGCTTGGGCAATTTTGCCGTCCGTGACGAGGCCGAGCGCCAGTTGCGGACATTCAAGCAAGACGGCTTGAATGGCATCGTGATCAGCCTGCCGCAAGCATTTAGGCCCGAGGCACGCACTTCGGTGCCGTAACGGCTAATTATACGAAGCCACTTCGGGGGGGGCGGGGTTAATTCAAGAGTCATGCGCTCCCAATCAGTTTCGCGCGCAGAACCTCGTTGACCTTCTGAGGATTGGCTTTGCCCTGGGTGGCTTTCATCACTTGACCGACGAGAAAGCCGTAGACTTTTTCATTGCCCGATTTGTACTGTTCAACCTGTTTGCCGTTTGCCGCAAGGACTTGCTCGACCGCCGCCACGATACTTTCCGAGTCAGAGACCTGTTCAAGACCTTTTTCGCTGACGATCTCTAACGGCGTTTTGGCCGAATCCAACATCGCTTCAAAAACCGTTTTGGCAATCTTGCCGCTGATCTTATCCTGATCGATGAGTTTAACCAGTTGCGCTAAGTGCTCGGCCGAGACCGGCCAGTTAGAGATATGAAGTTGCTCGTCGAGCTTGCGGTCCTTTAACACGCGAAACAGATCGCCGACGATCCAGTTGCTAAGCGCTTTTGGATTACCGTGCGCAGTCGCCGCGCTTTCAAAATAGTCGGCGACGTCCTTTCTATGGGTTAACAATTCTGCCTCGTAGGCCGACAGACCATAGTTGGCAATGAACCGACTCCGGCGCGCGGCGGGCAGTTCCGGCAGTGAGGCGCGCACGGTTTCGATCCATCGCTCGTCAATCACCAGTGGCAGGAGATCGGGATCGGGGAAATAGCGATAGTCATGGGCGGACTCTTTAGAGCGCATGGAACGCGTCGCTTCGCGCTGTTCGTCCCATAAACGGGTTTCTTGAACCAGTTTGCCGCCGTCGGTCAGCGTGTCGCTTTGCCGTTCGACCTCGAATTCAATGGCGCGCTCGACCGCTTTGAAGGAATTCAAATTCTTGATCTCGATTTTTGTGCCCAAGGCCGCCGTTCCTGCCGGCCGCACCGAAACATTGGCGTCGCAGCGGAAGCTGCCTTCCTCCAGGTTGCCGTCGCAGACGCCGAGATACTGAAGCATTGCTCTGAGCGTTCTCAAATAGGCGCCGGCTTCCGCCGCTGAACGGATATCCGGCTCACTGACAATCTCCAAGAGCGGTACGCCGGCGCGGTTGAGATCGACCAGGCTCGAGTCGCCGTGCGCGTCGTGAATGTTTTTCCCCGCGTCTTCCTCCATGTGAATGCGCGTGAGACGAACCCGCTTGGGCGCGCCCGGGTCATCGCCGTCGACGTCGATGTAGCCGCCGGCACAAATCGGTAGCTCGTATTGGCTGATTTGATAGCCCTTGGGCAGGTCAGGATAAAAGTAGTTCTTGCGCGCCAGAACGCTCGACCGGGAGATTTCGCAGTGGGCCGCCAAGCCAACTTTGATGGCGAACTCGACGACTTTTTGGTTCAGTACCGGAAGCACGCCGGGAAAACCGGCACACACCGGGCAGGTGTTGGCATTGGGCGCGCGGCCAAATTGAGTTGAACAGCCGCAGAAGATTTTCGACGCGGTGAGCAGCTGGGCGTGCACTTCGAGGCCGATGACGGGTTCGTACTTCATTGGTTTACCAGTCGAGGATCGAAGCTCGATGATGGAAGATGGCGCTCTTGACTCATCGATCCTCCATCCTCGGTTTTCTCAGATGCCATTCCGTCGCTTGTTCGTACGCGTGGGCGGTTCGCAGCACGGTCGATTCGTCAAAATGCTTGCCGATGATTTGCAAGCCGATGGGCATTCCCGCGCCATCGAATCCGCAAGGCAACGATAGCGCCGGCACACCAGCCAAATTAATCGAGATCGTGTAAACATCCGATAAATACATTTGCAGCGGGTCTTGGGTTTTCTCGCCAATTTTAAATGCCGTTGTCGGCGCCGTCGGCGTGACAATCACGTCGCAGTGTTTGAAGGCTTCGTCGAAGTCTTTTTTGATCAGCCTGCGCACCCGCTGGGCTTTGAGATAATAGGCGTCGTAGTAGCCCGCCGATAAAGCGTAAGTGCCGAGCATGATGCGCCGCTTGACCTCGGCGCCGAACCCTTGGTCGCGGCTGACCCTGTAGGTTTCGCTAAGATCCTTCGCGTCGGCGCGGTGGCCGAAGCGCATGCCGTCGTAGCGTGCCAGATTCGAGCTCGCTTCGGCAGTGGCGACGATGTAGTAGACGGCTACGGCGTACTCCGTGTGAGGAAGCGAAATAGCTTCGATTGTCGCGCCGTTCTTTGCCAATCTCTCGATGGCGTTTCGAACCGCTTGCTCGACTTCCGCTTGCATACCACTGACGAAATATTCTTTCGGCACGCCGATGCGCAGCGCCTTTATGTCGCCATTCAAAGCCTCGCTCAAATTTGGCACGGCACGAGTCGCCGAGGTGGAATCCGCTGGATCATTACCGGCGATCGCTTGGAGCAGCAGTGACGAATCGCGCACGTCTTTAGTCAGCGGGCCGACTTGATCCATTGAAGAAGCGAAGGCGATGATGCCGTAACGGCTGACCCGGCCATAGGTCGGCTTGAAACCGACGACGCCGCAGCAGGCGGCTGGTTGGCGGATCGAGCCGCCGGTGTCGGTGCCAAGGGCGGCGATGCACTGATCGGCGGCCACCGCGGCAGCCGAGCCGCCAGAAGAGCCGCCCGGTATGCGCTCCCGGTTCCACGGATTTCGCGTCGGAAAGAACCCCGAGTTTTCCGAAGAAGAGCCCATGGCGAATTCATCCAAGTTTGTTTTACCGACGATCACGGCGCCGGCCTCGCGCAATTTAACAACTGCAGTGGCATCGTAGGGGGGAATGAAGTCACCGAGAATTTTCGACGCGCAGGTGGTTCGCAGACCGCGGGTGAGAAAGTTGTCTTTGATCGCGATCGGAATGCCCAAGAGCGGTGTCACTGAGTTATTCTGCTTAAGCCGTTCGTCAGCCTGCTTGGCTTGTGCCAGCGCGGCGTCGCGCGCCAGGGTCAAATAGGCGTGAACGGCTGCATCGGTCGCATCGATGCGCTCAAACACCTCTTCGGTTAGTTCGCGGGACGAGATCTCGCGCCGGCCGAGTTTGTCGCTGGCTTCGTGTAAGGTGAGGGTGGCGAGATTCATTCGATGATTTTCGGCACCTTGAAAAAAGTGCCGTCGCGGTCCGGCGCATTAGCCAGCAGCGCATCGGCATCGGCCTGATTGGTGACTCTATCCTCGCGAAAGGCATTGGTTGTAACCGTGGCATGGCTGAACGGCTCCACATCGGATGTGTCGATCTGGTTGAGCTTGTCCATGTAGACCAAAATGGCGTCGAGCTGAGCGGTTAGTTGGCTTTCTTCGTCTTCGGTCAGACGGAGGCGCGCAAGCACGGCTACCCGCCGGACATCAGCGCAGGTTAGTTTCATGGGAGATTTTTAACATAAGGCCGTGGCATTGCCAACGCGCCTAACGTTGCGCTCACCGTCGAGACAAAAGTTTTATTTGCAGTCGGTCACCCTTTTGGCTAAAAATGAAAAACGATGCGAATGAAAATGGCGGGCGCACAGATGGCGTTGGCGGTGGAGAGGGAGAAATCATCCGAGTTTCGTGCCTTCGAAGACGAAAGTTACGCGCGTGGCTTCAAAGCGATCGCCGGTATCGACGAAGTCGGGCGCGGCCCGCTCGCCGGTCCGGTGGTTGCCGCAGCGGTGGTTCTGCCGCGGGATTTCTGCCATGCCGAGATCCGGGATTCGAAATTGCTTTCCGCCAAGCAGCGTGAAAAATTGGCGCCGCTGATTCGTCAAAACGCGCAAGCCTGGGGGCTGGGCGTAGTTGAGGTGGAAGTGATCGACCGCATCAATATTTTGCAAGCCAGTTTGTTGGCGATGGCGAAGGCGTTCAGTACGCTCGAACCTTCACCGGACTGTTTGTTGATCGACGGCAATCAACTGATTCCCCCCCGATTGTTTCAAGAAGGTCGAGGTTTGTCCGGTTCCTTGCCGCACCAAAAAACCATTGTGAAGGGCGATCAGCTCTGTCTGTCGATTGCGGCGGCATCGATTGTCGCCAAGGTGGCGCGCGATGAAATGATGATCGGCTACGACAAAGAATTTCCTCACTACGGTTTCGCCGGCCATAAGGGTTACGGCAGCGCGGCGCATCTAGAAGCTTTACGCCGTTTCGGGCCGTCACCCATTCACAGAAAAAGCTTTGCACCGGTTCGCGATCTGATTAAGGCCGCATTGGAGGAGTAGCCGACGCTATTCCCTACGGTGATTTAGCCGTGAGTTTCTTTAGAAAGCGTCTTGGACAGGAAGGCGAGGAGATCGCCGAGGGATTTCTCAAGAAAAAAGGCTACAAGTTGGTCGAGCGCAACTATCGTTGCAAGACCGGCGAGGTTGATTTGATCGTGCTTGACCGCAAAGTAATCGTCTTCGTCGAAGTGAAGACCCGCACCGACCATAGCTTCGGCTCGCCGTTCGAAGCGGTGGAGGCGCGCAAACAGCGCAAGATGATTCAGGCGGCGCAGTTTTTTTTGCACGAACGCAAGCTCCATCAGCGCGACGCGCGCTTTGACGTCGTCGGCGTTTCCTGGCCTGGCGGCAAGCCTATGATCGAGCATATCGAAAATGCATTCGACGTTTCTTAGGGGATCTGCATGTTGGACGTAAAATTACTGCGCGACGATTTGCCGCGCGTGAAAGAGCGCATGGCGACGCGCGGGGCAGCGGTCGATTGGGACGAATTCGTGGCCCTCGACCGCGAGCGGCGCGATGCCCTGGCGAACATCGAGCGGCTGAAGGAAAAGAAAAACCGACTGTCCGGCGAGATCGGCAAGCTCAAGAAAAGCGGCGGCGATGCGGCCGCGCAGATGCGCGAAGTGGAAGAAGTGAGCGCGGCGATCCGCGACGGCGAAGCGCCGCTGGTGGATGTCGAAGCGCGCTTCGAGCGTTTCATGCTGACGATTCCGAATTTGCCTCATGCGAGCGTCAAAATTGGTAAGAACGAGAGCGAGAACCGAGAGGTCCGCCGCTGGGGCAAGCCCCCCGAGTTCGATTTCGAAGCGCAAAATCACTGGGACATCGGTGAAACGCTGGGCATCCTCGATTTCGCGCGGGCAGCGAAAATTACCGGAGCCCGTTTTACCGTTTATCGCGGCGCTGGGGCGAAATTGGAGCGCGCGCTGATTAATTTCATGTTGGATTTGCACACCGGTGAAAATGGTTACCAAGAGATGCTCCCGCCCGCGTTGGTCAATCGTTCGGCGTTGGTCGGCACTGGACAGTTGCCGAAGTTTGAAGAGGACTTGTTCCATCTCGCCCCCGGAGATTATTTTCTGATTCCGACCGCTGAAGTGCCGCTCACTAACTTGCACCGCGACGAGCTGCTCGAGCGCGACGTGCTGCCGATTCGTTATGTCGCTTACACGCCGTGCTTTCGCAGCGAAGCGGGTTCCTACGGCAAAGATGTCCGCGGGCTGATCCGGCAACATCAGTTCAACAAGGTCGAGATGGTGAAGCTTTGTGAACCCGAGAATTCCTACGATGAGCTTGAATCGATGGTGCGTAATGCCGAGGAAGTTCTGAAGCGGCTCAAACTACCATTCCGTGTGGTTGAACTGTGCACCGGGGATATGGGTTTTGCTTCGGCAAAAACTTACGACTTGGAAGTTTGGTTGCCGGGTCAAAATACCTACCGCGAAATTAGTTCTTGTTCCAATTGTGAAGATTTTCAGGCGCGCCGGGCGAATATTCGTTACCGCAAAGAGAAGAAGGGGCGGCCGATGTTCGTGCACACGCTGAACGGGTCCGGTCTAGCGGTGGGCCGTACTTTTGTCGCGGTGTTGGAGAATTACCAGCAGAAAGATGGTAGCGTCGTGATCCCGGAAGTACTGCGGCCGTATATGGGCGGATTGGCGCGGATAAATTAACGGGTTGTCATTTACCAAAATGATGTTCGCCACCGATCTGACAGATTTTAGAATGCGCCGGGCTGTGGAAGCCGCGCGCAAGAAATCGAACTCACATGGCTAAACTATTGCTCGCGACCTTGTGCGACGACGTTCGGGAAGAGAAGACGGGGAAGTTTAGCCTGATGGGGCTGTTCGATAGCTTTCTTGTAGCCGATTTTCGCGCGCCGCTTCCGGCGTTCTGGCTCTTTGTGCAAATCGGCTGTGACAGGGAAGGTGAGCACAGCCTGAATGTTGAACTCCGCAGAGTCGAAGGCTCGTCAGTTTTTCGCGCTGAGATCAAGCACCAGGCCGTCGGCAAGAATGGTATCACCGGTCGGTACCACGCCAATATTAACCTGCGTTTCGAACCTCTCACGGTGCCGGGTCCGGGTGCCTACGAAGTTGCACTCCACAGCGACGGAGAGCATGTCGGCTCATTGCCAATCGAAGTCACTCAGCCGCCGCCGAGGCTCGTGCAGTAGTCGGTGTTCTTAAGTGGTGTCCCTCACATTTTCTTTTCAATGGGTGCCCCGACGGGGCGAGCCCTTGGCCCATGGTCAATGGGGCCAGTGGTATGAGGGCGGCCACCCAGACCGCCTGGAGTGAGGGGCTGCGACGGTTGGGACCCTAACGGGACCTTCTCATCTTTGATCATACAGGCGGGAACCGTGGACGGATGAGACAACAAAACGCCGAAGCGATCCCTCGCAGTATACACTACGAGCCCGGTCGCGGCCGGTTTGACCTCGTGGGGCTCCTTGGGAAAAAATACGGTTTCGAACCATGCCCCGAGTGCTGAGTAGATAATCACGGAGAGCCTCGTCTCGACGATAAGCGCCCGTTCCGTGTCGCACTCAAGGTCCTTTTCCCGATTGAACTGATCGGCGCGACAGGCATTTTTCACAGGATTTATTCGAGGGAGAAAACAGTCCAATCCTGATCTCGGCGCTTGGTTTTTTTCTTAATCGAATCACTCTGTTCGCTCTTGCCAGCACATTCGGCGGAATTGTTAAGCGCAATAACATCACGGATACTTAGCAAGTCGTCGGATTAGTTTATTCAGGATAACTTTATCGTTATTACCACATTCATTGATCTGGAATGAGAAACGCCACTTCTGTACGCTGCTGATGCGAAAACCGAACGGAAGTGAACGGTTGCCGCGCCAACGGTATCACTGCAAAAGCGTTTTTGTCATCGATCTTTAGTTGCTTTCGCAGATGCTCTCAACAGGCGAGTATGGCACAAACTCTGCTCGACTTGTGCCGGGGAGCCAGCAACAAATCAAATCAAAGACGGGTCGGTGATCCGAAGGGTAGGCAATTTTTATGAAGCAATTCATAGGAATTATTTCTGCGTCGTTAACGCGATCGTTCACTTTCACGTTACGCGCCTGCGGTAGTCGGAAGCCGCTAATTAGTCTTCTCCGTCCATCAGGTCAGGCTCTTGTCGAGTTCACGCTGACGTTTTTGCTTCTCCTGATTGTCGCGTGGATACCGGCAGACTTTGGGCTCGCATTCTATACCAGCCAAATCGCTCACAACGCCGCACGTGAAGGAGGCAGAATTGCGGCTGCGGATCGGACGCTCGTAAGCGGCACGACCAGCTGTGTGACGCCTTCTTGCACAGGAAACATTTTTGCGGAAACGGCAGCGAGGCTTTCCTCGGCTCTCCTCCCAACCGCTACGATCACACTGGACTTAGAACCGGATACGGGTGCAGCAAACTGCAACCGCATGGTGACTGTCACGGTATCCGGAAATTACAATTTCTTTTTCTACCGGCTGCTGCATTTGGTGGGGATCTCGGGGGACCTGGATAGCACGCCAATAATTCGTCAAACGCGCATGAGATGGGAGGGTCAGACAGGATGTATGCTATCCGCAGCCGATCAAATCGAATTGACCACGGCGAAATGGAAGTTCGAATCATGAACATGAACGCAGTCAGCGAAAATACAAAAAAGCGCAAGAACCAAAGGGGCCAAAGCATAGTGGAGATTTCGCTCATTACGCCGCTTCTGTTAATTGCGCTGTACATACCCGCTGATTTCGGTGTTGCCTTTTTCGTTGGTAACCTCATTCAGACTGCGGTTCGAGAGGGAGCTCGAATCGGAAGCGGCCTACAAAAGAGCGGAAATGTGCCGGACTTGACCTTTAGCTCGGCTCAAGCAAACACGGTGAAAACCGAAGTTTTTAGCCGCCTGCCTGACCGGCTTAAAAACAAAACTGTTACCGTGACATTTTACACAGGCACCTCGTGTATGGAATTCGTCGAAGTAACGGCCCAGGGTCAATACAATTTCTTCTTCTATCAATTGATCCGCCTGTTCGGTGGCAGGGCTCCCGACTTCATAACCATGTCTCGTACAAGCCAGATGTACTTCACATACCAGCCATACACGAATAGCGACTACTGTACAGCTAAAACAACCTACGGACCCTATTCTGCTTAGGTTGGTGGAGGCTTCTATGCACCCTGTAAAAAATGAACAAGGCTACGCTCTCGTCTTCGCGACTCTAATGATTCTTTTGCTCTTGGTCATGGTGGGCATGGGCTTAGACACCGGCCACCTGGCATACGTTCGATCCCAAGGCCAGCCGGCCGTGGACGCGGCGGCGTTGGCTGCCGCTTCCGCAATTCCGACTGGAAAATGGACGACCGTTACGGACCGGGCGATGAAGCTCAATCCGGGGGGAATTAATCCCGGTACCGGAAACAATTATCTAGATAGTCCGCACAATCAAATTAGCGATAAGAACGTGACACTTGTGAAATACGACAATACGACGGGCGAATTTACCACGTCAGGAGTCACGATCGCCGATGCCACCGGTGCTCGAGTGGCGTTGGAAAACAGCAATCCGCACGGCGGAACCGTTGGGAAAGCCATGAAATCCCCGCTATTCTTGACGCCTTTGTTCAATTTGTTTGGTCTAGGCGGCAACAACGGTCAAGCCGTCAACAACACGGCCGATGTGAACGTTAGCGCTGTTGCTGTGAATCAGGCGATTCCGGGACTGCCGATCGTCGTCGTGAAAGAGACCTGCGGCAAGAATACAGTTCTCGACTTTCGGACGGGAGGCCAAGGCAACGCCGGCTGGGAAACCTACCAATTAATCAACGCAAGTACCGATGAGGTTCGTGGCCTTTTCGAAAAGCTCAAGTACTGTGCCGGCCAACCCGCGATCGATCTTGGCTATTGTGGCAACGTAGCAAACGGTGTGAACGCAACGATATTCAATGGGAACCTTAAGCCCATGTTCGAGGCCGACCCTACGCGTTGTTATTTGGTTCCGGTGATAGAGAGGGGCGGTAACTTTACCCAGTGCCAGATAATCACAGACTGGGCCAGGTTTTGCCCTGATCAGGGGAATGGTACGAACGACGCTTTCCCAGGGCCGGGTTTGCTCAAGGGGCAAGTTACTTGTGGCCAGAGTCCTTGGGCCTCACGGGACAGTCTCTGTTATGTTCAGCGTCTGATTCGAGACAAAAAGTCTGCGATGTAGCATCTCCTATGGCGGCCGGTGTGGGCAATCGGCCGCGCAAATTCGAATACGTGAACTAAGAAATACGCCAAAGCCTTGCAGGAATTGTCAGAGCAGATTCTACACTGTTTTGTCGCTGCTCATTAGCGACGGCGCGGCTTTGATGCCTATCAAGATTTAGGTGCGGTGCTTTGCTTTCGTCGTAAGAAGGCCTGCCGGCGCTTGCCCCGATCTTGCCTCTCGGTTGCCTTTTGACACAGTTACTGCAGCTTTGGCGTAGGATGACGCTCATACAAAACACTCGCGTCGCTCGCCCTTTAAACGGCTCTTTTCACAAACTGGGAAACACGGCTTCACCGAGTGGGTGCGTATGAAAATCCGGTAGATGTCGCAATGAAAGCAAGCGGTCCCAGCAGCCTTCAGGTGCACTAAAGCTATGTCGAACCGCAGGCGGCCGACGTTGACAATGTTTTCGGGACCTCGCAAATTGATAAACAAATTGATAAACAAAATAGAATGGCTCACCGTAATTAGTTGAATTCCCAATCGGAGGGGTGGGTGAGCGGTTGAAACCACCGGTCTTGAAATACCGACCCAGGGAAAATCAGATTTCTGAAAAAGGACGGGGAGTTGGCGATAACTTCCCGTTTTTTTTATTCTTTTTCGCCACTGCTAGATTTTTCACATTCAATCACATTGTCCACAAATAACCCTGTTTTTAGCGAAAAGTGTTCCCGGGGTGTTCCCAGGATTTTTGGGAACAGTTTGCTAAATGAGGTTGGCTTTACGGAGCAGCGTTTGGGATAAGCCGGTTTTTTCCACTACGCGCGGGATGGAACGACCTTGCTTTAAGAGGCGAGCGGCATATTTAACGGCTATACTGCGTTTGTTATCCCGAAGAAAGCGGTGGTACGGTTTGCCCTTCCATTCAGGCTTAAGTTGCTTCTTGAGAAGATTGTTGTAGGCATCTTTGCAACGCGAACTGCAACTTTCTTGGTTGTGTTTGCCGGCTACAAAGAGCCTTTTGCATTGCCGGCACTTTTTTAGGTCTTCGAGGCAGCGCTCTTCGATCACGCGGGCGAGCTGGAAATAGACGAAATCCCGCAACGAATCGGCGGGCCCCCAACTAAGGTTATAAACCGTTCCACCACTGAGAATCGCGCCGCCGTCTTTAAAAAACAATTCGCTGAAAGCACGGGTCAATACCGCCGCCGAACTGAGGCGCCGGTTCCTCAGAGTCTTTGCCTGCCGTTGTGGGCTAGATACCAAGCTCGTCGTATAGCCGCCGTTCTTATTCGCGCGGCTTAACTTGTCTACGAGTCGCAAAACGAATTTATCGTGATCCGGGCCGGCGGTGGTGGAAACGACATGCCGTAGATCCTGCTTCAATTCGGCTTGAATTTTTTTTGCGCCGCGTCGCCAGTTTGGCCGTTCAACTAACTTCAGCGGTTTTCCGCGTCGAGGCCATGAATAACGGGCGATTTCTATCATCTGTCCCTGAAGCATCGGCATTTTTCCGGCTGGAGCTATCGTGTCGAAATTCATCTCAAGGAAAGCAACTAAAGTTTCTAGCCGGTAGCGACCGAAGAGAATTTTTTGAGGTTTTGGCGCTTTCAATTTACGTCACACGGCAAGCCCAGTTTTTAAAATTGAAAAGAGTTACACGGCTGATCTACTAGCGCCGCGTAAAATGAATATACTCGCAGGCGTGGACAAGAACAACGAAAATCTCGTTATCTGCTACCCTCTCCGTTTGTCCCGCGAAGAATTCGAGCGCGTAAAATTGTTTGCGCGCGAAGAGGATCTAAACGGAGCTCAATTTATCCGGCGGTCGATCCGGCAAGCGATCGAGCGCCGTCAGAAGCGCACGCGCAATTTAGACACCGAGGCGGGGCGAATTTTGATCGACGCGCACACCGAGAGCGAACATGACCGCTGAAGCGTGTCCGCAATGCGGCGCCTCTGCCGGATTCGAGCAGCGTGAGAAAGGCCCACATCGGGGGCTTTTCTGTGGTGACTGCGGCGCATGGGTGAAATGGATTCGCCGCACTGGGGCGCGAACTGAGCCAGTAGGAGCGACGCGGCCGGAAAAGCCTATCGAGCCGCAAAAGCTCAAAATCAAACCAGCGCAGCTCGCGCACCCCAAAACCATGGAGGAGCGAGTTGCGGCGCTTGAGCACGACATCGGCATTGTCGCCCAAATCGTATTGGGGGCCCGGAAATGAGAAGGGACATCCTAGACAGTGCATTAGACTACCGGCGCCGTGGCTTCAGCGTCATTCCGATCAGGGCGCGGGACAAGCGCCCGTTGATTGCTTGGGAGCAATTTCAGACCGAAGCTGCGAGCGAAGATCAAATTCAAGAATGGTTTACCAAGTGGCCGGATGCAAATCTTGCCGTGCTGACCGGCTCCGTTTCCGATTGCGTGGTGATTGATCTCGATACCGAAGAGGCGAAGGACAAGCTGAAACATATCGTCGGGGACTACGATCTTTCCAACGCCCCGAGATCCAAGACTGGTAAGGGCTGGCAGCTTTTTTTTAAACATCCGGGCGCCGAGGTTCCGAACCGCGCGGGCGTTATTCCCGGCTTAGACGCCCGCGGCGATGGTGGTTATGTCGTGGCGCCACCTTCCACACACCCGAACGGCAAAAAGTACCGCTGGGAAATCCCCCTTAACGGTGATCTCCCGGCGCTTCCGAAGTGCCTGCTCGATTTGATTCAGACGACGGCTAGCGCCGAGCAAGGGACGCGCGAGCGCTTCAGTACCGCTTCTGCTCTTCATGGCGTCCCTGAAGGCCGGCGCGATGAAATGGTGTTCAAGCTCGCCTGCAAACTTCGCAGGGCTGACGTGCCCCAAGACATGGCCGAAACGCTTGTCACCGAAGCGGCGCGGAACTGTGAACCGCCATTTGATGAGCAGAAGGCTTTGGAAAAAGTCCGGCGGGCATATTCGAGGTATGAGGCGAAAGGGCAGAAGCAAAACGAGATATGGCCGGAGTTGATAAGCGCGAAGGATTTGCTTTCGCTTCCGCCCGATCCGACGCGGTGGATTTGGGATCAGTGTTTACCGGCCGGCGGCGCTTCCGTCCTGGTAAGCAAGCCCAAGTGCGGCAAGACACACATGGCTGTGAGTTTGGGGCTTGCGATAGCGCGCGGAATCCCCTTCCTTGGGCGCCCAACGCAGCAATCAATCGTCGCCTATCTTTCCCTAGACGCCAGCCTTCCGGAAATCGGCGAAGTATTCCAACGCTTCGGGCTTCGGGAGTCGGATCAAGTTTTCATTCATGCCGGCGGCGCCCCTGTCGACGCGGTGGGGTGGCTTGCTCATGTCATCGCCGAGAAGGGTGTCAGATTTTGCGTTATCGACACGCTACAGCGCCTTTTTCGATTCCAGGACGTAAACGATTATTCCCAAGTTACCAACGCCATTGAGCCGGTTTTAGAAGCCGCACGGCAGAATAATTGCCATGTCCTGTTTTGCCATCATGCGCGCAAGGACTCGGGCGACGATTTAGACAGCGCCATCGGATCGACTGCCATTCGCGGATTGGCCTATACCTACCTACACATAAAGCGCTTGCCGGATTCTGAGCGCCGGATCATTCGCAGCGATCAGCGTGGTGGCAAGAATCTGCCGGAAATGGCGATCGGCTACGGCAAGGACGGTTGGCTTTGCGTCCAGGGCACGATTGAAGAGGTTGAAATCGAGGAAGCTGAGCCGAAGATTTTGGAATTTCTGCAAGCGCAAGACACCGGAGTCACCGAGAGAGAGATACTTCGGGCCGTCAATCTCCGGGCCATCGTCATCAGCAAAGCCATTCGACAGCTCTTCAAAAACTGCCATATCGAGAGAACCGGCAGAGGAAAAAAGGGCGATCCATTTCGCTACTCAAAGGCCATCTCTTTGGATTCTCTTCCGGAAAGGGAGGGTCTGGGAGGGGAAACCCTGGGAAGAGAATCGGAAAAAGAAGAACAAGTATTTGAAACTAATAACAATAATTCTCTTCCCAACATGCCGGGAAGAGATGGGAAGAGCTGGGAAGAGAATCTAAAAACGGGAAGAGCGGGAAGAGAATCCGGGAGCACCGAAATTGGGCTTGAAATCGACAACCAAGACGGCTGGGTGAAGGCGCGATGAAGTACGTCGAGGACTTATTGCTTGAAGTCAAAATATTGGACGATGGCGCCGCGTTCGCGCGTCGCAAGGATAGAAAGCCGATCACAGCCGCGGATATCAAAGAGGCGCTGCGGTTAGCCGACAGCCAGCCGGGGATCACCGTCAATGACGTGTTGCGAGTCTTTCCGGGGGCCAAGGTGCGGCAATGAAGCTGTTAAGCATCGAACAGACCGCCGAAACCTTTTTGGTAAAAGAGCTTCGGAAAAAAACCGGAGCGGCCATGATCGACTGCAAGACGGCGCTGGCCGACACTGGCGGCGATACGCAAAAGGCAGTCGATATTCTGCGCCAAAAGTGTCTGGCCGCAAGAGTGTTGACTATCGACCAAGTTGGCGTCGAACTAAACACCAGCCGTCAAAGCGTTCAACGCATGATCGACGAGGGCATTTTGCCTGCGTTCGTTTTGCGAGCCGGTAAAAGAAAAAAAGCGTGGCGCGTTCGGCGAGAATCGCTTGATCGATGGATTCTCGCGCAGGAGCGGCAAGCGGCCAAAGTGCACGTTGGACGGAACGGAAATCAGCAAAAAACGAAGGGGGAAAGCTATGTTGTATTATCGAATTTTAGCGCCAAGTGACGAGGCGCGCGCCGAGAGGGTTTTGGCAGAGCAGATCGTTGAAGCGGCTGCAAAACTTCGTGGAACTAGGCCGGCGCCGGTAAGCTTCATCACTGAGTCAAGTGAAGGGGAATTTTCCAGCGAGCGGCCGCTGTGGGGCGTCCAACAGGCGGGCAAAATATTCCTCGTGCGGGGGCTTACCGTGCGCCAGATGGTTAAGACCCTTGCCCATGAGGTCGATCATGTCGCTGATTATCACAAGGGAAACTATTCGGCGACCGTGGAGCATCGAGCGAAAATTTTCGAGCGTGAATTTTCTGAACTATTCCGCAACGAAAATCTAATTGAACTAAGCCGAGCGCTGGCCCGTTTCATTGATCCGACAGAATGAACGGGAATTGGAAATGTTTGACCCAGGCGCTTTAACTTTCCCATGGGCGCCGCGATTATCGGCGCGGCGGGAAAATGGCCGGCGGAGGTGATGCTCTTTACCTCCCCGGCCAGCGCCCCATCAAAAGTCTGGGCCGATCAGGTAGACCCTACGGCGCTTAGGTAATCGCACGCGCCCGTTGACCCGGTTCCATAAAAAACGATGACAACTAAAACAATCAAAGCGCCAAAACACCTACGAGCCGCGACGCGAAAGTGGTTCGAAAGTGTCATCAGCGATTACGAATTTGAGGCGCATCACGTCAGACTTTTGCAGTTAGCCGCGGAAGCTTGGGACCGATGCCAAGAAGCCCGCGAAGCCATCAAAAAAACCGGGATGACATTCGAAAATAAGTACCAAGAGGTCAAAATTCGCCCCGAAGTGACGGTTGAAAAAGATTCGCGCATCGCCTTTGTTCGCATAGTCAGAGAATTGAATTTGAGCGAAGAGCCGTCGGACTCTAGACCGCCTGGGCTCAAGTATCCGAGATGAAATCGTGCCGAAACGCAAGCTGACCGCAAAACGCAATCGAGTTTCAGAGCAGGGGATTGAACGTTTGCGCGAGATGATCCGTAGCGGCGCGCCGTGGCGCAAAGATGGAGATCATCCACCCGGCCACCTTGACCTGCGAGGCTTAATCACCGGCCATTTCTTTGATTTTGGGCTTAAGGAACCTCTGAATAACTGCATTGGAAGTACTGCGGCTGGGTTAAGTCGGTTTTTTCGTAATAAGTTACGGATTCGCGAATTTAGATCAGACTACATTTCGCTCCCGTGGTTAATATCCGACATTAGC
>Ga0208454_1000293_pt1 | contig 32873 bp, 4 predicted proteins | sample EasRivMeERMZT100_FD_187530 | JGI IMG/M metagenome (GOLD analysis project Ga0208454, IMG submission 187530) | Soil microbial communities from meander-bound floodplain in the East River, Colorado, USA - East River MetaG ERMZT100 (SPAdes) (version 2) | ecosystem: Environmental > Terrestrial > Soil >...
TTGTGCACCAGAACGACGCGGTGAACCTGACGCTGCCCCTTGGCGGGGACTACGACGGGGCGGTGACGGTGAAGACCGCGGGGGGCACGAGCGCCCCCTTCAGCGTGGGCTTCACCGGGCTGCAGGCGAACGCGCTCTCGGGCACGCCCGCCGACCCTGCGCACGCCTCCGCCAACCCGGGGCAGACGATTACGCTTACGGGCAGCGGCCTGACCTCCGCCCTCGACATCGTTGCGCGCTACGTCAACACGAGCGGCGACGAGGTCACCCAGCTTTTCAGTCCCAATACGGTCGCGGCGGACGGCAGCAGCGCGACCTTCGCCGTGCCGACGCGCTTCAACGGCGCGTTCAGCTTCCACGTCTTCGGCGCCGAGGCGACGCCGCTCCTGCAGATCGTGCCGCTCGTCACCTCGGTCGACGTCACCGGCCAGTCCGGCGCGAGCAGCCGCGCGCAGCTCCAGGGGCGCGGCTTCGTGGAGGGCCACGCGAGCGTGTACGTCTTTGGCACCGGGTCGGTCACCGACGCCGACGACAGCTCTTCGCCGATCGACGTGTTCTTCGGCTTCACCCACGAGAACGACGCGGTGAACCTGACCCTCCCGGTGAGCGGCCCCGGAACGCTCAGGGTGCAAACCGCCGGCGGCACTTCTGCGCCGCTCGCCTGGGATCTCTACAGCCCGAACGCCGGCCAGCTGCGCGACCTTGCTTTCACGTCCTCCGAGCTGCTGGTCGCCGACGGCGCCGTGATCCGCCGCCTCAACCCGGATACCGGTGTCGAGCTCGGCAGCTTCGACATTCCGTTCACGACCAGCACGGGCCGCCTCGGGCTGCAGATCCTGCCTGCGGCGATGACGCTCGCAGGAACGCCGGTCCCGGCAGGCAGCCTGCTCGTCACCAACGGCGGCGCGAGCAACGACCGCATCATCGCGCTCGATCCCGTCACCGGGACGCAGCTAGCGGCGCTCGACCTCGGCCAGAATCTCGACCCCGATGCGGGCGTGTTCCACCCCGGCACGGGCGAGCTCTATCTGCTCGACGACGGCCCCAGCGTGGTGGTGCGGGTCAACCCGGCAAACGGCGCAGTGCTCGGCAGCTTCGCCGTGCCATTCGCCACCGCCAGCGCCGGCCTCGCCGTCCATCCGACAAGCGGCAACCTGTGGATCGCCTCGAGCGCGCTGAACGAGATCGTCGAGATGACCACCGCCGGGGTCGAAGTGCGGCGCATCAACGTCGCGCCGCTCAGCGTCGCGAACGAGCTGAGCGGCCTGGCGTTCCGAGATGCCGACGAGCTGTTCGCAAGCTCGACGCGCGGCGTGGTGTACTTCATCGCCGATCCGCTCGCCAATGGCGCCACCGATCTGCACGTCACCGACTTGCGCGTCGAGCCCGAGTCCCTGGTCTCGGGCAACAGCGTGACGGTGCGCTGGAACGATGCCAATGCCGGCGCGGGCGCCACGCGCCTTTCCTGGTACGACCGCATCACGGTGCGCAACACGAGCACCGGCCAGCTGCTGCTCGACGACGTGCTGTTCTACGACCGCAGCACGCTCGGCGATCTCGCGGCCGGAGCGTCCGCCGCGCGCAGCTACAGCTTCGCTCTTCCGGGCGGCAGCGCCGGCGCCGGGATGCTCGAGTTCACCGTGGCGGCCGACCACTTCAACACGCTGCTGGAATCGCAGGAAGGCAACAACACCGCGACGATTACGCGCCAGTCGAGCCCGGGCAACGTGCCTGACCTGCAGCTCACCGGGCTCAGCCTCGATCCGAGCTTGGGCCTGCGCTCGGGCGACACCGTCACGATCCACTGGAGCGACCTGAACGGCGGCACGGCGGCGGTGATCAGTTCGTGGACCGATCGCGTGGTGATCTTCAACGCTACCACCGGTCAGAGCGTCGGCGAGCGCACGCTATTCAACAACGTCGCGGTCGAGGGGCCGCTCGCCGCCGGCGCCTCGCGCGCGCGCAGCGTGCAATTCGAGCTGCCCGACGGCATGCAGGGCGGCGGCGCGCTCGAGTTCCGCCTGACGGGGGATTCGACCAGCGCGGTGTTCGAGCAGAACGAGGCCAACAACAACGCGACCATCACCGCCGATTCGACCCTCGCCGACTACGCCGATCTCCAGGTCGGAACGCTGACGCTGAGCGGAGCGCTGCAATCGGGCTCGGATCTGACGATCGAGTGGAGCGACGTGAACGCCGGCACAGCGCCGATCGGCGGCACCTGGCACGACCTCGTCACCGTCGTGAATGCGAGCACCGGCGAGACGCTGCTCAACACCGTCGTCCTCTACGATCCCGCGGCCCCGCTGCACCAGCGAGTGCTGCGGCTGCCCGACGGGCCGCGCGGCACCGGCACGCTGCGCGTCACGGTCACCGCCGACAGCGCCGGCGAGGTCGCCGAGTTCAACGCCACCGACACCGCCGAGACGAACAACCAGGCCGAGCGCGTCGTCGCCGCCACGCTCGCGCCCTATGCGGACCTGGTGATCACCGATTGGATCGTTCCGGCCGGGCCGTTCTTCACCAACCAGGCGCAGCTCGACGTGTCGTGGACCGTGGAGAACCAGGGCACCGGCGGCACACTGGCCGCTTCGTGGATCGACCGGGTGCTGCTCAGCCCGGACGACGTGATCGGCGACGGCGACGACATCACGGTCGCCAATTTCGTCGAGTCCGCGCCGCTTGCTAACGGCGGGACCTACAGTCGCACGCACAGCGTTACGCTGCCCCAGAACCTCGACGGGACCTTCTACCTCTTCCTGCGCACCGACGCCGCGAACGCGGTGCTCGAGTTCCGCGGCAGCCAGAGCGGCGAGAACAACAACGCCTCGACGCCGCAGCCGGTCACCCTCCTCGCGCGGCACGCTGACCTCGAGGTGCGGAACCTTGTCATCACGCCGCCGAGCCCGCAATCGGGCAACGTCGTCACCCTGACCTGGGACGACGTTAACACCGGCGACTTCGCCAGCGGCGCCTACAGCGACTCGGTCACCGTACGCAACACGACGACCGGGGCGCTACTCGCCCCGACAACCTCGATCGCGGTTTCTTCGCTGGCTGCTGGCGGCAGCGCCCAGCGCTCCTACAGCTTCACGCTGCCCGACGGCAATGCCGGCGTCGGCGAGCTCGCGATCACGATCACCGTCGACTCGTCGAACACGGTGTCCGAAACGAACGAAACGAACAACACTGCAAGCGCGAACGCCACCTCGACGCTGGCGCCCTACGCCGATCTTGTCGCCACGTCCCTGCGCGTCCTGCCGACGGCGCCGATTACGACGAACCCGGCGGTCTTCGACGTCGAAGTCATCGTCGAGAACCAGGGTAACGGGGCGCTGACCGGCGCCTGGAGCGACCGCATCTACCTCAGCACCGACGACATCGTCGGCAATAGCGACGACCGCGAGATCCTCAACGCCACCTTCGCCGAAAGCGGGCCGCTCGCTGCCGGCGCAAGCTACACGCGCATCCGCCACCTGACGCTGCCGCCAAACCTGGACGGCACGCTCTATCTGTATGCGCTCACCGACACCTTCAACCAGGTGCGCGAGTTCAGAAACGGTGTCGCCTCCGATGGAACCAGCGCCAACGCCACCGCCGCCGTGCCGGTGCTGCTGCAGCCGGTCCATGCCGACCTGAAGGTGGAGGTGGTCACCGCCCCGGCGACCGCGCAGAGCTCCGATCCGATCGAGGTTACCTGGCGTGTCATCAACGTGGGGGCGATCGATGTCGCGCCGATCGTCTGGGCCGACAGCATCTACCTCTCGGCCGACGACGTTTTCGACGTCGGCGATCTGTTGCTCGGAAGCTTCAATCACACCGGCACCCTGCAGCCGATGGCTTCCTACGCCGCGATACGCACGCCGGATCTGCCCGACGGCATCGAGGGAACCTACTACCTGTTCGTGCAAACCGACTCGGACCACAAGGTATTCGAGTTCGGCGACGAGGCGAACAACACCGCCCGCAGCATCGGGTCAGTGGCAGTCAGCCTCAAGCCTTCACCCGACCTCACGGTCACGGAGATCAGCGGCCCCGAGGCTGGCCAGGCCGGCCAGACCGCGAGCGTGACCTGGACGGTGAAGAACAGCGGCAGCGGTGCGGCGCAGGGGTCGTGGACCGATACCGTCTACCTGTCGCGCGACGGGACGCTCGCCAATGCGACGCCGCTCAGGCAGTTCACGTACGCCGGCGGCCTCGCCGGCGACGGCGCCACGTACAGCGTCACGCACGACGTCACCCTGCCGTTCGTTCCCGACGGCAACTACCGCTTCCTGGTCGCGACCGACTTCACTGACACGGTCTACGAGCACAACGCCGAGGCGAACAACCTGACCGCCTCGGCCGGGCAGATCGCGATCGCGCATCCCGATCTGACGGTCACGGGGCTTACCGTACTGCCACTGACCGTAACGTCCGGTGATTCGATTTCGATCGATTGGGCGACCTCGAACATCGGCACGGCGCCCACGCTCGGATCGTGGATCGACCGCGTCTATATCTCGAGCAATCCGACCTTCGACGGCGGCGATACGTTGCTCGGCAGCGTTGCCCGCTCCGGGCCGCTTGCGCCGGGGAGCCCGGTGGTGGCCGGGCACATCGATGCCGTGGTGCCGGTCGCCCGGTCGGGCACCCAATACATCATCGTGCGGGCCGACGACGCCAACCAGGTCACCGAGTTCGGCGCGGAAAACAACAATGCCGCCAGCGCAAGCATCACGGTGGCGCTCGCACCTTACGCCGACCTGGACGTGTCGAACGTCACCGCACCGAGCGAGACCATCGCCGACCCGGGGCGCGTCACCATCGGCTGGACGGTCACCAACGTCGGAATCGGCGCCGGACTCACGCACGAATGGGTCGACGCGATCATCGCGCTGCGCAACGGGCAGGAGACCCTGCTCGCCGAATTCACCCATTCGGGCGCGATGGCCGTCGACGCCTCCTACTCGCGCAGCGAAACCATTTTCCTGCCGGCGGCGTTTACCGGACGCTACTCGCTGCTCGTGCGCTCGGATTACCGCGGGGCGGTATTCGAGAACGGAGCCGAGGTGAACAACACCGACGCCGCGCCCGGCGTGTTCGACGTCATGCCGATTCCCTACGCCGACCTGCGGGTCACGAGCGTGAGCGCGCCGGCGAGCGGCGATTCGGGGCGCACGCTGCACGTCGAATGGACGGTCGCCAACCAGGGCATCGGCCCGACGGACCGCGCGCAGTGGAACGATACGGTCGTGCTGTCCCCGAACCCCGACGGCAGCAATGCGGTGATGAGTTTCACCTTCGACCACATCGGCGTGCTCGCCAAGGACGGGAGCTATGTGCGCGCCGCCGACATTCTCGTGCCGAACGGCATCGCCGGGACGTACTACGCGCTCGTGCGCACCGGCGGGCCTTTCGAGTTCATCCACACCGAGAACAACAGCGCCGTCTCGGGGCCGGTGACGATCACGCTCGCGCAGAGCCCGGATCTGGTGGTCACCGATATCACCGGACCGGCGGACGCGTTCGAAGGCGACTCGATCGACATCTCCTGGACAGTGAAGAACACCGGCGACGCGCTCGCCGCGGGCGGCTGGACCGACTTCGTGTTCCTGCGCAAATCGGGCGACCCCAGCGTACCGGCGATCAGTCTCGGCAACTTCACGTATCCCACCGAGCTGGAGGCGAACAAGGAATACACACGTACCGAGCGCTTCCGCCTGCCGGCGAGGATCGAGGGCGCCTGGCAGATCGTGGTGACGACGAACGCCAACCGCACCCTCTACGAGCACACCGCGGCGGCCAGCAACAACACCACGGGCGACGACCAGTCGCTGCTGCTCTCGCTCAAGCCGCGGCCCGACCTCCAGGTCCAGGCGATCACCGCGCCGGACCGCGTCAACGCCGGCAACACCGTCGCGGTGGAGTTCACCGTCGTCAACCGCGGCAGCGTCGCCACCCAGGGGCGATGGAAGGACAACGTCTACCTGTCGCTCGACAACAAGGCGGGCGGCGACGACATCCTGATCGGCAGCCTGGACAACGGCTCGGCGCTCGCACCGGCCGACACCCCCGGCACGAGCAGCTACACCACCGTCACGACGAGTCTCATCGTCCCGGACCGCGCGGCGGGCGAATTCTTCATCCTGGTGATCGCCGACGCGAGCGGATCGATCGACGAGTATCCGCAGGAAGCGAACAACGTGATCGCGGAAGCGATCTTCGTCGATCCGATTCCGCCGGCGGACCTGGTGACGAGCGGCGTGGTGGCGCCGCCGCAGGGCGTCTACGGCGGCGAGATCGAAGTCCGCTACACCGTCACCAACCGCGGCTCGGGCGAGACCGACCGCGCCAACTGGACCGACACCATCTGGCTGACGCGCGACAAGACGCGTCCGAACCCCGGCGGCAACGGCGGCATCCTGCTCGGCACGTTCGGGCACGACGGGCGCCTCGAGGTGGACGAGAGCTACGAGCGCACGGTGCGCGTGAAGATCCCGGACCAGATCGATTCCGGCGTCTACTACATCACGCCGTGGGCCGACGCGTACAACGCGGTATTCGAAAGCCACTTCGCGAACGTCGCCAATCCCGACGATCCGAACGAGCTCGACAGCAACAACTACAAGGCGCGCGAGATCGACATCATCGGCACGCCGATCCCGCCGCTGCCCGACCTGCGGGTCTTCGTCTCCCCGGACCCGAGCGGCGACGCCGACGCGCCCTACACCGTCACCTGGACGGTGCGCAATGCCGGCGAGGGCGCGGCGGCGGGCAGCTGGCTCGACGTGGTCATCGCTTCCGATACGCCTGACTACACGGCGTCGGGGGCGCACATCTGGTGGCTCGGCGAATTCGCCCGGCCCGGCACCCTCGGCTCACTCACCGAATACACCCAGACCAAGACGTTCGATCTCGCGCCGTCGACCACCGGCCGCTACGTCACAGTGATCACGGACTTCTGGGGCACGCAGGCCGAGACCAACGACGGCAACAATACGGATACCGAAGCGACCGACATCGCCACCCCGCCGGCCGACTTGCGCGTCGTTGCGATCCAATCGCAGCCGCAGAACTTCTCCGGCGAGAAGACCACGATCAGCTGGACTGTGCGCAACGACGGCGGCGCGATCTGGTCCGGCACGCGCCTGTGGAGCGACCAGGTCTGGATCTCGCCCGATCCGACGTTCATTTCGGGGCGCGCGGTTTCACTGGGCTCGTTCGTGCGCGCCGCGGGCGGCGGCCTCGGGCACGGCGACACCTACACGCAGACGGTGGAAGTCACGCTTCCGGCGGGCATCGGCGGCGACTATTTCCTGTACGTGTTCCCCGATTTCTCCGGCGTCGGCTTCGACAGCCAGGAGCACACGCCGAGCGGCGACATCAGGTTCTCGCGGCCTTACTACGGGTCGCACGTCTGGGAGGGAAGCGACGGCAACAACCTCGCGCGCGGCGACATCAACGTTACCTATCGGGAGCCCGATCTCAAGGTGACGCAGATCGTGGCCCTCGACACGGTCGACTCCGGCTCGCACCAGAGCGCGACCTTCACGGTCAGCAACATCGGCAACCGCGCTACGCGCCAGGACCGGTGGGTCGACCGCGTGTACCTCTCGAGCGATCCGTCGCTCGACACGCACGACCTGCAGGTCGGCCAGGTCCTGCACTTCGGCGCGCTCGGCGTGGGCGCGAGCTACAGCCAGACCATCTCGTTCGACGTTCCCGAGGGCGCGAGCGGCACCTATTACCTCATCGGCTTCGCCGACTCCGACGTCTTCGGCCTCGATCCGCAGGGGACCGCGTCGCCGAGCGAGGTCGGGCAAGTGCGCCTGACGAACGATGCGGTTCCGGAGTTCCAGAACGAAGGCAACAACACGACGGTCAGGCCCCTGGAAGTCGTACTGCGGCCCGCGCCCGACCTCCACGTCACCTCGGTCGTGATTCCCGAGCGCATCGTGGTCGGTGAGACCTTTGCCCTCTCGTACACGGTGCGCAACCGCGGCGACGGCGACGTGCCGGCGTCCCAGGCTCAATGGATCGAGCGCATCTACTTCTCGGCCGATCAGTTGCTCGATCCGCGCAGCGACCGCTATATCGAGGAGGTGCGCCACAGCGGCGCGCTCGCCGCGGGCGCGGAGTACACCGTGACCCGCAACGTGAAGCTGCCGCGCGAGCTCGTCGGAGCGTACTACGCCTTCGTCTGGACGGACGTGGTCACCGACCTGCGCTCGCCGCGCGCCGCGGTGTTCGAAGGCACGCACGAGGACAATAACACCACGCCGTCGCCCGACCCGCTGCTCATCGAGCTGCCGCCGCCCTCGGACCTGCAGGTGACCTCGATCGACGTGCCGGCCACCGGTTTCTCGGGCGAGCCCGTGAACGTGAGCTTCACCGTCACCAATGCCAGCGGGGTCGCCGCCTCGGGAAGCTGGGCCGACGCGGTGTACCTCTCCGAGGACTCGACCTGGGATCTCGGCGATCGTCTCCTTGGCCGCGTGACGCACAGCGGAACCCTCGCCGTACAGGACTTCTACACGGCGACGCTCGAAGCGCCGCTGCCGCCCGCGAAGGCAGGCCAGTACCGCATCATCGTGCGGCCGGACATCTTCAACGACGTCTACGAGGGCCCGTCGCAGGACACGCGCGAGCGCAACAATTTCCGCGCTTCGGACGACGCGGTCAACGTCGCCGTCGAGGAGCTGCACCTCGGCGTGCCGCTCGCCACCACGCTCTCGCCCGGCGAGCTCAAGCTCTACCGCGTCGCGGTCGCCGGCAACGAGACGCTGCGCGTGCGCATCGACTCGGCAAGCGAGGATGCGCAAAACGAGCTCTACGTCCGCTACAAGGCAGTGCCGAGCGGGTTTGCCTTCGACGCCTCGTCCGAAGACCCGATCGCGGCGGACCAGACGGCGTTCATTCCCTCGACCCTCGCGGGCGACTACTACGTGCTGGTGCAGGGGCGCTCCGGGTCGAACGAGAACGTGCCGCTGCGCGTGATTGCCGAGGTGCTGCCGTTCCAGATCACCGACGTAAGCGAGGACCAGGGCGGCGACAGCCGCTGGGTGACGATGACCATTCGCGGCGCGGGCTTCAAGCCCGATGCCCTGGTCAAGCTGGTGCGCCCGGGCCTCGCCGAGTTCGAGCCGGCGCGCTACGAGGTGATCGACGCAACGCGCATCATCGCCACCTTCGACTTGCGCGCCGCGCCGCACGCGCTCTACGACGTCAAGGTGATCAATCCCAACGGCGCGGAAGCGATCGTGCCGTACCGCTACCTCGTCGAGCGCGCGATGGAGATCGACGTCACCATCGGCCTGGGCGGGCCGCGCGTGGTGCCGGCCGGCCAGGCGGGCCTCTACGGCATCACGCTGCAGAGCCTGACGAACGTCGACACGCCCTACGTGTACTTCGAGTTCGGCGCGCCGGAGATCGGCGACAACGCCATGATCTTCAACCTGCCGTTCGTCAGCTTCAACTCGAACGTGCGCGGCGCGCCCGACGACCAGCGCGGGGACGTGGCCTGGGTGAGCCTCGACTCCGAGGTCAATACCGACGGCTTCATGCTGGCGCCGGGATACGCGCTCGACGTCACGGCCGGCAGCTTCGTCGGCATGAGCTTCAGCGCCCTCACTTACGCGGGACTCAAGGAGATCGGGGCGCGCGACTTTGCCGCATTCCAGCGCGCGATCTACGACGCGCGGCCCGACCTGGCGGCACAGCACAAGTACGACACGCTCGAGCAGCTGACCGGGGCGCTCAAAACGATCTTTACCGATCCCGAGTCCGAGATCCTCGACGACTGCCAGCCGCTTTACATCCCGTTCCGCTTCAACGTCTTCGCCGCCGCGACGCCGATGACCCGCGCGGAGTTCGTCGCACGCCAGAGCGCGGATGCGGAAAGGATGCGCGGCGCGATCCTCGCCGATCCGAGCGCCAATGCGGCACTGATCAACTTGGCGGCCGATGCCGAGGCGTGGACGCTCTCGTATCTCGCGGCGCTCGAGGAGAGCGGGCTGCTGCGGCCGGAGGACGAGGCGCCGCCGATCCGCCTCGATCCCAAGGTCATCAGCACGCTCGCCGTGCTGGCGAGCGGCATCCTGGTCGGGCCGACCGGCGGAGAGATCGTCAGCCCTTCGAGCCTGAGCGGGTTCTTCTCGCAGGTGCACAAGTGGTACGGCGACGTGCCGCGCACCGGGGCGGAGCTCGCCGGCTACGACCATCGCGAGAGCGACCACTGCCCGCCCTACGACATCCCGATCCCGGCGCTGCCGAGCTTCGAGGACCACGACCTCGGCCTGTCGCATCCGACCTACTTCGAGGCCTTCAACATCTTCTCGCCGTGGCTCGGTTTCACGCCTTCGGGGGAGTTGCCGGACTTCGCCTCGGTGACCGCCTCGAACGACCTGACGCCGCTCGACCTGCAGGCGCTCTTCGAGCTCACCGTCGGCAGCGGCGCCGCCGCCTCGATGAGCGGACCCGAGGGCGTGGGCACCGCGGGGTACGTGCCGGCCAACACTGCGCTGCCCTACACCGTGCGCTTCGACAACCCCGCGGATGCGAGCACGCACGCCAACGAAGTACGCATCGTCACGACACTCGATGAAGACCTGAACGTGCGCTCGTTCCGCCTCGGCGACCTCAAGATCGGCGAGATCACGGTGAGCATGCCCGCCGACAGGGCGGCCTTCCAGGGTGAGTTCGACCTGCGCAACTCCAAGGGATTCATCCTTCGCGTGAGCGCCGGCATCGATACCGCGAGCCGCACGGCGAGCTGGGTGCTGCAGGCGATCGACCCCGAGACGGGTGAGGTGCTCGCCGACGCGACGCGCGGGCTGTTCCCGCCGGGTGCTCAAGGTCATGCCAGCTTCACGGCGCAGGCCGCGTTCGGCGGCGAGACCGGCGCGACCATCGTGCAATCGGCCCGGGTGCTGCTCGACACGCAGGCGCCCGTGGACACCAACGAGATCGTGCGCACACTCGACGGCGCGGCGCCAACCACCACGGTCAGCGCCACGCTCATCGCGGCCGGCGGCGCCGACTACGACGTGCGCTGGAGCGCAGCCGACGACCCCGGCGGCTCCGGGCTGAAGCACACCACGGTCTACGTTTCGCAGGACGGCGGCGACTGGAAGATCTGGCTGCGCCAGAGCACCGAAACGTCGGCGGTCTACGAAGGACAGGCAGGGCACAGCTACGAATTCCTCGCGCTGTCGACCGACCAGGCCGGCAACCGGGAGGCGCCGCCGCCGGGTGAGCGGGCGCCGGACGACGGCTCACGCCCGGCGGTTGGCATCGCGCCCACGGTCGGCGGCACGACGCAGGACACGGGCGTGCCGCCCACGCCGAGCAACGCGCAGTCGACGAATCCGCTTTTCACGCAAGCGGAAGCGGGCATCCCCTCTACGCCGCCCCACAAGCCTTCCGAATTCGCGCAGGTCCTCGCGCCGTTCGTCGGGGCGCAGTTCGGCACCGGGGTCGCGCAGAGCCACGCGCACATCGGGCCGCTGGCGCTGCTGGTGCAGGCCGACGATCACGTGCTGGTCAGCGGCGGCCTGAACCGCGGCGCGCTCTACCGCTTCGCGGCCGAAGGCGGCGACGTGCCCAATCCGTTCGCGACGCTCGACACGCCGATCTTCGATCTCGCCGTGGACCGGGACGGCCAGCTCTGGGCCACGAGCGGCGGAGGGCAGCTGCTGCAGCTCGATCCGGCGACGGGGACGATCCTCGCGCGCTACGGCGACAGCATCACGCAAGCGCTCGCCGTCGATCCGGCCAGCGGCAGGCTCTACGTGTCCTCCGGCGACGGCATCGAGATCTTCGATCCGGTCGCTCGCACGTTCCGGCACTTCAGCGACCTGCGCGTGGACGATCTGGCGTTCGCGCCGGACGCCACGCTCTGGGGCACCAGCTGGCCGCGCCGCGGCGACGTGCTGACCTTCGATCACCGAGGTCGCGCGCAGGTCAAGGTGCGCCTGGACGCCGATGTCGATTCGATCGAGTTCGGCCTGCCGGGGACGCGACTGGAGGGCCTGCTGTTCGTCGGCGCCAAGGCGCGCGCGCACGATCCCGGCGGCGCGAGCCTGTTCATGGTGGATCTCGCGACGCTGCGGCACGTGGTCCTCGCGACGGGCGGTCCCGGCGCGGAGCACCTCGCGACCACGCGCGAGGGGCGCGTGCTCATCGCCAATGCCGACCGCGTCGACGTCCTCTCGCCGATAGTGGCTCCCAAGGTGGTGCGCACCAATCCGCCCGCGCAGGCGCTGGTGCCGCTGCCGCTCGGCGAGATCACGGTCACGTTCGATCAGGCGATGCAGCAGGACGACGCCGAGGGCTCGGCGCTGAACCGCTCGAACTATCGCGTGACGCGCGACGGCGTCGAGGTCTCGATCGCGCGCATCCGTTACGACGAGGCGTCGGAGACCGCGGTTCTCGGCTTCGACGCGCTGGAGCCCGGCGAGTACGAGCTGCGCGTCGACACCCGGCTGCGGAGCCAGGCGGGCCTCGTGCTGGCGCAGGCGTACGTCACGGCGTTCGTGGCCGTCGAGGACTTCTCGGCGGTCCTGCAGATCGACTTCGAGGCGACTCGCTCCGACCGGTCGACCGGCACGATCTCGTACGACGTCCGCGTCACCAACATCGCGGAGTACGACCTCCTCACGCCGCTCGCGCTGGTGCTCGATCCGCTGCGGTACTTTGCCGGGCGGCCGGGCGCGCCGGCGGCGCAAACGTCGTCAGGACTGTGGCTCATCGATTTGGGCCAGGGGCTCGCCGACGGCCGCCTGCGGCCGGGCCAGTCGACGACGGTGCAGACCGTCACCATCCTGAACCCGCAGCAGCAGCGGGCGGACTTCGGTCACGGCATCTACGCGCTGCCCTATCCGAACGCGAAGCCCGAGTTCGATTCGACGCCGGTCATCCTGGCCGGCGTCGACGAGCCCTACCGGTATGACGCGCATGCGGCGGATCCGGACGGCGCGGTCATCACCTACCTGCTGGTCGCGGGTCCGGCTGGCATGGCCGTGGACGCGCAGTCCGGCGTCGTGACTTGGCTGCCCACGGCAGGCACTCCGGACCAGGTGAGCGTCGTGCTACGGGCCTACGACAGCCGGGGCGCACACGCGGCACAGTCGTTCGCGATCGACGTCTTCGGCGGCAACCGGGCGCCGCTGATCACGGCGTTGCCGCCCGAAATCGATATCGCCGAGAACGCGCCGCTGGTGCTCGACCTCCAAGCGGTCGATCCGGACGGCCAGCTCGTCGCCCTCTGGATGGATCGGCTTCCCGCGGGCGCGAAGTTCGATTCGCAGTCCGGGATCTTCGAATGGACGCCGACCTACGCGCAGGCGGGCATCTACCGCGACATCCGCTACGCGGCGACGGATGGACTGCGAACGACCGAGCGCTCGTTCGACATCGTCGTCGCGCCGACCAACGCGCCGCCGACGATCTCCGGCGTGCCGGCTCGTAGCGTGCGCGAAGGCGATGCGATCCGCATCCTGTTCAGCGCGTCCGATGAGGACGACGATCCGATCACCTTTTCGAGCGCGCTCCTGCCGAGCGGCGCGTTCGTCGACCCGAACACGGGGACGTTCGAGTGGACACCGGGGTTCACGCAGGCGGGCACGTACACGATCCCGATCGACGCCAGCGACGGGGACGCGATCGGCGAAACGATCCTGACGCTGACCGTCACGAACGTCAACGCGGCGCCGGCTTTCGACTCGCTTGCAGGCGTCACGACGCTCGAGGCTCAGCCGGTCAGCTTCCGGGCGTTCGCCTTCGACCCGGACAATCCGAGCTTCGTGCCGCAAGACCGGTTCGACGATGGCGAACTGACCGCGCTCGAGGGCACGCCGCCGACGGTGACGTATCGCGCCGAGAGCCTGCCGCTGGGTGCAACGTTCGACGTGGACACGGCAATCTTCGCCTGGACTCCGGAATACACGCAGGCCGGCATCCATACGGTCCGGTTCGTCGCCATGGATGACGGAAACGGCACGGGCGTGCCGCTGACGACCACCATCGACGTCCCGATCACGGTGCGCAACGCCAACCGCGCCCCCGTGCTGCCGGACATCGGGACGATCCACGTCGGCAAGGGCCAGGTGGTCGACGTGCCGATCGCGACGGTCGACCCTGACGGCAATCCGTTGACCTTCACGACGCTGAATCTGCCGCGCTTCGCGGCGTTCACAGTAAACGCCGACGGCACCGCGGTACTGCGCCTGGCCCCCGGGGACGGCGATCGCGGCGACACCGTCGTGACGCTTACCGCGACCGACGACGGCGACGGCGGCGGGCCGAAGGCGGCGCTCTCCGACTCGCGCACGTTCGTCATCTCCGCGGAGTCGGCGAGCGAGCCGCCGCTGCTCGCTGCCGTCGGAGACAAGGTCGCGCTGGTCGGCACGACGCTGCGCTTTACGCTGCGCGCCTCGGATCTCGACCAGGATGCGCTCACCTTCAGCGCCGACACGCTGCCGGCGGGCGCGACGCTCACGCCCGGTCCGGGCTACGGTACGGCGGTGTTCGAGTGGACGCCGACCGTGGCGGATCGCGGAACGCATGCCGTGCGCTTCGTCGCCACCGATGACGGCAACGCCGGCGCCGGCCCTGTCGGCAGCGACGACGAGACGATCTCGATCCTGGTGCGCGATACCAACGCGGCGCCGGTGCTGCTGCCGGTCGGGCCGCAGCAGGTGCACGAGGGCCAGACGTTCGTCCTCGCGCTGAGGGCGATCGACGCCGACGGCGACGTGCTCACGTACTCGGCCTCCAATCTTCCGCCCGGGGCCCAGTTCGATGCGCGCGCGGGCGTGCTCACCTGGACGCCGAATCTTTTCGCGTCAGGCACGTATCCGGGCATCACCGTCACCGCCGGCGATGGCGCGGCCGCGAGCAGCGAGACGTTCGCGATCACCGTCGCGGGCACGAACCAGGCGCCGCTGCTCGCCGGCATTCCGCCGCTCGGAGGCCAGGAGAGCGCGCTGCTGCAGTTCTCGCTGGTCGGGACCGACCCGGACGGCGACGCGCTCCTCTACGAGTCGGTCGGGCCGCTGCCCCGGGGCGCCTTCTTCGACGGCGCGAGCGGCCTCTTCGAGTGGATCCCCGATTTCTCGCAAGCGGGCAACTACGTGCTTCACTTCCGCGTAAAGGACCCGACAGGCGCGAACGACGCGCTGGACGTCGCGGCATCGATCGCCGACGTCAACCGCGCCCCCGCCGTCGCGCTGACCCACCACCTCGCCCGGCTCGGAGAGCGCCTGGCGTTCCGCCTCGTCGGCAGCGATCCCGATCGCGACGAAACGCTGACCTTCTCGGCCACCGGCCTGCCCGAGGGCGCTACGCTGGACGCCGCGACCGGCGACGTCGCGTGGACGCCGGGACCGGGGCAGGCCGGCGACTATCTCGCGCTGATCACAATCAGCGACGGCAAGAGCACAACGGTGCGACCCATGGTGCTGCGCGCCGCCGTCAACCCGCAGACGCCCGACGTCGCCATCGAGCTGACGCCGAGCTTCCCGGTGGTGCCCGGCCAGGCGGTGAGCGCCACGGTGCTGGCCGATGCGTTCTCGGCGATCGCGACGAAGTCGCTCACGGTCGACGGCGTGCCGGTCGCCCTGGACGAGCACGGCCGCGCGCTCATCACGCCCTCCGCGACCGGGCTCACGCGCCTGGTCGCCACGGCGATGGACGTCGACGGCTACGTCGGGCGCATCGAGAAGACCCTCATAGTCCGTGATCCCGCCGACACGGCGGCGCCCGTCGTGGAGCTCGACCCGGCACTGCCGGGACGGATCGTGACGTCGCCGCTGGCGATCGTCGGCACGGTCGCCGATTCCAACCTCGAATCCTGGCGGCTGGAGCTCACGCGTCTCGGGGGCGACGCGCCCACCCTGGTCGCTCAAGGCACTGCCCCGGTGGCCGCCGGGACGCTCGCCACGCTCGACCCGGGCGCGTACGAGGCCGGACCGTACCGCCTGCGGCTCTCTGCCGTGGACGTGGCCGGTCGCACGGCGCAGAGCGAGACGACGCTCGAGCTGCGCTCGACGAGCGCGAGCGGGCGCTACGTACGCGAGGAGACGGACTTCACGGCGTCCATCGCCGGCCACACGCTGGCGCTCACACGCCGGTACGATTCGCAGTCCGCAGACCAGGAAGGCTCCTTCGGCCACGGCTGGCGCCTCGCCTGGCGCGACACCGATCTGATCAGCGATCTGCCGGGAACCGGCCGTGAAGCGTTCGGCGCCTATGCGCCGCTGATCGAAGGCACCCGCGTCTTCCTCACGCTGCCGACGGGGCAGCGCGCCGGCTTCACGTTCGCGCCCGAGCGCGCGAGCCTGAATGGGATCACGTGGTACGAGCCGCAGTGGGTGGCCGACCCCGGCGTCACCTGGCAGCTGAAGTCGGTCGAGACCAAGCTGCAGCGTGCGGGCGATCGCTTCTACGACCTGCTGACCGCGCAGCCCTATAACCCCGCCGGGGCGACGCCCGACGCCGCCCAGTACGTCCTGACGGCGCCCGATGGCACGCAATACGAGCTGAACGCGGCGCGCGGAGTGACCGCGATCGCCTACAGCGACGGCGTGCGGCTCCAGGTGAGCGACAGCGGCGTAGTCGCGACCAGCGGCGAGATGATCGGGTTTGTCCCCGATGGTGGCGGTCGTCTGGCCAAGGTCATCGCCCCCGATGGCCGCACGTTCACGTACGCGTACGACGAGAGCGGCGATCTCGTCGCGACGCGGAATCTCGGAGCCGCGCAGTCGGTACGGTATGCCTACGACGACGCGCATCGGCTGACCGTCGCTGCGTCGAGCGGCGGCGGCACGGTCGTCGGTTACAGCCCGGCCGTGGTCACGGAGGCCCTGGTCGCGGATCTCGGCTCGGGGCTGGCGTACCTCGCGGGCACGCGGACGGAGAGCCTCGGTGAGGGCGAGGTCGATCGCTTCAGCTTCTCGGTCCGTGAGAGCGAGCTGCAGGCCCCGGCCGGCGGCGCAGTCCTGCTCGGCGTCGTCGTTGAGCGCGCCTCGGGCAGCGCGCTCACGCCGGCGGTTCCACGCATCGAGGGCCTGACGCCGATCGCAGGCCGCGCCGATGCGGCGCGGGCATTCGCGCTCTATCGTGTCGACACCGCCGGTCTCAAGCTGCTCGAGATCGCGGGCGCGGATGCATCGACGGCTGGCGGCTACGTCTTCTCGCTGTTCGTCGCCGGGGACGTCAACCGGGACACGCGTGTCGATGGAGCCGATGCTGCCCTGCTGGCCGCCGCCCAGGACAGCGTCATCGGCGACGCGCGCTACGTCGCCGCCGCGGACGCCGATCTCGATGGCCGCATCGACGCGGTCGATCGCCAGCTCCTCTTCCAGTCCCTGGGCTATGCCGCGAATACGGCGCCCGCGGTCACCGGCGAAACGTTCAAGACGCACGTCGATCTGCAGGCGACCAAGCCCCTCGACGGGCTCGTCAGCGACGCCGAAGGCGACGCCTTCACCCTGCGCATCGTGGGCGCCAGCCATGGAACGGCCACCCTCTCCGGCGACGGCCAGTCGGTGGTGTTCGACCCGGAGCCAGGCTATGCAGGGACCGCGGGGTTCTCGGTGGTCGCCGACGACGGCTTCAGCGTTTCAGCGCCGACGCTGGTTCCGTTCGACGTGAGCGGGGCGGCGCTCGTCAACCTCGACCTCAGCGCACGCCAGATCGCGATGAGCGCAGGCCAGCGCCTCTCGCTGACCGTCCTCGGGGATTTCACCGACGAACTCGGCGTGACCCTGCCGGCTTCCTACCTGACCTTCGAAGCGTCGAATCCCGCAGCGCTCGAGGTCTCGTCGACGGGAGTGCTCACCGCACGCTTCGATGACGTCGGCACCTTGCGAATCTCCAGGCATGGCATCCAGACGGCCACGTCGTACCTCATCGGCGACGGAACGGGCGTCGGCCAGGAGCTGTTCGGCGGCGCGCTCGATGCCTATCCCCAGGCCGTGTCGCTGGTTCCTGGCACCACGCGGCAAATGCTCGCCGGGTTCAACGGCGACTTTTCCCTCGGTCCCGCCGCCCTCGGCACGCGCTACTTCATGACCAACTCCGCCATCGCGTCGATCACCGAAGACGGACTGATCACGGCGGTGGCGGAGGGGTCGACCTATCTCACCGTCATCAACGGCATCGCCGAAGCGATCGTACCGATCAAGGTCGTGTCGCCGCCAGCGCCCGGCCCGACCACCATCGGGTCGAACGGCGGTGCGGCGCAGGCGGCCGATGGCTCGATGGCAACCGTCGCTCCGGGAGCTCTGCCAGAGGACGTCACCGTCCGCCTGGACAATCTCGGCGAGACCGACATGCCCTACGCCATGCCGGAGGGCTTCCAGTTCGCCGCGGGCTACCGCATCGACACGGGCGATCAGGACCTGGCGGTGCCGATGCAGCTCGCCATCAAGACGGGCCTGGCGCCGGGCACCAGGGTCTTCTTCTTCCGCGCCGACACGATACCCGACGGCAGCGGCAACCTCATCGACGTCTGGATGCAGGAAGATTCCGGTGTCGTCGACGACAACGGCTTCGCGCGCACGGCGTCGCCGCCCTACACCGGCCCGACGACGCCGGGCATCAGCTTCGTCGGCTTTGGAAACCCCTTCGCGCTGGGCGAGCTGCGCGGCCGGATCTACCTCACCCTGCCGCTTACGGGCATCGATGCCACGTCGGCGCTCGTGGCGTTCTCCGCCGCCGGTCCGCTGGGCGTCGCGATCGGCGCGCCGGTGATCCTCGGCAGCATGTTCGCCATGACGCTCCAGATCGGCGTGCGGCAGGTGAACATCGTCGAGATTCCGGCCGACGGCACGCTGGTGCGTACGGTGACCACACAGGTCGAGGTCCGTGCCGATCGAACGGCCGATTTCGCGACGGTCTTCAACAACACGCCCGTCCCCGGCGGCCCCGGCGCGCGGCCACAGATCGACGAGGCGCGCCTGCAGTTCGATCCCGTCAACGGTCCGGTGCTCGAGCTGACGGGCAGCCGCTTCACGTTCGCGAACCCGACGGTGCCGGCGAGCCGCAATATCGGCAGCCAGATCCAGGATCTGATCATCAAGTTCACCATGCCGGGCGGCCGCGTCGTGACCGCGCGCCCGGCCGACATCCTCTCGGGCAGCGACACGTCGCTGAAGATCAAGGTCCCGCCCTCGGTGACGCTCGGACTCTCCCAGATCACGGTCACGCGCCCGCAGTGGGTACGGACCGACGCCGGCTGGCATCTGCGTTACAAGAGCAGCGATCCGATTCACCTCGACCCCGACAGCAGCTATGTCTTCGCGGCGCTCGGGGGCAACCAGGTCGCCGTCATCGACAGGGTCAGCAACGAGCTCGCGGCGCGGATTCCAGTCGCGTCCGGCAGCGCACCGTCGACGCGCAGCGTCGCGGTCACCCCGGACGGCACGCGCGCGTACGTCACGCTGCGCTACGGCCACGGCATTGCGCTCGTCGATACCGAAACGCTGCAGGAGGTCGACGTCGACCGCAACCCGGCCAACGGGGTCACGCACATCGACACGCTGCCGGCCGACGCGACGCCCTTCTGGGCGGTGGTCGATCCGAACGGTCGATTCCTGTACGTGGGCGACGAGGCAAAGCCGTCCATCTACGTCATCAACGTCAACCCGGCCTCATCGAAATACAACAAGCTCGTCGCGACGGTCGCGCTGACGCAGGCGCCGGCCGGCGTGCGCGGGATGGACATCAGCGCCGACGGCAAGCGGCTGTACGCGGCCGCGCCTGCGAGCGCATCATTCGCAGCGCGGTCGGTCCCGGACGGCAAGATCCTGGTCATCAACACCGACCCCAGCAGCAGCGCATTCCTCAAGCAGGTCGGCACGCTCGATGCCGGCGCCGAACCCTATGGCGTGACGGCGACGTCCAACCCCGGACTGATCGTCTTCACGAACCGCAAGTCCGACTCCAGAGGGGTCGGTTTCATCGACGCTCGCGCCAATCGCAACGGCGGCGCGGTGAGCTTCCTGCCGATGAGCCTCGGCCCGGCCTCGGACTATTTCGACGTCAATAACGCCGTGGGCGTCGCCGTCCTGCCCGATCTTTCTTATGCCTTCGTCTCGGCCTTCAATACCTTCATCCAGGACGACCCGTCGCACGACCCGAACTACGATCCGGCCCATCCCGGCGGCGGCAACGTCGGCATCATCAAGAATCCGTTCAGCAGCCCGCAGCTGGTGGGCGCCACGCGCCCGACGCCGGAGAGCTTCCTCGACAATCTGGTGCTGTCTCCGGACAACAAGCACCTCTACGCGGGCTACCGCGGAAACGGCGCGGTGTTCGTCTTCGACGTCGCGGCCCTGCTCACCGAATTGCAGCATGACCTGAGCGATGCGACCCTCACCGACCGGCTGCAGCGCTTCCCCATCGACGACATGGTGAACGGGCAGCTGCTGGTAAACGCCACTACGATCGGCGGCGTGACGAAGTTCTACCGCGAAAACGCCGCGATCGACGTTCGGGCCGGCTACAGCATCGCGCGCAACACCTTCGGCATCCCATCGGTGCCCTACACGTTCCAGAATTTCGATCCCGCGCGAGCGCCCATCGGGACGGGCGGCATCCCGCAAGGCCTGGATCTCGTGAGGAGGCCCCAGCGGATGGAGGTGATCGACGCATCGGGCGACGACAGCCCCGATACCGTGTTCCAGCACGGGGCGCTGGACCTGAGCTTCGATCTCGGGTCGCTGAGCGCTGTCGTTCATCACGCCACCCTGGTCGCGGATCCGATGGCGGGAGGCGCCAGCGTCGATCTGAAGACGTTTACGAATCTGACGCAACAGCACTCGATCCTCAATTTCGAAGCCCTGCCCGCCGTCCTCCCCGCCGGCGAATACACGTTCCAGCTCCGGATCAGCTTCCTCGATCCCTCGCGCCCCGACGAATGGTCGCAGTCGGCGGGATTGACGATCCTGGGTGACAGCGTATTGCCCGGCACGTCGACGAGCGGCACGTTCGGTGTCGAACGGTACCGGCTCAACACCCTCGCGCCGTTGGTCGCGAATAATTTCAACAATCGCGCCGTCGTCCTTCGCGGCGCGGGGGGAACCGACACGCTGGAGCTCGGCGTGCTGCCGGATCAGATCGTGAGCATCGACGGAGTGACGCTCGCCGACTTCCGTGTCTCGGCCAACTCGGTCGCGAACAATGTCGCGCCCGATCAGGCCATCTATCACGGCAGCGCCTGGGACTATCTCGTCCTCAAGGATGGACGGGAGATCTATTTCCAGGGCATCGAGCGACTGCGCTTTTCCAACGGCGTCATCGAAGAACTGCAGGTCTATCCGAACGATTTCAATTTCCCCGATCAGTGGGGGCTCGCCGCGACCGGTGTCCCGGACGTCTGGCGCTTCACGACCGGCACCAGCGACGTCCTGCTCGTCTCGCTGGACACCGGGCTGCCGAGCAACCCCAGCGGCAGCGGCGGCGTGGGGGTGACAGGAGACGATCTCGACACGGGCCCGCGCTTCAATGCCACCGATGCCAACGCGCTGAACGCCGCGACGGACTTCGATCACGGCCACCAGGCAATCAGCATCATGTCCTCGCTCGCGAACAACAGTCTTCGCGTTGCGGGCGTCAACTGGACGGGACCCATCCTCATCGAGAATCCGTACGACGGGGACATAGTGACGTCCATTCAGAATGGCCTCAACGCGGCCGGGGCCAATCAACGCATCGTCTTCCAGGGCGGTATCCAGGGCGAGGCCTGGCTCAGCGCCGGCGCGCCGCTGCTCAACCTGTTCGCCAACAACCCGGCCAATGCCCTGTTCGCCGTCGCGGCCGGCAACGGCTCGATCGACATCAGCGTGACGGCGGCCGGCAATCCCAGCGTGCAATCGGGGGAGAGCGGTGGTGTCGCCCGCTACGAAGGCGTGTACGGCAACATCATCGCCGTGGGCGCTCTGTCGCACAATCAGAACCTCGTTTCGAATCTGAATGCAGCGCGCAATGCGCTGTCCGGCGCGCCGCCTGCAATCGACAACGCCGCGAGCGTGTTCCTGGCGAATTACTCCAACTTCGGCGCGAACCTGACACTCGTCGCGCCCACGGACAATCCCGCCTCGGAGCACAGCAACGACGTGCAGCAAATCGCGCTGACCGGCGGGCAGACCGGCGGAACGTTCACGCTGACCTTCAACGGGCAGACGACGGTCCCCATCGCGTGGAACGCCAGCGCGGCAACGGTCAAGGCCGCGCTCGAGGGACTCGCCGCCATCGGAGCCAACAACATCTTTGTCAAGAAGCCCGCGACGTCGACCTGGGACATCATGTTCACCGGCCAGGGGAATGCCGTGCTCGGAAACAGAGGAAGCAACCCTCTGCCAAATTTGACCATCAACGGGGCGGCGTTGACGGGCGGGGTCGCGCCCGCGGCGTCCGTCAGCCAATCAAATGTCTATAGCCCGGTGAACCTCGGGTTCAACGGCACGTCGGCTGCGAACCCGATGATGGCCGGCATCGCGTCACTGGTCTGGAGTCTCGACCCCACGCTCGAGGCGGGAGACGTCCGCAACATCCTCACCGCCACCGCGATGCACCTGCCCGCATCGGCGGCAATGATCGCTGATACCGGCAATTACAAGACTGGGGGCGTCGGCGCCAGCCCCCGCCTGAATACGGTCAATACGAGTACGTCCGGAGGCGTGCCCAGCCGAAATAACGTCTTTGGCTTCGGGTTGGTCGATGCTGACGCGGCCGCCCGACGCGTCTACGCGCTGAAGCTCAGCCCGGATCTCGCCGAGCGCTACGATCATTCAGGCAGTCTCGTCCTGCCCGCGGTGCTGCATATCGGCACCGAGCAGGCCTCAGGCGTCGAGACGCCTTCGCTCACGCTCGACCCCGCGACGTTCGGCGCGATCACCGATACGGCCATGAGCCTCTGGTCCGCCCTTGTCGATGACCCCCGATCCCTCCAGCTGCGCGTGAGCGTGGAAGATTTGGCGGGGGGTGAGCTCGGAGAAGCGCGGATCGACGCTATCGACGCGGACGGGCGCGTCGTCGCGGGCACGATCGTCCTCGACACGGACGCCGCCGGACTGGGATGGTTCGTCGACTCGACGCCGCTCGATCATTCGGAGTTCGGCCTCACCCTGGATGCGAGCGCGTTCCGTGCCGACGCCGGCTCCGCCGCGGCCGGCGAGTACGATTTGCTGAGCGTCGTCGCGCACGAGGTCGGACACTTGCTCGGCTTCTCGTCACACACGCCGGGCTTCGCCGCGCATGCCGGCACGATCGATGGCTCTCCGGTGTTCGCGACGGTCGACCTCACGGCCACGCTGGCGGCGGACCTCGAGCATCTCGACGCCGGGGTCTACCCGAACGACTTGATGAATGGCCGCCTGTCGCCGGGCATGCGACTTCTTCCGTCGCACTTCGACGGGCAGATCCTCGCCGTCGTGCGCCAAGGGACGAGCGCCGGAGCTGATCACGGCGCGGTGTCGACGTCACAGGCGGGCGAGCCGCTGAGCACGGCGTCGGACGATGATGCATCGAGCTACCTCGTCTCGAATTTGATCGGCTCCATCGGCCCTCTCCTCAACGGCAGCTTCGACGTCAGCGACCGCGAGGACACAGGCTTCGGCTGGACCATGGCCGGCGAGGCGGTGGTAGAAAACGGGACCCTGACGCTGAACGAGCACTCGGGCCTCAACACCGCAGTGAGACAGGCTTTCGGCGTGCCCGACGGCGCCACGCAGCTGCGCTTCACGATCCTCGGGACGAGCTTCGACGGCACGGCCTCGAACCCGCTCGATGCCTTCGAGGCCGCTCTGCTCGACGCCGATACGGGGCAGTCGCTGGTCGGCACCGCGATCGGGCTGACGCGCACCGACTCGTTCCTCAATATCCAGGCGAGCGGTCAGATCTACACCTCGTCGGCCGTAACCCTGGGCGGCGTGACCGGCAGCACGCTGCCCGCCGGGGTGACGTCGCCGATCACCGTCACCATCGATCTCGCCGGCGTGAACGCCGGCCGCGCAGTCTCGCTCTATTTCGACCTGCTGGGCTTCGGCGAGACCGGCAGCCACGTCGTCATCGACGACGTGCGCTTCCTCACGGAAACAGACAACGCCGCGCCCGTCGCCAACGACGACGACTTCACCCTCGCCGAGGACACTCCGACGTCGCTCAACCTCCTCGCCAACGACACCGACGCCGAGCACGACGCGCTCTCGGCGATCGTCGTTACCGGCCCTGCGCACGGTGTGCTGGCGCTGGAGGCCGGCGGCTCGTTCACGTACACGCCGAACGCCAACTACTTCGGGCCCGACTCGTTCACCTACCGCGCCTCCGACGGGCAGGCGCTCTCCGGACTCGCGACCGTGCACCTCACGGTGAACCCGGTGAACGATGCGCCCGTGCTCGGCGCGATCGGCAATCGCACGGTGGACGAGCAGACGACGCTGACCCTTACCGTGACGGCCGAGGATGCCGATCTGCTGGCCGACGCTCTGCTATTCAGCCTGGTCGGCGCGCCGGGCGGAGCGTCCGTCGATCCGCTCACCGGCGTATTCAGCTGGACGCCGACCGAGGCGCAAGGTCCTGCGCAATACACCTTCACGGTGCGGGTAACCGACGCGGGCAGCCCGAGCCTGTCCGACGAGGAGCTGATCAGCGTCACGGTGAACGAAGTCAACACCGCTCCGTTTGCCCTGGACGATGTCTACCGTGTCGACGAAGACCACGCGCTGACGGTGCCGGCGCCGGGCGTTCTCGGCAACGACGGTGATGCGGACCTGCCGGCGAATGCGCTGATCGCCGCGCTCGCCGCCGGGCCGACGCACGGCGCGCTGGACTTCCACCCGGACGGCTCTTTTACCTACACCCCGAGCATCAACTTCAACGGCGCCGACAGCTTCAGCTACCGGGCGAACGACGGCAGCCTCGACTCCGGTGTAACGACGGTGTCGATCACGGTGAACCCGGTGAACGACGCGCCGGTGGCTGGGGACGACGCGCTGAGCATGGACGAAGACACGTCCCGCACGTTCGACATCGCGGAGCTCGTCGCCAACGACATCGACGTCGATAACGACCTCCTGTCCGCCTCGATCGAGAGCCTGCCGGCGCATGGCGTGCTCAGCGTCGAGGCAGGCGGCATCCTGCGCTATACGCCGAACGCCAACTACTTCGGGCCCGATTCGTTCACCTACCGCGCCTCCGACGGCGCGGCGCTCTCCAATCTCGCGACGGTGTCGATCACGGTCAACCCGGTGAACGACGCGCCCGTGGCCAACCCGGACAGCTTCAGCGTCGACGAGGACAACGTGCTCACGGCGCCGGCACTCGGGGTGCTCGGCAACGACGCCGACGTGGACAGCGCGACGCTTTCGGCGACGCTGGTGAGCGGCCCGGCGAACGGCACGCTCAGCTTCAACGCCGACGGTTCGTTCACGTACACGCCGAACGTCAACTTCAACGGCTCCGACAGCTTCAGCTACAAGGCCAACGACGGCAGCCTCGACTCCGGGGAGACAGCGGTGTCGATCACGGTGAATGCCGTGAACGACGCCCCGGTCCTCGCGGCGATCGACGACCAGGCCACGGACGAGATGGTGCCGTTCACGCTCGACGTGGACGCGACCGATGTGGATCTGCCGGCGAGTACGCTGTCCTATTCGTTCGACGTCGCGCCCGAGGGTGCAACGATCGATGCCAGCACCGGCGTCATTACCTGGACGCCGACGGAGGCGCAGGGCCCGGGCAGCCACCAGTTCGTGGTGCGGGCGACCGACGACGGCGCGCCGAGCCTGTTCGACACCGAGGACTTCACGGTGACGGTGAACGATGCGAACGATGCACCGGTGGCGAACGCGGACACGGCGGCGACGGATGAAGACCACGCAGTGCAGATCAACGTGCTCGCCAACGACGTTGACGCCGATGGCGACATCCTGACCATCGTGGCGCTGCAGGGCGGCGCGGCGGGGAGCACGCTCTCGCTGGTCGGCGGGCAGGTCGTGTACGACCCCGGCAGCGCGTTCCAGTCGCTGAAGGCGGGCGCGACGGCGAGCGACACCTTCACCTACACGATTCGGGACGCGGCCGGTGCGGAAAGCACGGCGTTCGTCACGGTGGCGGTTACCGGGGTGAACGACGCGCCGCAGTTCATCACCACGCCGGTCACCTCGGTCGCGATCGGCGCGCCGCGCTCGAGCGCGAACCTGGACAGCGTGTACCAGGCGGTGGGGCCGCAGGGCGCGGCGGTGACGGTGCGCTTCGAGCGCCTGGAGCGCGGCGATGCGCTGGAGACGGGGCTCTACCGCGTGGACGACATCTACGGCACGGTGAACGGCATAGCCGCGGGAGCCGACGGTTACGTCGCGGCGGCGCTAAGCGCTTCGCGCGCCCGCGAGATCGTTCCCGGCAAGGCGATCACCCTCGAGGGGGGCGCGCTCTACGCCTTCTACGCCGTGCTCGGCAAAGATGATCACCATGACAACGACGACAGCACCTGGGGTCATGGCAAGGATAAGCACGGCGACAAGGACGACAGCACTTGGGGCCACGACAGCACCTCCGGCCGCGGCAAGCCGCGCCTGCAGTTCATGTTCTCGATCGCCGAGGCGAACGCCGACGGGCGCGACCGCATGCGGGCGTCGATCGACGGCGCGGGGCGGTTGAAGATCGAATGGGATGACGACGACGGCCGCGATGGCTGCGGCGACGACGACGGCACGGTGCTGCGCGCGGCGGGCTTCGTGGCGCCGGCGCAAACGAGGTCGTATCGCTACGACGCCGATGCCGTCGACATCGACGGCGATACGCTGACCTACACCTTGTTGCAGGGTCCCAATGGCGCAGCGATCAATGCAACGACGGGACTCGTGACCTGGACGCCCTCAGCCGCAGGACAGTTCGGCTTCGTCATCCGGGTGAACGACGGCAAAGGCGGTACGGCGGATCAGGCCTACACGGTGAACGTCGCGCAGACGGAGCGGCTGCTCGACGTGAGCGGCACCGAGTGCAACGACCAGATCGAGATCTCGGAGGACAAGGGCGGGATCGTGCGCGTCACGGTGAACGGCGAGACGCGCTTCTACTCCGGCCTGACCGGGATCCGCGTGCTCTCGCTCGGGGGCAACGACCAGGTGCAGCTCGAGGGACTGACGGCCTCGACCCTGGTCGACGGCGGCAGCGGCAACGACAAGATCGACGGCTCCAAGGTGGTGAAGGCCCACCTCGAGCTGCACGGCGGCTCGGGCAACGATGATCTGCGCGGCGGCGGCGCGGCCGACTACCTCTCCGGCGGCGAAGGCAACGACGACCTGCGCGGCGGGGACGGCGCCGACTGGATGCTGGGCGGGCTGGGCAAGGACGCGCTCTTCGGCGACGCCGGCGCCGACGTGCTGTACGGCGGCGAAGGCGACGATGTGCTCAAGGGCGGCAGCGGCGACGACCGGCTGGTGCGCGGCCCGGGCTGCGACAACCTGGACGGCGGCTCCGGCGCCGACCGCACCGTCGACTACGTGGCGTTCCTCGCGGGCAAGGTGCCGGGGATGCCGGCCGCGCCGGCTTCCATGGTGAGCTGGAACTGGGCCGGCGCGCAGAGCGGGCCGGAGAGCGACAAGCATTGCCGCGTCGACTGGGATGCGAAGTGCGGCTCCTGGGGCAGCACCGACTGGTGGCGGCGCAAGTGCGGCTTCTCCGACTGGAAGTGGAAGTAGGCTAGGTCGCCGTTTCGCCGGGCGCCTTGGGCCGCGGCGGCGCGGGCTTCGGCTGCGGGCGGCGCGCCGGCAGTGCCTCGACAAAGAGCTTCACCTCGCGCAGCGCATCGCCCTTCCGGTTGTCGAGGATCACGTAGTACGTCCCCGCGGTGGGAATGCTGACGCTGAAGCTCAGGCGGCGCTCGGCGCTCCCGCTGAAGGTGGCCTTCAGCCCCTTCGGAAAGCGCTCCACCTCGTCCTCGCGCGCGAGGATCACGCGGATCGGGCCCGAGGTTTCCACCCGCACGCGGAGCGACGCTCCCTGCGTCAGGCCCTTCAGCCGCAGCGCGCGCCATTTCTCGGCCGGCACCTCGGCGCTGAGCTCGGCTTCGGCGGCGAAAGCCGCCACCGCGAGCGACAGCAGGAGCGCGACGAAAACCTTCAGCCGAACCGGACCCTGCACTTGACCCCGGCGGGAATCGCGGCTTTCGGGTTAGGCAGCTCGAGCCGCGCGCCGAACGTGCCGCTCGCCGCATCGACCGTGCGGTCGACGACCTTGACGCGCGCCTCGTACTTCCCCTCGATCGGCTTTTCCGGCATCACCGTGCCTTTCATGCCGTTCCTGATCTTGCCGTACTCGCTGACCGGAAGCACGACCTCCACGTGCAGCGGGTCGATGCGCGCGAGCTTCAGGATCGGCTGGTTGATGTTGGTGGTCGCCATCTCGCCCGGCGACTGCAGCTTTTCCACCACCACGCCGTCGAACGGGCTGCGCACCGTGCGCATCGCGACCAGCTCCCCGCTGCGGCGCGCCTCGAGCTCGGCGAGCTGGCGCGCCTCCTGCGCCTGGCGCAGCTGCTCGCTCGCCAGCTTGTGCTCCGCCTCGGCCTCGTCGCGCGCGGTCGAGGAGACGAAGTTCTGCTTGAATAGCTCCTCGGCGCGGGTGTACTTGCGGTGCGCGAGCTCGAGACGCGCCTCGGCGGCCTTGATCTCGCCCTGCATCGTCGCGCGCGCCTTCGCCAGGTCGAGCGCTGCGCGCTCGGCCGCCGACTCCAGGCGCACCAGCACCTGGCCTTTTTTCACCACGTCGCCGCGGCGCACCAGGATGGATTCGATCAGCGCCTCGACCGGGCTGCGCACGTCGACGCTCTCGTAGGCCTCGATCAGGCAGTTGTATTCCCCCGCGGCGCTCGCGTTCGTGGCGAGCAGGCAGGCGGCAATGGCGGCGGGCAGTCTCATGCGCTCGCGTAGCTTAACAGCCAACCCCGAAGCTGCGCCCGCGGGCGGGCTGGAGAAACTGTGAGAAAAGGTGCTTCTTCGACCTTCCTAGGCGACGACGCGCGTGCCGGTCTCGCCGCGCAGCGCGCGGGCGACGTTGGGCGGATTGGTGATCAGGCCGAGACGGCCGCCGCCGCCGACGAAGTCGATCAGCGCCGCAACCTTGGGGCCCATGCTGCCCTTGTCGAACTGGTCGTTGGCGTGGTGCTTGCGCGCCTCGGCGAGCGTCATGCGGTCGAGCCAGCGCTGCGTCGGCTTGTTGAAGTCGAGCGCGACTTTTTCCACGCCGGTGGGCAGCACCAGCGCGTCGGCCTGCAGGCTGCGCGCGAGCAGGCTCGAGGCGAGGTCCTTGTCGATCACCGCCTCGACGCCCTGGAGGTCGCCGTTCTCGTCCTCGATCACCGGGATGCCGCCGCCGCCGCAGGCGACGACCACGTAGCCCTGGCTCGCGAGCGCGCGGATGACGCCGGTCTCGACGATCGCCTTCGGCTGCGGCGAGGGGACCACGCGCCGCCAGCCGCGGCCTGCGTCCTCGCGCACGGTCCAGCGGTATTTCGCGGCGAGCTGCTTCGCCCGCGCCTCGTCCATGTGCGAGCCGATCGGCTTGAGCGGATTCGCGAACGCCGGGTCGTTGCGGTCGACCACGGTCTGCGTGACCACCGCGACCGCCTCGCGCTTGATGCGCCGGCGCTTGAACACGTTGCGCAGCGCCTTGACGAACATGTAGCCGACCGCGCCCTGGATGTCGGCGCCGGCGTAGTCCATTGGCACCGGCGGCACCTCGGCGATCGAGAGCTCGGAGCGCCGCAGGATGAAGCCGACCTGCGGCCCGTTGCCGTGGGTGACGACGATGTTCCAGCCGCTCTCCAGCATGCCGGCGAGGTCCTCGGCCAGCGCGCACACCATGTCGTACTGGTTCGGGATCGACTCGTGCTTGCGGTCGCGGATCAGCGCGTTGCCGCCGATCGCCAGCACTGCGAGACCCTGATCCTTCACGAGGCCAAGGCGAGAATCGCCTGCGTAAAGCACGCGAGCGGGGCGCGCGTGACGCCGGCGCCGATCTGGCCGACGCCGGGCTCCTTGTGCGCGATGCCGGTGTTGATCACCGGCAGGATCCCGGTGTCGACCACGCGGCGCGCGTCGATGCACGCCGGCGTGCCGGCGAAGTCGAGCGCGGGCAGGGTGAAGGCAGGGTTGCGCCGCAGGGTGATGTGCGTCATCGCGAGCGTGTTGGCGAGCGCGTCCTGCGCCGAGCCGCCGACGAACTTCACGATCGCCGGCGCCGCCGCCATGGCGAAGCCGCCGACGCCCGCGGTCTCGGTGATCGCGCTGTCGCCGAGGTCGGGCGCGGCGTCCTTGATCGACTGGTTGGGGAAGTAGAGCCCGTTCACCAGCGGCGCCGGCGCGGTGAACCAGCGCTCGCCGGTGCCGGAGAGCCGGATGCCGAACTCGACGCCGTTGCGCGCCATGGCGGTCACCATGCTGCTGCCCGCGATGCCGTGCGCCGCGTCGAGCATCGCCTTGCAAGCGGCCATCGAAATGTTCAGGAAAAAGTGGTCGTTGCCGGCGATGAACTCGATCACCGCCGCGGCATCCGCCGGCGCGGCGCTCGACTTGAGCAGCGCCGGGACCAGCCGCTTGATGAGGAGCGCGGACGCGGCGCCGTTGCGGTTGTGCACCTCGTCGCCCATGTGCAGCGCCTGCGCCATCAGCGGCTTGATTTCCAGGTCTTTCAGCACCTCGAGCCCGGCTCTGAGCGTCGGTGCGAGGGTTTTCTCCATCCACTTCAGGCGCGCGATGACGTCCGGCCCGTTGGCGCCGAAGCGCAGCACCTTGCCCAGGCCCTCGTTGAGATTGCTGAAGGTGCGGTTGCCGTGCGTCGAGTTGCGCACCATCCACACCGGCATCGACGGGCTGATGATGCCGGCCATCGGGCCGACCGCGGCGTGGTGGTGGCAAGGCTCGAACACGATGTCGCCGCTCTCGGCCATGGCGCGCGCTTTCGCCGCATCGTCCGTCCATCCTTCGTACAGGATCGCGCCGACGATCGCGCCCTGCATCGGGCCGCACATGCGCGGCCAGGCGATCGGCGGGCCGGCGTGCAGGATCATGCGGTCGCCCATGCCCGGCAGGACCTCGCGCGCGATGCCGATGCCCTCGAGGCGCGGCTGCGCGGCGAGGTAGCGCTCCGCGGCCTGCGCGTTGGCGGCTTCCACCTTCTCGTCGTTGACCAGGCGCGCGAGCGCGGTGCCGACGGCAGCATCGCCGTTCGCCGGCGGCGCCCACTCGATGCGGGTGGCGGCGCCGCCGCGCTGCACGATCGCGTCGGCGAACGAGGCGAGGCCGACGTTCAGGACGGAGAGGGGCTTCGCGAAGAGCGCGCTCATGCGCGGCGCTTTGCGATCGCGGCGGCGAGGCGCACCGCGCGCGCGTTGCTTTCGGCGAGCACCACGCCCGCCTTGCGCAGCGCCGCTTCCTGGCGCTCGAGCCCCTGCGGGTCCTCGTCGGTGCCGCACACCGAGCCGACGAAGACGATCGAGCGGTTCTTCTTCGCCTTGAGCAGGGTGGGGATCATCTCGGCCGCGGGGTCCGGATGCGAGCCATAGCCGAGCACCACGTCGAACAGGATCACCGCGACTTCGGGGTCGGCGGCTTCCGCCAGCAGGCGCTCGTTGCGCAGCCGGTGGTCGATCATCGGGTGCGGCCGGCCGCGCGTGAACACGTCGTCGCCCAGGTCGACGACCGTGTCGCCGAGCGACTTCCACGCGTCCTTCATCTTGCGCGCCGGGTCGACCGGCGCATTCGACCAGGCGTCGCCGAGAAGGTAGGACGCCTCGTAGCAGAACGTGCCGCCGCTGTAGAGCCCGCGGATGAAGCGCTGCTCTTTCCTCAGCTTGTTCTTCGGTACGGCTACACGGGAAGCCGCGGCGCGCGCCGGGCGCTTGCCGGCGGCGAGCGCCACCGCGGCCAGCGCGGCTTCCTCCAGCGTCTTCACCGGGTAGAGGTTCGCGCCGCTCGCCGCCTCGGCAGCGCCGACGAAGTTGACCACCACCGGCTTGCCGGCGCGGCGCGCGGCGTCGAGCACCTGCTTCGCCACGCCGGGGGCCGGCGGCTTGGAGATCAGCACGATCACGCGCGTTTCCGAATCGCGCGCGAGCAGCTTCAGCCCGTGCAGCATGGTGATGCCGCCGACATCCTGGTGCAGGTCGTGGCCGCCGGTGCCGATCGCGTGCGAGATCCCGGCGCCGCGGCGATGCACGAGGCTCGTCACCTGCTGCGTGCCGGTGCCCGAGGCGCCCACGACGCCGATCGCGCCGCGGCGCACCGCGTTGGCGAAGCCGAGCGGAATGCCGTCGATGATCGCCGTGCCGCAATCGGGCCCCATGACGAGGAGGTTTTGCTCCCGTCCATACTTCTTCAGGGAAATTTCAGCGGCGAGCGGCACGTTGTCGCTGAAGAGCATGACGTTCAGGCCCAGGCGCAGGGCCTTCATCGCCTCCGCGGCGGCGTATTCGCCGGGCACCGAGACCAGCGCGAGGTTCGCCTCCGGCACCTGCGCGACGCCCATCTGCAGGCTGCGCGGCGGCTCGGCGGCGGGCCCGCCGCCGGCGGCTTGCGCGGGTGGCTTCTCGAGCGCGTCGAGCGCCGCGGCCATGGCCGCCTCGAGCGCGGCGGAGGATTTTCCGCGCAGCGCGATCAGCAGGTCGTTCGGGCTCGCCGCGACCGCGCCGTCCATCAGGCCGGCAGCGCGCAGCAGCTCGAGGTTCGCCGGCGTCGCCATCACCGCCGAGACCTGCTCGACGCCGGGCAGTCTTCCGAGCGTCGCCGAGAGCTGCATCAGCGACACCGAGTCGCGGTACAGGTTGGGCAGCACCCGGTGGATGTACACAGACTTGTATACTAGAGTATGCTCGCGCGATGCTGCAAGCC
>Ga0208454_1000298_pt1 | contig 32725 bp, 28 predicted proteins | sample EasRivMeERMZT100_FD_187530 | JGI IMG/M metagenome (GOLD analysis project Ga0208454, IMG submission 187530) | Soil microbial communities from meander-bound floodplain in the East River, Colorado, USA - East River MetaG ERMZT100 (SPAdes) (version 2) | ecosystem: Environmental > Terrestrial > Soil...
CTTTGATAACCTAACAGCTAATGATAGTACAGCAAGTGGAATTAATTTAAATGTATTAGCAGGAACTCCTTTAGTTGGAGCTGCAGGAAAGATAGGTCAAGCTGCAACAATTTCACCTACAGCTTATATTGGAAGAACAGCACCTTTTCCTTATCTTTCATTTCCAAATACTCAATTTAGTATATCATTTTGGATTAATCCTTCTGGTATTGCTTCAGGAACACAAGAAGGTATATTTGCAACAGGTATAGCAGCTAATGACAGAGAATGGTTTATTAGTCATTCAATTAATATAAGAGCTAGATTTTTTACAATAGATGCTTCAAATTATATAGGAGCACTTACAACTACTGCTCCAATGATTGATAATACTTGGCAACATATTGTTATAAATAAAGAAAATAATTCAAGTGCTGCAAATATCCAAATTTATCATAATGGTGTTCAACAATCAGGAAATACTCTTGAAGCTTTAGGAACATATGCTGGAATGATACCTAGAAATGGAGGACTTGAAGTTGGAACACTTGTAACTCCTGCAACACAAAGAGCTAGTGGATTATATGATTTGATTGGAATAAGAAATCAATTATTGACACAAGATCAAATTCTTCAATTGTATAATGCAGGTTCTGGAAATAATCTCTTTCCAACAAAATCAGGAACAATGATGATGAGATTTGCTTTTCCATAAATAATTTATATTATTTTTTTGGTAATAATGCAAACTTTTAGTATCTTTACTATCAGAAACAGAAAGAAACTATGTCAATATTATTACTTAACTTAGATGGTACCATATTTAGAGAATTTATATCTATTCAAGATTGTAGTAGATTTATAAATACTAAGCAGATACCTGGAAAAGGATTAAATAGAGACAGTATTATCAAAAGAAAGTATAGAATGGTTACCAAAGAGTTCTATAATACTCATAAGAGAACTATAGAATCATGGTCTCCTAAGACCAAAGGAGAAATAACTAAGGACTTAGAAGCACAAAAGAATATTCTCCTTAGAAAGAAAAGAATTGTTGTGTATATTGATGCTGTAGGTAATGCTACAGAATATAAAAATTATTGTACTCTTGCTAAGAATATTGGTTTGAGTTGTGAAAGAGTTAGACAGATACTTCAAGATGGATGTAAAAAACATAATATTCAGTTTAAACATCCTGAATTAAGAGGTATAGTTGCAAAGAACCTTGTTACTTAATACTCTATATATACTAATCTATTTTACTGCCATTTTGTAGATTAGTAGTGTGTTGCTCGATTGTTTATTGGTTATTATTGTTGTAATGCTGCACTAATTATGAGGAAGGGATGCCTTAATAGTTAGTGCAGCTTTATTTTATAAAATAATACTATAAAATATTTTTTTATACAAGTATTTGTATTATCTTTACATACCATTAACAATAAAAACATCCCATCATGAAAACTTTATTTATAATCCTTGCAGTTGCTTTCTTATTGACCTCTTGTTCTTTGTATCAACAAACAACTTATACTACTGGTCAAAATCCTTTAGTTATTAAAGAAACAACTGTTATTCCTATAGGTCCTATCTTTAATAAAGAAAAATCTCCTAGTAAACAAAGATTTACTATTGAGGTAAAATCTAAAGATTTAAGCACTCTTAAAATCTACACTATGCCTATACATGGTGATAGAAAACTATTCAGCAAAAAACTACTTTATTTCCTTAGTAAAAACAACAATGGTTATTCTCATGCTATTCTAACAGAAAAGTTCTTATATGAGGATGCTACAGATGTATTATTAATCATAGAAGGTACAGGAACCATTGATGATATTATTATCATGAATAACAATGTACCTGCAAAACCTTTATATGACAGAGTATTTATAGGAGGAACTATGTATTTATATTAATGACAAGTTGTATTTGTCAGAAAAAATACGTATCTTTATACTAACAATTTAAAATTAATACAATGAGTAATCAAAAAGAAGTAATTTATAACTCATTCAAGCTTTCCAGTAAGGAAGTTGTGGTGAGGAGAACTACAAATGAGGAGGGTAAGGAGTTTAGAGTGTTGATAATTGGTGATTTACATGAACCTTTTACATTAGATGGGTACCTTGCTTTTTGCAAAAGCATTTACAAAAAATATAAATGCAACAAGGTTGTATTTATTGGAGATATTATAGATAACAATTCCTCAAGTTATCACGAAACTAATCCTGATGGATTTAATGCAGGACATGAACTTAGTCTTGCTATCAGCAAAATACAACAATGGTACAAAGCTTTCCCTACTGCATATGTAACCATTGGAAATCATGATAAAATTATAATGCGTAAAGCACAAACTGCAGGACTATCACAGCATTGGATAAAAGATTTCAATGATGCACTAGGTACTCCAGGATGGACTTTTGTAGATAGTGTAGAGATTGATGGTGTATTTTATACACATGGAACAGTTGATGCGTATACAAGAGCAAAAAGAGACCTGAACAGTGTTGTATCAGGTCATTTGCATACTAAAGCAGGCATACAATGGTATGTTGGAAGACATTATAAAATCTTTGGTATGAATGTGGGATGTGGAATTGACCATAAGAGTTATGCAATGGCATATGCTTATGATTTTCCTAAACCTGTTATATCATGTGGTGTAGTATTAAATAATGGTAAACTACCTATTGTAGAACCAATGGAACTATAAATCAAATAATTATGGAAACTCAAATTGAAAAACCTATTGTCTATGTGATAGACTGGGAAAAAGTAAGAACCCTTAAAGAGGTTAAACTAATTTTGGAAGGATTAAACCTTACAGTTACAAGTCCTACACCAGAGTTAATGAGAATATGTAAACTACCTGATAGGAAATAGTCATGAAAAGAGAGATATTCAAAGATATACCTTTAGATGGTTTTGAAAACTATAGAGTAAGTAATAGAGGAAAGTTACTCAATATAGTAACAGGAAACATTATAACAGCACACCATGATAAAGATGGTTATCTGATTGCTACTCTATGTATTGATAAAGAAGCAAAACAAGTTAAACTACACAGAATGGTTGGATATGCTTTTGTTCCTAATCCTTTCAATAAACCCTGCATTAATCATAAAGATGGTGTGAAAGATAATAACTACTTTGAGAATGTGGAATGGTGTACACATCAAGAGAACATGACTCATGCTGTTAAGAACAATCTCTTGGTTAAAGGAGAGAATCATCCACAAGCAAAACTCACAGAATATCAAGTACAGCTCATAAGAGAGGACTTAAAAAACAATGTAAAGATTAAAGATATTGCAGAAGACTTTGGTGTTGGTACAACAGCAATAAGCAATATTAAGTTAAAAAAGAAGTGGAAACATGTAATATAGTTTGTCATGTTAAGAAATGAAATTAATAATTGGAAAAACTTCAGAGAGATACTGAAGCTCATGGTAATACCAAAACCAAAAGTGCTGAACATAAGAGATTTCTACACTGAGGAGTTAGACTTCTTAGTACAGAGCAGTTTAGTATTTAAGAAATATGGTAAACCAAATACTATAACAGGTATTGCAGATTGTTTTATGTCAAGTATAAAAGACATATTTGTGTATGCTCTAAAGGAAGATGAATTTGAAGTGCTTGAATTACTGGATAAAGTTGTAGTGTGTCAATTTAACATCTTTGCAGGATATGCAGAGTTATATCTCACAGAACACAATACAAGGATAGAAGTTCAAAGAACACTTTGTTCTATGGAAGAATTCTATAATGATTTTAAATTGAAACAACTTAATAAATATGGATATTATGAATAATGAATATACAATAGAGGATTATGTTAGACAAAATCCTGATGATGCACATATTAAATTGTATGTGCATTTCCTAGTAATAACTCCTAAAGAAGAAATGGAGGGTATTACAGATGATATGATACTACATTTTGATTTAGGTGGAATGGTATATAACATATCTCTTGGTGACCTGAAGGCAAAAGTAAGAGAGGAAAGTGATAAACGTGGAAATGGTAAGACAGACATATAATAGATGGCTGAAACTTGCCTTAGTTATTTCTAAAGGTAATAAGTTTATAGCTGAAGAGGTGCTACACATAGTGCTTCTTGAGCTATTGACTAAATTTGACATTAATAATGTCACAGATAATTACATATTTATGGCTCTAAAAAATAGATATATTAGTTTTGTGAAAGCAGAAAGCAAACATGAGGGATTTAATTTGTCTTTAGACAAAGAGGATGATAATACTTATGTTGAAGGTGACCATGATAATCAACTAAGTCTAACCAAGAAGATATTACATGGATTAGATGAAGCAGATAAACAGATATTCACCCTGCATTTTACAAGAGGTTTCTCCCAGAGAAAAATATCAAGAGAAATGGGTCTTAGATTATATCATGTAATTTCAAGAGTAAAGTATATCAAACAATTAATAAAACAAGATTATGAAAAGTCCAAAGAAACCAGCAGCAAAGCCTGCTGTTAAACAAACACCTCCTGAGGATATACCTGTGGTACAACCAGAGTTAATAAGAATAGATGAACTGAAAGAAAAGTCAGTTGACTCTCCATCTGCAGGATTGGGTGATACTATTGCAAAGATTACTGGTGCCTTGGGTATTAAGCAATGTGAAGCATGTATAAAAAGAAAAGAAATCCTTAATAGACAATTCAGTTATCTTGAATTAAGTAGAGATGTAACAGAAGAAGAAGGATTGTTTATGCAAAGATTAAACATCAGACCAGGTTACATAGCTGATGCAGATATTGCACCATTATTTGCTTTATATAACAGTCTGTTTAATAAGAGATTAACAGCATGTAGATGTGGTGGTGTAGTAAATCAAATAATGGATACTATTAACAGAAGTTTTAAATATCACAGACAATCATGAAAACTACATCTAAACAAGAAAGAAGAAACATTATAGTGCAGGTAATAAGTGAATTAATTGTTGTACCTGTTTTACTATTTTTACTTATGCTTTGGGTAGGAGCATATACTTCAATAGCTCAAATATATTGTATAATTGTTGGTTTTCAAATACTGGCAGCAATCCTTTCTGTAATTACACAGAAAGTTACTAAAGATGATGATGATGGAAAAGGATCTAACATTTAAACAGAAGTTGTTTATTAAACATTATATGACAAATGGATATAATGCTACTAAAGCATATATGTCAGCATATCCTGACAGTAGCTATGATTCTGCAAGGTCAAGTGCTCCTGATTTACTTGCAAATCCTAACATTAAGGAGTATCTTAAGAAAGAACAAGATGAGGTAGCTGATGCTCTGTTGATTACAAAGGAAAAGCTTGTGATAAAGCTTCTTGAGATAATTAATAGTGATAGTGCAAGAAACAGTGATAAGGTAAGTGCTACTAAATTGTTAGGAGAGATGTCAGGATTTAAAGATGTGAAAGGAATTAGTGTAACTTTTGATACTAAATCATTATCTGATTTATTAAACTTTGGTGAAGGTGAGTAAGATAACATTACATAAGAAGTATAAATCTCTGTTTAAAAACAACAGCAGATATAATATTGTTACAGGAGGAAGAGGTAGCTCTAAATCCTTCAGTGTATCTACTTACTTATGTTTGCTATTACAGTTTGAGAATAATCATACTATACTTTACACAAGATACACTCTGATTAGTGCTACCATTAGTATCATACCAGAGTTCTTAGAAAAGATTAAGATATTAGGGTTAGAACCCTATTTTATTATAACTCAGGACACTATCACAAATAACCTCACAGGAAGCAAGATAATCTTTAAGGGGATAAGAACATCAAGTGGTGACCAAACTGCTAACCTGAAGTCTCTACAAGGTGTTGACACATGGGTAATGGATGAAGCAGAGGAATTAATTGATGAAGATATATTTGATAAGATAAATTTAAGCATAAGAAGTACACTAAGACCAAATAAGATTATCCTAATCTTAAACCCTGCTACAAAAGTTCACTGGATATATAAAAGATTCTTTGAACAACAAGGTATCACACCTGGGTATAATGGTGTTAGGGAAGATGTTAATTATATACACACTTCCTACTTAGATAACTTAGATAACCTAAGTCCTTCATTTATTACTGAGGTGGAGTATATGAAGTTACATAATCTGCTTAAGTTCAATCACATCATTATGGGTGGTTGGTTAGATACAGCAGAAGGAGTTATATTTACTAACTGGGAATATGGAATCTTTGATGATACTTTAGAATATGGATTTGGTGCAGACTTTGGATTTAAGAGTGACCCTACCACATTAGTAAGAGTAGCAATTGATAAGAAGAAAAGAATTATCTATCTATCTGAGGAGTTATATCAAGAACACCTAACTACTACAGAGATATATGATGCTATTAAACATACAGTAGAAAGAAAAGAAATCATTGGTGATAATAGTGAACCAAGATTGATAGAAGAATTGAAACTCAAAGGAGTTAATATAAAACCTTGTGTGAAAGGTGCAGGTAGTGTAGGTGTAGGTATTAAGATTATGCAGGATTACAAACTAGTAGTAACAAGTACTTCAGTTAACCTTGCAAGAGAATTAAATAACTATTGCTGGTCTGACAGAAAGTCAGATACTCCTATAGATATGTACAATCACTGCTTAGATGCAGCAAGATATAGAGTATCACATATACTCAAAAATCCAACAGTAACTAAATATTATGTAAGATGATAATCACATTAGAAAAATATATGAAGATACAAGAGTTGCAGAAGCTACATGCAAAAGATTCTGATGCTTTAGGTATAGCAATAATCAAACTCTTTAAAGCACAAGATGCACCAATAGAAGAAGCTACTGCTTTGTTAACAGACATTACCAAGCAATTGCTTCACACAAAGGATTTACCTCTTGTTCACAGATTCAAACAGGATGGTATAAGCTTTGGATTTATACCTAACTTAGAAGATATTACTGTAGGTGAGTTTATAGATTTGGATGCATTAATGCAGAAAGATAATTTACAATTGGATCAACTCATGTCTGTATTATACAGACCTGTCAAAAAGTCATGGTTTAACACATATTCCATAGAGCCATATACAGGAACTGATAAATACATTGAGACATATCTAAAGACTGATTTCAGAATTATATTAGGTGCTATCTTTTTTTTTGCACTTTTAAAAAGAAGTTTATTGAACCATTTGGACACTTATACACAAGAGAAGAACCTAGAGAAGGAGAAAGTTTAGTAACTTTCACTGAAGAAGATAAGTTTGCTGAAGAGATGGGTTGGTACCCAATGCTGTACACAGCAGCACATGAAGATTATACAAAAATAAACCAGGTAGTTAATTCAAGAGCTGATGAGTTTCTAACCTTTGTAAATTTCTATAAGAGAAAAAGTCAGCTGGACATTAAAAGAATTAATTCTAAATAAACAAAGTTATGCAAGCATTTTATAAAGTAACCCAGAAGATTAAAGACCTGTTGATGGCAGACTTAAGTGTGCACACTGTATTATTTGGTGTGGATAACTATAGAGATTTATATAAGAAAGCTATATATCCTGTAGTGCATATAAATCCTGTAGGTAGCAACTATGATTCTTCTCAGCAAAATGTTATAACTCTTGAGATTTCTGCATTAGACCAAAGAGATTTATCCAACTCTGAGGTAAAAGATAAATGGTTAAGCAATGATAATCAGATAGATACACTTAACACATGTCATGCTATCCTTAACAGGTTAATAGCAGCATTAAGATATACACATAATGATGGTATAGAAATATTATCTGTTACAGAAGCAGTACCTGTACTATTCAGAGAATTAGATTTAGTAGATGGTTGGTTAATAACTATTACACTTGCAGTACCAAATACTATTGATGTTTGTGTAATGCCTGATGGTGGAAGCTTTGCATATACCTTCTCTCCTTTAGGATTTGTAGCAAGTGGTGATTCCTGTAGTGATGTATCTACAGGATTGACGCTATACAGTTTTGATAATCCTCCATTAATAGGAACAGTGTTATATTCAGATGTAAATCTTACTGTTCCTTTCTTAGGTAACAATCTTTGGAGAAAAGCATCAGGTACTAATACTTATCAGATTGATGATAATGGTATAGTTATGAATATCACTACATGTTCTACATTACCTGCTAATCAATTTAACTTCTCACAGGAAGGAAAACCTTCTGGAAATGATGCATGTGGTGACCCTCATCAGATGTCTTTGTTCTCTACAAGCACTGTGTTACAAGTAGGAAGCAAAATGTATACAGATTTTGCACTACAAAATGTATTTGTTGGTAATACTTTCTGGTATAAATCAGAGAATCAAGCATATTTAATAGATATTAATGGTAATATCCTTGAGATATTCACATGTTCTGCTGCATTATTTCAATATAATTTCACAGAACCAGGTACAAATACTGCTTTAGAAAACTGTAATGATGAAGATTTTAGTCTTATTCTATACTCAATATCTCCTTTCATGGTAGATGGTATAACATTATTTACAGATTTTGTGTTATCAACACCTTTTCCAGGTGGTAATTTGTTCTATAAAGCTTCTGCAAATGGAGTAATCTTCCAGATTGATAACAATGGTCTTACTTCAGGAGGTACCACACCATGTCCTCCTGTGTGTTCTTTAGGATATGGATACAGTGTAGGTATATATGATTGTGCTTGTAACTTCATAGGACCAGGTAGCATAACTAATGAGACAGCACTTACTGCAAATAAATGGTACTATGACATAGTGTCAGATAGAAAGATTACAATAACAGGATTCAATGGATGTTCCTCTGGTTTTACCAGAACTATATTAGATAGCTCTAAACAAGACTTATGTGCAAATGTAGTGTGTACTCCTGCATGTACTCAAGGTTTCCAATATAATGTAAATCTTCATGATTGCAATCCTGCTTGTAACAATGTTGGTGGTGGTGGTATGACAAATCAGGAAGCACTTACTGTAGGTATGTGGTATTTTGATCCTGTATTTGGATATAAGATTCATGTTATGGAAGACTTAGGATGTATAGGTACTTGGACCTCAACTGTTCTTGCATCTAGTGGTAAAGCCACATGTGCAGAAGTGGTAGGTTGTCCAATTCCTGTATATGGATATAATTTCACAGTTACAGGACACTTAACTTCAGGAGATGCATGTGCTGATAATGTATATAGTATTACTTTATACTCCAGTGATTATGAACCAGTACTTGATTCAACAATAATGTATACTGATACAGCATTAATTACTCCTTTTACAGGAGGAGGTTTATGGTATCATAATTTTAATTATAACAGAGCATATCATCTTGATGAAGATGGTACTGTATTAGATAGTTTCTCCTGTCCTCCATTACATAATGTATATCAATATACATTACGCTCTTGTACTGATTGTGGTGTAACACTTGAAACAGGACAGATAATTAATGATACACCTTTATCTCCTGGTAAATGGTTCTTTACTACTTTAAGTGGTGGTGGAAGATTACTTATAGAATCTGATTTAGGTCTTACAATTGACCCTGCAAGTCACTTCTTTGTGAATGCAGATGGTGTAAATACATGTGCTGAAGTATCTTGTGGTCTTCCTGAAGCATTTGGTTATTCATATGACATCTATGATTGTAACTGTGTAAATCTTGGAGGTGGTAACTTATATAACAACACTGCACTTACAGTAGGTAAATGGTTTCTTAATCCTATATCAAACTTTAAATTTGTTATCACAGCATTTACAGATATGACTCCTGGTAGTTATAATACTTACTTTGATGCAGATGGTAAAGCTACATGTGAAGAAGTTGCAGGATGTATTTGCACAAGACCTACAGGATTAACCAGAGGTGCTCTTCTTGGAGAGTTTACCACAAATACTTCTAGTGATTGTGGTTTAATAAGTAGTAATATTAGAACTGCACCAAATTTAGCAGCAGTTTGTGATATGTGGGCAACATTTAAAGATTGTGTTTGTGTTCTACCACCAGATAGTTTTTCTAACTATGATATAGAATATTCTTCTATAGCTATAGGACAAAAATTGTATGCTAGTTATGGTTCAACTTCTTGTAGTGCTGTTCCTCTTCCAGGATTTTATTTCTTCTGGGACACAGTCCTTCCTTCATCTGTAACACTTATAAATTACTTCTGTCCAATAACAAGTATAACAATAGTAACTGTTGGAGCTGATGGAATCATCACTGCATTAGATACATGCACATACACTTGTGCTAGACCTATAGGATTAACTCAGGCTAGATTACTTGCAGATTTTAATACAAGTGCTGCTAGTCCATGTGGTGCAGCTTTCCATGATATAAGAAATGCTGTTGATTTTGATGCTGCTTGTGCACTGTGGCAAAACTTTAAGAACTGTGCATGTGCACCATTTAGTCCTCCACAGATTTCTAATTTTCCTGTAGAGTATTCTGTATTTACTCCAGGAGAGAAAGTGTATGTAGGTTATGGACTTACAAACTGTGCTGTTGTACCAGAAGGTAGATATTTCTTCTGGGATAGTACTGTTGGTAGTATTCCTAGTCTTCAAGGTTATTTATGTCCTCTAACACATGTGTCAATAATTAATATAGATGCTAATGGAGAAGTAATATCCTTAGATTTATGCACATTTGTTCCACCTCCTTCAAATTTTGAATACAATTATACAGAGTTTGTATGTGATGATTGTGGTGGAGATTTAGGAACAGATACTTTAGTTAATCTTACAGAACTTACTCCAGGTACTTGGTTCTACGAACCTAATGGTCATTCTAAATTTAGAATAGATAGCTTAGTAGGTATGACTTCTGATAGTCCTAATGTTGATTTTCTACAAGCAAATGGAACTGCTACATGTGCTGCATTAGTGTGTCCTAGATATATATATAATGTTAGTTACTTTGTATGTGGTAATTGTACTACTCCAAATTCAACAAGCACTATAATCAATCCTCAACCACTTACAGTAGGTACATGGCAGTTTGATTTTGACAATACTCTTTTAGTAAGCATAGATAGTTTAATAGGTACAACAAGTGCAGCACCTACATCTAATTATGGTGATGGTGATGCTTATGGTAGTTGTGGTGATGCTGCAACTAATTGTCCAGCAGTACCATTTGAACATATTTTAGTTGAGCAAGGAGTAAGTACATCAGCTGAAGCATGTCCTTTAAGTGGTCCTACAATAGCTTTATATTCAACAAGTGATACTGTAGGGATTAGTACTGTATTATATACAGACAATACTTTAACAACCCCTTTTAATGGTGGTGGTTTTTGGTATAGAGCACTAAATAATGAAGGATTTGTTTGGCAAATTCTTTCTTCTGGTGCTGTAAATGATAATGCTAGTTGTAGTTCTCCTACATTACAGAATGGAAATTTATTAATGTGGCTTACTGGTACTTCTTTTAATGGTATTCATGAAGCAGATGTTATTACTGGTAATGTAGAATTCTTAAGTAATCCTACCATAATAGGAACACCTAAGTCTTTATGTTGGAATAATAATACATTTGTAAATATTAGTTCTGAGGAGTTAAGAATATATGATATTACTCTTAGTCCTATTAGTTTTGATTTTGTTAATAATTATAGTGTTTCTGGAATTGCTAACTTTACTATGGGAAGACAATCAGCATTTTATACAGCAACACACATGATATGTACTAATGTTTTTGATCCAACTAATGTAGGTATAGACCAATTTATTCCATCTGATATTGCAACCTCTCGTTTTAATTTGTATAATTTTCCTACTAATATTATGCCTATTACAAACTTTTTAATGGCAGGAAATAAATTAATATTCTTTGCTAGTAATAATATTACTGGTGAAGCTTATTTATATCAAATTAATACTGATACTTGGACTGAGGAAATTGTATTCAATTATGGAGTATTACCTACAGATTCTCCTATGGCTATTTATTATAATTCTTATGATGGTAGTTATTATATATTTTCAGATGGTTTTCAGGTTTATACTGTAGATATTAATCCTTCATATGGTTTTACTCTTTCACCATTTAATTTTAGTTTTCCAGGAGCAATAACATTTCATATGCTTAATAATCAAATTGGTTTTGGAGGACCAGGATTTAATATCTAATATCATGGCACTAGATTTAAAAGTACAGAGTTTAAGAGAGTTTCTTGTAAGTTATCCTGCAGGACTGAAGAAAGATGCACCTGTAAAAACAGGAAGGTTGAGAGATAGTATTGCTACAAAAGCACCTACTCTCTCAACCATAATGGATATAATAACTGTTGCTGTAGATTATGCAATATATGCAAATGCAAAACACCACTTTGTGGAGAAAAATGATTACCAGATTGCAGAACTTGCAGAAGAATTTGCAGATGATGTGTGGGATTCATTCTATGAAGATAATAAAACACCTAATAAATAATAATCATGAGAAATTCAATAGAAATAGATTTCAAAGTATTACCTACTATAGATTATATAGTGTCATTTAACTATTATATAAATCCAACAGTAAATGCTAGTTTTACTGCAGTATCTGAAACAGCAAAGACTTTAAGATCTTCTGGTTTTCAATTTACCATAGGTGCAACTCCTGCAGATAGTGCTATAAATTATGCAGCTGCTTTAGCAATAGACTTTCCTACTTTTGTAACTGTTGTATCAGGTACTAAGGTTACAGTAACAACACCTAATGGAAGTCCTATATTTGGTCATAAGTTGAGTACTCCTGCAATAAGATATAAAGTAAAAACTGGTAGTAGCTATATAACCAAGTTTGTATTTACATCTAATCCAGGTGAGATGTTCTCAACTCCTTATACTATAACAGTACCTAAGTTGACTTCATATGATTTGTTTGCAAGATTCATAACAACACCTATTGCACCTTATGATATTACATTAGCAGGAACAATGGCTGCAACCATGTTAAACATGGAAACAGAATTACATGCTTACATAGCAAGTGCTGCAACAGTGTTCAATCCTTTCCAATATATAAGCAGTACAGCAGGTGATGTGAGTATAGAGATAGATTACTTACAGAAGGTGCTTTCAAGAATGGTGGTTTCTGGAATTCCTGCAGATGGAACTGATATTACTTTTAATATCATGAAGAACCATGCAGTTTTTGCCACAATTACCAAGAATATGTCTAGCACCCTGAATGATGTAGATAATGTGCTTATAGGTGCCAACATATTACTCACAGCAGAGAATTTTGTTAACAACATGAAAGTGTTTAATCATATTACTGATGTAGAATATACTTTAGTTGGTAGTGATACTATAGGAATAAGAACTACAGGAGGTGTACAGAACTTATGGTCAATTGTTATTACAGCAAATACCACAGGTGTAATAGCTTTAGGTACTGTGACAGATGTGATTGAAGCAGACACTATCCAAGAAATACCTATCCCTAATACCATAATTCTTGATACTGTTGCAATCACTAAAACAAGAGGTAGTGAACTTTATGTTACTTCAGAGCTTACTCCTTTTGTTAAGACAGAATTTAAGATATATCAATGGACTGGAAGCATATTCTCATTACCTGAATTACCTTATATCATTACTCACAAATCTAAGATAACTGATGAACAGGATAACATATATATTAATATAAATCCTTTTATTAAGACAGGATATAAAGCAGATTTGGATAGTTTCCTAACTACTGCTACTACAATAACTTTCACAACTGACCCTGCTGAAAGCAAATGGGTGAAAATAGAAGCAATAAACAGGCTTAATGATGGTGATGATACTGTAGATCCTGTTATTCCAGACACAATAGTAGGAACACATGAGCAATATTACTATGCTCTTGATGGGTATATTGATACATTAGATATTTATGAGAACCAAAACACAGATATATTACTTACAGGAAGAACAAGATTTGTAGACAGAGGCAGTAAACACTGCATATTCTTCAAAGCAAATCATATAGTAAGTGTAAGCTATACAACTTCAGCTGATAGTACACCTGTGATTGTCGCTTCATCTTCAGGAATTCCAGATACTAATGATTCCTATATCAGGGGAGTGAGAGTAAATACTGACTTAGACGTGGAATGGATTAAGTATGCATTTGAATATGATTTAGAATATTATGAAATAACATATTTTTTATATGAAGCATGTCAATCAGAGGGCTTTCAACTTGTCTTTAAGAATAGATATGGAATGCTTGAAGGATTTCCTGTGTCACAAAGAAGAGACAGAAGAATAACCACTACAGGAACAGAATATTTAAGAAGTACTGTTGATGTGAATGGAGTATACACTATAACAGACCACACAAGAAAGCAATACAATGTTTCTGGTAGTGATACAATTATTTTTAACACAGATTGGTTACCTGAGTATATGAATGCACCATTAAAAGAATTAATGTTAACAGAAGAGTTATATATGGTAGATCCATTTGGTGATGCACTACCTGTTGTGAAAGTTGCTGACAATTTGGCATTCAAAACCCAGCAGTATGATAAGCTTATCCAATATACTATTGAGGTAAGAACATCACATGATACTATTTTTAATATACAGTAATTATGACAGATATATATTTAAGATACCCTACAGATGGTACAGAAGTTCTTTCAGTTGGAAGACCTGGATTCAAGAAACTTGATTTATATAAGGATGAGAACATGGAATTTATTTCCAAGGTTGCTGACATATCTAAGTTAGATAAAGTATTCTCAGATTTCTCCAATAGCTTCACTGTTCCTGCTACACCCAATAATGATGAGATATTCAGATTTTATTATACAATTGATGTAGCAGAGGAATACTCCTATAACCCTAATATAAAAGTTGAGTGCTACATAGAGATAGATACAATTCCCTACAGATTTGCAGCAATCCAACTTGAGGGTGTGAAGATTAGAGAAGGAAGAATTGACAGCTACTCTATAGGAATATTTAGTGCCATCACTCAAGTGTCTGACCTCTTTGGAGAAGATTTATTAGGACAGTTAGATAAAGATAAAGCAGGTGTTAAGATGTATGATGGTTTATCAAGATATAATTATTTCAACACAGCATTAAATTATATTAAATCTATAAATGACCAGAGTTTTAATAGTGGTGCCACACTTACTCCTATGATAAATATGTCAGATAAGAAGTGGCAATTACATGGAACACCAGTAAGCACTGATGCTTTTATAAATATACAAACTACTCCTTTTGATTTCACAGCAACAAGACCTGCATTTAGAATTATACATATTATAGAAGCTATTGAGCAGAAATATAAAATCAAATTCTCCAGAGATTTCTTTGGTAGAGCTGAATTCATGAACTTATTCATGTGGTTGAATAAATCAGAAGAGTTCACTCTCACTGAGTTTACACACATGGTTATGATTGAACCATTGGTGTTAGTTTCAGGAGCTGATGATAGAATTGTATTAACTCCTGCAGGAGATATTGCAATAACTTACAGAGATTACAATTATACTTATAGTGAATTCTTAACAGAAAGAGTTATAACACAAAGAGGATATGCTAAGATAACATATACTCTTACACCAGACCTTGATTTTATTGGAAGACCTTATAGTGTAAGGGTGGTTGATGCTGATACTAATCAAGTAATAACTGCACTTAAAAATTTCCCTAAAGGAGGTGTGCAAAAAGTAACTGCTAATTCTTTTGGTCGTAGAATAGATAGTCCTAATAATCTTAGAACCAGAAAATTTAAACTGGAAATAAAATCATCACAGGAAATTCCTTTTGATATAGACATAGATGCTAAAGCAATATTTGAAGAAATAATTGATGGTGTAATGGATCAAAATATTGAAAGCCATAAAACCAGTGTTGACAATCTTATAAATTCTTCCAACAGTATTATTATAGAAGAGAACATTCCTGAAATGACAGTGACTGAGTTCATACAAAACATCATGAAGATGTTTAAACTTGTCATAAGACCACAAGCACTGAACACCAATATTCCTGAGGAAAAGAATGGAAGATTTTTAGTGACAACTCTTAATAGTTATTACTTACATGGTGAAGAGAAAGATTTAACTGAGAACATTGATTTTAAGGAAGTTAATATAAGAAAACCTGAGGTTTTTAAAGAGATAAGTTTCAAATATGAGGATACTGACAATGTGACAGGTAAATTCTTTAAGGATAATAATCCTGATGGTACTGGTTATGGTGATTTGAAGATTCAATTTGATGAGAAAAAGGTAAATTCTAAGAATAAACTTGAGGTACCTATCAGTTGGGAGAACATGTTATTTGAAAGATTGATTACATTAGAAGGTGATGATGAACAACTTACTAATTTTATGATTGGAGAAGCAATTCAAACAGATGATGCTGGGGTTACTTTCACAAAGAATGCTGGTAAAACCATGTTATTCTACAACATAGGAATACAAAGTATTACTAATGCAGTACCTAAAACAGTTTTTCCTGGATATCCAACACCAATTAATCTTGTTTATGTAAGTACTTTTAGTCCTTCTAATGATTCTATTATTGAGCAGGCTACTCAAAGTATTAATTTTGACCCTGCAGTAGATATAACACTGTTTCCTGACCATCAGAGTGTTATATTAGACCCCTGGCTTCTTGAACCTGTACAGAATGGATTGTTCTGGACTAAGTGGAAGAACTGGATAGAAGAAATATATGATTACAGACAAAGAAAGTTTGCATATAAAGCAGTTGGCTTACATCCTAAGACTATAACAAGTTTAGACTTAGCTGATACTATTATTATTAAAGACCAGAAGTATAAGATTGATGATATGAAAGTTAATCTTAATACAGGAGATACAATGTTTAATTTGTTCAGAGCTTTTAAAGCAACTGAAGAAGCTTCAGGATTTATATTTAAAACTGTAGGTTTTGGAACACCTGAAATAGGTGCAGGAACACAAGCTTTTGAACCATTAGAGTTTTCAGATTATATAGAAGATGGTGATAAAGTTATATTATATGGTAATTTCACAACAGTAAATGGAGAAAGTCATAATCATTTAGTAAAATTAGATAAATTTGGTAACATTGATAATACATTTAATGTAGGTACTGGATTAGAAGGTACTTCTGTATTAACAAATAAAATGCTAAGGATTAATGATGATTTATATATTGTAGGATTCTTTGATAGTTATAATGGTGTTCCTGTAAATAATATAGTTAAAGTAAACTATCATACAGGAGAAATTGATATAGATTTTGTAACTAATATAGGTACTGGAGCTGATAATAATATAACATCAATAGTTGACTATACTACTGGAATAGTTATAGGAGGTGGATTTTCTGAATTTAATGGTGTTCCTAAAAGTGCTTTAGCAATGCTTAACTATGATGGTACACTAGTAGATCCAACTAGTTTTACTTCAGGTGTTGATGGTGTTGTTTCAAGTATTATAAAAATAAAACAAGATAGTATAGATTATCTTGTAATAGTAGGATTTTTTACTACATACTTTGATGATATTACTCCTTATCCTGTGAATAATATAGTAATGACTATTGGAGCAGGTGGTTTACATAATGAGTTTGGTACAGGAGTGGATGCTACAGGAGGAATATATTTAGAAAAAGTAACTGAAGACATAGATGATAATAGATTTTGGTTATTTGGTAGTATTATAAATTATAATGGAATACCTATAAATAATATTGCTGTTATTGATGCATTTACTAGTGAACTTATTCCTGTAACAATTCCTTTAGGTGGACCTAATGGACCAATAAATTTTGGTAAAAGAGTATTAGGAGATAAATTATTAATACAAGGAGGAGGAGAAACAGGGTTTACTACATATGATGTAGCAGATGCTTCAGCAGCAGTTATAACTGCAAGAGGTGAGATATTGTATACCTCTCCATTAGGAGCTATATTTGTTTATAATATAGGGAAGCAATTTTATGATATTTTATTAGAAGAAAATCTGGTAACACCTGTTTTTAGTGATGATGTTCCTATATTAAACAGAAGTAATATTCAAGCAACACCTGGACAAATGTATTATGGTGTAGCTATACAACAGAAGATAGATTGGAAAGTTGAAAAAGTTGATAGTGGTTCTGGTGTAGATTGGATAACAATTAGCAATGATTCTGGTGAAGGACTTGAAGAATGTACATTCCTTGTGCATAATAAATCAACACAACCACCACCTGCTGTATTTGCAGGTAGAAGCATGGTATTGAAATTTACTTTTGATGATGGTTCTGTTTCTACAGTGAATGTTACACAGTTAGGATTAATAAATTTAGCACCATGAGAGATTTAATAGAATTATTAGGTATGGTTAAATATGACCAAGCTAATGAAGCAATACAAATTGCAAAAGGTAAATATGAATTACCTTCTGTAAAGATGAAAAGAATGTTTAAAAAACTAATGCATAGAAATCATGGCAGATAACATTATAAAAAGGTTTATACAGATATTTGTTGATTCTGATAAGGCTATATCTAATTTGGATAAAACAGAAGATTCTTTAAATAAAGTTGATACTGCTACAACCAAAGTTACACAGTCTACAAATAAACTAAATGATAGTGCAAAAAATGCACAAGGAGGTCTTACTGGATTAGCAAAAGGATTTACAGGTGTAGGTCTTGCTATGAAAGCATTAGGTATTGGTCTTATTATTAGTGCATTGGGTATACTTAAAGATTTATTCTTATCAAATCAGAAAGTAGTTGATGGTCTTAATGTAGCAATGACAGTATTGAAGATTGCTTTCAATGACTTATTTAAATTTATAGAAACTAGTGCAGGTAAAATAATAGGATATTTCAAGAAGATATTCTCAGACCCTAAACAAGCTCTTATTGATTTTGGTAATGCTATAAAAGCAAACTTAATTGAAAGAATAACATCATTCATAGATACTCTTGGATTCTTATCAGCAGCTATCATCAAAGTATTTAAAGGTGACTTTAAAGGAGCACTTGAAGAAACTAAGAAAGCAGGTAAAGAAGTTTTTGATGTAATGACAGGAGTAAGTAATACTTTTGACAAAACTGTACAAGCTGTAGGAGATACTGTCGATGCTCTTGGTGATTATATAGATGCTGCAGTAGATACTGCAAAAGCTAATGTAGAATTACAGAAGTCTTCTGAGAAAGCTATTTTAATTAATCAAGGACTTATAGAAAAATATGATGCTCTTGCAGAAAAACTAAGACAGATAAGAGATGATGATACTCTTTCTATTGCTGAGAGAATAAAAGCAAATGAAAAACTTGGAGTAACATTAGATAAGCAAGCTGCTTTAATGAATAAGAATGATGAGATTGTATTAAAATCTGCAAGAAATAATCTTGCACTTAATAATACACATGAGAATCAATTAAAACTTATAGAAGCACAAAATAAAAGTGCTGAAACTACTGCAAGAATTGAAGCACTGAGAAGTGAACAAATTGCTAACAGAATAAAACTATTAAGAGAACTTGGTATATTAAATGAAACTTTAGAAGCAAGAGAATCAGCAAGGGAAATAGAAAAAATGAAAGCTGCAGAAGCAGCTGAAAAAGACGAATTTGACAGACTTAATCTTGTTGAAAAAAGACTCATTAGAGAACAACAATTAGCTGATGAAAAATTAGCAAGAGATAAAGAAAGATATAAAGAAGGAACACAAGCAAGAGTTGATGCTGAACAGGAGTATGCTGATAAAAAACAACAGATTGATATAGAAGTAGCAAAAACAGCTCAAGAAAAAATTGAACTTAATGAACAAAGTAGAATTGAGAGTTTGGAGAGAATGATCAATGATGAGGAATCTACTTTTAAAGATAGACTTGATGCACTGGAAATTCAAAATGAAGAAATAGAAAAGGCAACACATTTAAGTGAAGAAGAAAGAACAAATGCTTTAGAAGAAAACACTAAAACAAGACTTCAAATTGAAGAACTTGCAGCACAAGCAAGAGATAAGATGTTATCTCGTATAAGTGCATCACTTAATGAAGCTGCACAAGTATTAGGAGAAAATACTGCTGCTGGTAAAGCTGCTGCAATTGCTGCAACCACTATTGATACATATAGAAGTGCAACTGCTGCATATGCAGGAATGGTAGAATCTATACCAGGTCCTGGTGGGGTTGCTGCAGGTTTTGTAGCTGCTGCAATCTCTGTAGCTGCAGGTCTTGCTAATGTGAAGAAAATCCTTGCTGTGAAAACTAAAGGAGGTGGTGGTGATGCTTCTACAGGTGGAGCAAGCACAGGAACACCTGCACAATTTAATATTATAGGTAGTTCACAAGCTAATGAACTTGGAGGGAAATTTGGTAAGCAAACAGGTGTTATTAAAGCACAAGTTGTATCATCTGAAGTATCTTCTGCACAAGCATTAGATAGAAATAGAGTAGAACAGAGTGTTTTTCTCTCCTTATTACCATTTATTGGTATATTTCTTAGCACTTTTATATAATCTTAATACTAAAAATCATGAAAAATAAACCATTAAAAAAAGGAGAACTTAAAAAAGCTCCTATCAAAAAACAAAAATATACTCCTAAAAAGGGTAAAAAGTAAATTATAAAGCAGGTATCACACCTGCTTTATTTTTCACGTTATATGTTCTCTGTTATCTTATGCATATACAAGAGAAGTTTTATTTTTCCTATGACCTGATAAATAAACTATTAAAGTACGATGGTTTAAATCATGTGCTATTGCAGCATCATTGACACAGTCATAATATATTCCTGTTTCAGTATTTAAAACTATCTTTGCATTTACATTATTTCCTCCTTTAATCTTTTGTCTGTGATGTTCTATATCTTCTTGACTTCTACTTTTTCTATTTGGAAATTTCATACCTTTTCTAACTTTACTTAAGTGTGCTCTTAATTCTAAACTCATAGGAACTCCTTTATTAGGTGCAGGTCTACCTATATTCTTCTGTCTAAGAAGTTCTTTAGTTGCTTCAGAGTGTTTATGTCCTGTATGACCAATATTTCCTGTTAAACCTAATACACCATCACCACCATCAGTTAAATTAACAAGAGAGCCTAATTTTAAATCTTTCCTACCATATTCTTGAATTAAAAACATTTCTAATTCACATATATCTTCCCAAGAATCACACTCATAAATAACTTCTATAGTATACCCTGCTTTATTAACTACATTATGCCAATGTTTATTTCTATTAATTTTAGAATAAGGTCTGCTTTTTATTTTTCCAATACCTATATAAAATATTTCATTGGTATCATTTCTTCTGTGTCTATAAGCTACCATAATTACTAATTTTTAGTGTTATTTTCAGTTAAATATTTTTGTTTTTGTACAGGAGGAAGTTTTATAATCTCTGTAATCTGCTCTGTTCTTTTAGCTAAATCATCTCTCCATATTAAAAGAGGATTTAGGTAATACTGACCTCTTGATTCTCCTTTAACCAATATTTTATTACTAACAAGATTAAGAAGTGCTGTGGTAAATGTTTTTCTTGTGATACCTACACCACTTTTGTTTATTAATCTTGTATTAAACTTGGTAAAGAAATCCTCATTACTCACAAAACATCCATTGTGAGAGTTGATTGCTGCATAAAACATAAGATTAATTTCATGTGTGGATTTGCAGGTAATAATTATGTCAGCTAAACTGTCATACATTTGTGTGTAACTATCATCAACATCAATATAAGATTTCTTTCTAGTGATTTTGATTTCTTCTGTTTCTGTATAAATTCTTCTCATGGTAATATTATTTATTGTTAGTAATATTATTCAAAGATATAGTAAATAAAGTATATAACAAAGAAAAATATTGTTTTTTTTATAAAAAATAATTACTTTTTTATTAGGAATTGTAATTTTTTTTGTTAAGGAGCTTATAGTAGTCCCACTACTATACTATAGTAGCCCCACTACTATAGTGTGGTAGTCCCACTACCATAACTTTTGCATTTTAGAAGAATTTAATATCTGTGAACCCTTGATTTTACTAGGATTATGCTTTAGAAGTACCCCAAAATACCTCATACAATCTCTCTACTCTAGCACAAAAAAAATATAGTGTTTTATATACCCTTATTATCAGGTGATAATACTCTGAAATTCCTTCATGTACACAATAATAAAATACAAATAAATATTAATAAAAATACATCTTCCTATAACCAAAGGGACTCAGATGTGTAAATTTGGTTTTAGGGTGAGATTATTTCTTATATTCCACCAGAAATTCAAGTGATAATCTTGAGGAAATCCTCCATATACTCCCCAGGTAAAGTGCTTTGTGATACTCACTGCTTTAACAAGAGGCTTAGCTTGGGGGTATATGAAGGAATTCCACCAAACAGTGACAAAATGACAGTTATTTTTTTACAAAATAACATATGCGTGTCTTTACCTTATAAGACTTATAATAATGGAAAAATTAGCTGAATATTTAGCAGTGTTTGATGAAGAATATGAAAATATCTTTGCTATCAGTTTAGTGGATAAACCTGCTAATGAGTTTTTCTTTGTGAATTTATCTAAGGAAGAAATACCTCTTGTGCAATTACAGATTGTAGATGAGGAAAAGAGATTAGTAACTGGAGTTGTCCTGGTACCTGAACAAAAGATACTAAGGTATGATGAAAAGACTAAAGAGCATTACTACTTAGTGTTTACTGAAGAAGATATTGCTAAGTTTTCAAGACAATTTATCAAAAGTGGATACCAAATGAACTCAACTGAGAACCATGATTATGGAAAGCAAATTGAGAATTTGACTTTTGTTGAGACCTGGTTAGTTGGAGACCCTTCAAATGATAAAGCAAGTGCTCTTGGTTTTGATGTACCAAAAGGTACCTGGATGGTTTCAGGATATGTAGAGGATGATACTGTCCTTTCAAAAATTAAAAACAATGAACTTAATGGATTCTCCATTGATGGAATATTAAAAAAAGTAAAAAGAACCTCTAAAAACACTAATATGAGTTTACTAGAAAAGTTGTTTGCTCTTGTACAAGAAGAACAAAAAATAACAACAAAATTAGCACAAGAGATTACAACAGAAAACTATGGAGTTTTAGTGGTTGATAGTCTTACAGAAGGAACTATTGTATATGATATGAGTGGAGTTCCACAGTTAAACATAGAGTTTGAATTTGAAGGTAACAAGTATCAAACAGATGATACAGGAGCAATTAGTGCAATTATTCCTCTTGTTGCTCTTGAAGAATTACCAATTGACCCTCCTCCTATAGAAGCCCTTGCAGAAGTAGTAATGGAAAATGGTGATGTATTTACCTCTGAAAGCTTCTCAGTAGGTGATGAATTATATCTCAATGGTGAGTTATATGTATCACAAACTACAGATATTGAAGGAAGAAGAATTACCACAGATGAAAATGGTGTAATTATAAGTAATGAAGAGATTGTACAAGAAGTTGAAGAACTAAAAGTACAGCTCTCCCTTATAACCCAATTGAAACAGGATGAGATAGCTTTGAAAGCAGAAAATTTATCACATGTTGATAAGATTACTGAATTGGAAGCACAGATTACAACATTATCTGCTGCACCTGCAACAGGTAAATTGAAAGCTATCAATCCTGATGCTAAAGCACAAAAAGAAAACAAATTTGATGTATTCAACAGAATAGCATCTCAACATAAAAAATAATATTAATATTAAAAACTTATTGACATGGCAAATGTTATCAACACTAACTTAGCGTTAGCAGAAGCATCTGAAATTCTTGTACAAGCTTACAAGAAAGTAGATACTATCAACAAAAGAATGATTACAGTGCTACCTAATGTAGTTGGTACTGCTGTCCTTCCAAGAGTAAGTTATAATGCTGCACAAACAGCTTATACTTGTGGTTTTACACCTGTGGGTGGTTTAACCTATAATGAAAAAACAATTACACCTAAAAAATTCAAGATTGATGAAGAAATCTGTAAAGATGAATTTGCTTCTACAGTACAAGCTTATAAAGCAGGTATTTATGAATCAGATGGTCCTATTCCAGATGATATCCTTTCTGCAATTTTAGATGCTATGACATCTGCATTAGGTGAAGTATTATCTATGCAAATTTGGCAAGGTGCCAATGGTGCAAATGATTTAAATGGATTACTTCCTCAATTCTTAGCTGATGCTACAGTAATTGATATAGATTTTCCTGCTCCTGTAACCAAAGCAACTGTTGTTGCAGATTTAGAGTTGGTTTACAACGCTATTCCTGCTGCACTTTACTTAGATCCTGATGTAGTAATGGCTGTATCATATGATGTAGCAAAAGCATACACTGAAGCACAAGCTGCAATGGGTATGAACACTACAGTAGGATTGAAAGAAATGAATTTTGCTGGTGTAAGAATGGAAGCTCTTGGAGGTTTACCTGCAGGAACTGTATTAGCATACAGAGTTAAAAACTTAGTTTTTGCTACTGGTTTGGATAATGAGTGGAACCAAGTAAGAGTGTCTGATGATGATGACAGACTTGATGGTAACATCAGAACCAAAATTGCTTATACTGCACAAGTTGCATATAGCTTTGGAAATGAAATTGTTTGGGGTAGAGAAATCTTACCATAATTCTGAACAAATTATAGAACCTAGGGGAAGGGTTAAAATTCCTTCCCCTTTTTTTTAATAACATTTTAAAAATATAAAATTATGCCTTGTAAAATCACAAAATCCAAAACCCAAATTGCCTGTAAGGATGTGGTTTCTGGAATTAGAAATATATACCTGATTAACTATGATGATGCATATCCTACTGCAGCTTCAGAACCTTTTATTACTACACCTAATACGCAGATTATTGCTTCATTAGATGCAGGGATATTTGTACCTAATGTACCAGGTGTTCCACCTGCTCTTTCAACAGGTAAAGTATTCCAATATGCAGTAAAAAATACTGGAGATAGTTTTCAACAAACTATTGCAAGTAGTAGAGATACTGGTACCACATCATTTACTCAAGTTCTTACATTCATTCTTACCAGATTATCTGCTGAGATGGAGTATGAGTTGAAAGTAATGGCATGGGGAAGACCAATCTTAATTGCAGAGTTAAACACAGGTCAATTCATCATGATAGGTAAGAATAATGGTGCTGAAATCACTGGTACATCTGGTGTAGGTGGTGCTATTGATAGTTTGAATGGTTATACCATGACAGCTACAGGTACTGAAAGAAGTCCAATCTTCTACTTATCAGAAGAAGCAAGAGATACTCTATTAGCAGCTATCAACACAGATTTAATTGTGGAAGTAGCTACTCCTGAAGATTAATCCCAAATATACCCTAAACTAGTCCTCTAATTTTCATTAGGGGACTTTTTATTATGTACAAAAGCATTTTAAGATGTCTTTACATAAATGAGTAATCATGAAAATTATAAATCCATCTGTGGGACAAGCAATAACAGCAGACACTACATTAATAACAGCTGATAATACTATGATAACCTGTGATACAACCTTTCTCTCAGGAGAAATAATCTTAAAAGTAATTCCAAGAGAACAAGTAATCAATATTTATGTATTGTTGTATAATGAATTGACCTTTGAGTCACTTACATTTACTGCAGTTGCTACTAATGATAGAGGTTATATGACATTCTCTGTGCCTGTTTCAGGCATTAAGGAAGGAGATAGTTTTGAATTAACTATCACAAAAGATAGTTTTGAAGGTGAATTATTATACAGAGATAAAGCATATGCTACTTCTGTACAAGATTTAGAGAACTACAAGCTTAATTATCCAGATAGTAATGGTGTAATCATTGTAAAATAATAAGTTATGAAATCAAATATAAATAAACAGCTTCCTGTTGGAAAAGGTAGACAATCTGTGCATGTGGTAAATCTTAATAATTATGTTGCTCCAAAAGCAAATGTATTATTGCAACAATCTACAATATATGTTACTAATGGTCAGGATAATTCTTTCTTCCAATATGTTGAGGACAGGTATATTGGCTCACCTACTAACCAAGCAGTGATTGATGGTGTATCAAATTACATTTATGGTGATGGTTTAGTATCTACAGGAGTAGATATTAATGCATTACTATCTAAAACAGATGCAAGAATGCTTGTGAAAGATTTTAAGAAACAAGGTGCTTATGCTTTACAAGTAGTATACAGTAATGATAGAAAAACTATTGCAAAAATGTATTTTATTCCTGTTAAACAGATTGCTATTGTAAAACAAGCAGATTTATCTGAAGACCCTGAAGCATATTGGTATTGTTATGACTGGACTCTTAAAACTAAGTTCAGACCTGTAAAAATACCTGCATTTGGTAAAGGTAATACTGACCCTGAAGCAGGTGATATAGATTATACAGAATTATTATATGTTAAAGCACCTAGTGACCAACCTTTGTTTGCTCTACCTGACTATGTGTCAGGACTACAGGCTGCAGAAACTGAAGAAGAAATGTCAAATTTTTGCATCAGTTATATTAAGAATAATTTCTCTGCTGTTAAGATTGTAAATATCAATCAGGGATTACCTGAGAATGATGCAGCACAGGAAGAAGCTGAAAGAGCTATTCTTGCTAAAGTTAGAGGAAGCTCTAATGCAGGTAATTGTGAGCTTTAATAACAATAAAGAGAATGCTACCACTGTAGAAACTGTAGAAATCACTAATGCATATGAGCAGTTTGACTGGTTGAGTATTAACTGTAGAGATAAACTCTTAATGTCACATAAAATCAATGACCCTGGATTATTTGGTATACCTACTGCATCTGGTTTTTCAAGCACTGCAGACCAAATGGCAATATCACTTAAAATTCTTTATAGAAATCAGATAAATCCTTTAAGAGAGATAATTTTAGATGGATTAGAGAGAGTAATAAAAATTAATAATCCTTCAGCAACTATAGATTTCAAAGATTTCTCAGAAGAAAAATTAGATAATACTGTTAATACTACTACTGGAGTATCAGTTTCTGCAGAAGAAATTAATAATACACAAACACTTAAAAGAGCATAATAATGGAAACAATAATCCTACTTAAAAATAATGACTTGGTAAAAAATACCATTGTATCAGGGAATATTGATGTTGACAAGTTAATACCTGCTTGTATTGCATACCAAAACACTTACTTAAAACCTATTTTAGGTAAAGCATTATATTTAAAATTATGTACTGACTTTAAAGCTGGAACTCTTGCAGGTGTTTATTTAGAATTATATGATGACTTTGTACAACCAATGGTCATTTATGGTGGTACAGCATTATTTCTTGAATCTGCTGCATATATGGTAGCTAACTCAGGTATTACAAAGCTTAACACAGATAGTGCACAAGCAGTAACTAAAGATGAAGTAGATTACTTAGTGAATGCTTCACAGAAGTTACATAATGTATATGAAAGAGATTTAATGAAATGGATTTCTACACAAACTATTCCTGAATATGCTCCTACATCTTGTGGTAGTGGTAATAGAATAAATGTTGGTGGTTGGTCACTTAAGAAAAGAGGTGGTTGTTAATATTAATAATTAAAGTACAAAATCATGGCAATACAATATGTGAATGTTGGTGCAGCACCAAATGACCACACAGGAGACCCTTTAAGAGATGCTTTTATAAAGATAAACTCAAACTTTGCAGAATTAGATGGGTCACTATCTGGTATGCAAATATCAATAACTAATATTGAAGGTGATATTGTTACTATTCAATCTGATATAACCACAATTGAAGGTAATATTACTACTATAGAGGGTGATATTACAACTATACAAGGTGATATAACCACCATACAAAGTGATATAGATAATCTTCAATTAGATAGTCTTACTGATGTAGAAATTATAAGTCCATTGAATGAAGATGTTCTCACTTTCGAGTCATCTACAGGACTTTGGAAAAACATGGCTCCTACAGGAGGCTCTGTAGCTCCTGGTGTACTTAAAACATTAGATGGACTTCCATTAGATGCAACATTAAAAATTATCTCTGATAATACCAATGTGCAATCACCTTTAATATTAAGTACTACTTCTGTAACTAATTTTGGTGCAGGTGTAGGTATTGATAATACTGCTTTTGGATCAGATGTTTTAACATTAAATACTAATGGTACTGAGAATGCTGCTTTTGGTTATCGTGCTTTATTTTCAAATATAGGACAAAATTTTGTTCCAGGTATTGGACAAGAAGGTTCTCATAATACTGCTTTTGGTTATAAAGCATTAGAGTTAAATACTATAGGGCAACAAAATACTGCAGTAGGTAATGGAGCTATGCAAAAAAATACTTCAGCAAAATATAATACTGCTGTAGGTATAGCTGCTTTATTAAATAATCAATTTGGTGAACAGAATGTTGCAATTGGTGCATTTGCATTATATCAAAATGTTGGTGTTAATGGCTCTAATGTTCAAGGACATAGAAGTGTTGCTATAGGTAGCAGTGCTATGCAAAATAATACTACAGGTAATGGTATTGCAGTAGGTAATCATGCATTACTTAATCAAACTACAGGTGCTTGGAATATTTGTATGGGTTCTCAAGCAGGTAGTGGTATATCTACAGGTAGTAATAATGTTGTTATTGCAGGAACAGGATTTGTTGGTGCTGGTGGTGGTATTACTACAGGTAGTAATAATTTAATAATAGGTCCTAATAATGGTAATACAACAGGATTAACCACTGGTAGTGGTAATGTTATTATTGGTAAAGTAACAGGACTTGCAGCAGCATTAGCAAATTCACTTATATTATCTAATGGTATTGGTAATATAAGATTATCTTTTGATAGTGCAGGACAAGCAACATGGACTATTGCACCTACAACAGGATTAGGTACTACTGCTGAAAGAATGTTAGTACGTGATACTGCTACAGGATTAATTAAACAAATTGCTATTCCTTCAGGTGGAGGTACAGCAAATTTAGGTTATACACCTGCACCTACACAAGGTACTATTACTAATAGTGCAGGTACACCTGCTATAATTCCTCTTGCAGATAATATCAATGCAGGATTACTATCTCCTACAGACCTTGCTAAAATAAACACAGCAATTCAAACAATAGTACCAGGTACTAACATAGCTGTAAATAATGCAGACCCTATAAACCCAATAGTTTCAGGAATACCTGCTACATCAGCAGGGGTATTTGATAGAGTGTATCTAACAGGACAAGTGGCAAGTGTTGCAACTCCTGTAGGTCCTAACTATGATAGTATTAGAAATGGTAAAGGAAGTGTTGCTCTGGTAGGATTAATTGCAGCAGGATTAAATGCAAGTACTAAAGTATATATACCAAATGACATTGTGGGTCCTGCTTATCCTGTTGCAGCAACATTACCACTTGGTAATTACACAGGATTTCTTTCAGTACAAGCCTCTTCTGCTATAGGTTTAAAAAGATTTACAATAGAAGTATTCTTGTGTGATAATGCAGGAGATATCATTTCTTCTTCAGGACCTGTAAGTGGTTCTACTGATCCTTTTTATGCAGGAAAAAATACTATTACAATACTAGATAGTGGTGATATAAATTTAGCAAATGATGATGTTACACAAATTGGATTATCAGGTTATTTAGCCAATTCTATACCTGTTGCTATTGGTCAGAGATTTAGATTTCATATTTCTGTTGCGAGAGGAGCTGATGGAGGAGGTCTTCAAACAATGACTGTTAATATAGGTAATAATGCTAATTCTTATGTAGAAGCACCTGTTCCTATTACCACATCAACAGTAATTAATGTATCAAATGTTCCAGGTGCTACAGCTACAGATGCTTTAAATGCATTAACTCAATGGAGAGGTAATTGGGTAGCAGGTACATATCAAAAAAATCAACAAGTGCTAGACAATTCTTTCTTAGCAATTGCTAATAAAGTAACAACTGACAGACCTGCACCACAACCAATTGGAACACCAGGTTATATTTATGGAGCACCTACTATTCCAACTACAAGTGTATCAGCTAAACAAGTTATATTTGGTAATAGATATAATTTTCAAAAAGATGTAATAGTAGAAGGTTGGAGAGTTAATGTTGTTGCAGGTAATTCTTATGGTATATATTTAGTTCAAGAGCCAACAGGTGCAGCTATTATAACACAAGTTATTAACTATACATCTCAAAGAAGTGGTTGGGTTCCACTGAGTGTACCTAAAACTATTATTAAATCTGGAAGTACTTATGATTTAGTTGTAACAGTATCAGAACCAGAAGCTACATCTAATATTTTTACAGCTAATTATGACTATAAGAAACCTACAAATTTTAGTGTAGTAAATCCTGGTGACTTTGTACAGGCTAACACTTCAATTAATACTTTACGCATTAGTAAAACTGATGCTAATGCAATTGATAGAACTGCTCAATTAGCAGCATTAGGTATTGGAGATATAATTATAGGAGATGCTACAAGATGGGCAATTCAAAGTACAACAGATAGTGGTACATATTTTACATTTGTTGTTAGTCCACCAACACAAATAACAGGTAATGGTTTAAAAACATTTACTTTTGAAGCAACAGCAGCAACACCAATTACATATCCAGTAGCAGCTAATTATTGGTTTACAAATCCTCCTGTAGGTATTACAGTACAAGGATTACTTGCAATTGATGCCACTTACATTAGTATTGTTCCTAATACATCAGCTTATGGTGCTGATCTTATTATACAAGAAGTTATACCTTCTCTTGATTGGGATATACAAGCATTTAGTGAAACAAGTGCTAGTAATGATGGGGGAAGTGTTGGAAAAAGAACAGAGACTATTCCTGCAGCTGCTACATCATATACTCTTAACTGTGATAGTTTTGATGTGGCTCAAACAGATGCTGCTGGTTTTTCTGCAGCAACTATCACTTTCAATACACCTACAGGAACTCCTACAGCTAATCAATTTATAATGTATCATATAAAAGATAATGGTGTATTAACAACATTAAATTTCACAACATCTACTGCTTTTATAGGTACAGCTGATTTTGGTTTACCTACTACAACTATATTAGGTAAATGGATGAAGATTTTATTCATATGGAATAGTGTACTTACAAAATGGGAATGTGTATCAATCGTAAATAGTTTATAATCATGGCACTTAAGGATAATTGGAGAGGATTTTGGAGCAGTGATAATGGTAGGAATGATGATTCAAGTAATTATAATATGTTTCTTGTTCCTCCTGGAAGCAATGCAGTACCACCAGATATTGGTACACCTGGGGGTAAACCAGGTGCATATAGAGGATATGATTCTGCCTTTTTCCAAGCTGATTTAGTTAGTAATAGTTACGCTAATACATCATTTACTCTTGGTGGAGGTGTTGATTTACCATTTGGATGGTGTTGTTTTGTTCAGTTCTTTAGTGTTGGAGTACTTCAAACTATATTTTCTAAAAGAATATCAGGAGGAACTCAATCTGCTGAATGGGAAGTACAAGTGACAGGTACAGGACTATTACGATTTACATTATTTGGAAATGCTGCAGGAAGTATAAGTATAAGACTTACATCAACTACTGCATTAACTACAGGAGTATGGTATTTTATTTCAGGAGATTATGATGGTAGTAAGACAACAGGAGGAATGAGATTATTTATAAATGCTATTCAAGTAGCAACTACACCTTTAACTACAGGTTCATATACAGGTATGGTTGGTTCAATAGCTCCATTAAGAATAGGAGCTGCCTTTTCAACACTTTATATAGATTTCCTTGATGCAGCTTTAGATTTGATAGGAGTAAGAGCTAGTCAATTTACTATTGCTGAACTCCAAGAATTATATAATGGAGGTGCTGGATTCAATCCTATTACACCTGCACTATCTGAGAACTGGTTAGTATATTGGGGTTCAGATACCCTAAGTAATGAATTTACAGGAGATGCTCCTGGACAGGTACAAGGAGTACTTAATGATGGTGGAACCAGTACTCCAGCATTAGTTTCATCAGGAGGAAAACCTGATAGGTATCATACTATGGATGGTACAAATACTTATAATACACGTTTTGGTTCAGGGTTATTTGCTATGAGCTTTACTGATGGTGCTGGAAATGACCAAGCTTTTACTGCAACTTGTTGGGTTAAGTTAAATACTATTGCAGTAGGAGCATCACTTCTATCAAAAAGAGATTCCACTTTTGGTTTTTCTGAACATGCATGGTCACTTACTTATTCTGCTGCATTAGGAGGAATTGTATTTCAAATGATTGGTGATACAGCAGCTACGATATTCATAAGAGGATTAGCTCCTATTGTTCCAGTGATAGGACAATGGTATCATATAGTAGCAACTTATGATGGAGGTAAAGCAGTTCAAGGAATAAAAATATATATAAATGGTGTTGAACAAGTTATAACTGGTCTTATACAAGGTACTTATAATGGAATGCTCCTGACTAATACTATTCCTGTATATGTTGGTTTGTTTAAAGGATTACCTTCTACAAATACATTAAATGGAGGAATAGATGGTGTTGGTGTTAGAAAAGGTGTTACTACTCAAGCAGAAGTAACACAGTTATATAATGGAGGCTTAGGTTTAACCAGAGACCAGATATTTGGAACAATAAAAGAGAACTGGGTAGCGTGGTATAACTTTGATAACCTAACAGCTAATGACAGTACAGCAAGTGGAATTAATTTAAATGTATTAGCAGGAACTCCTTTAGTTGGAGCTGCAGGAAAGATAGGTCAAGCTGCAACAATTTCACCTACAGCTTATATTGGAAGAACAGCACCTTTTCCT
>Ga0208454_1000299_pt1 | contig 32672 bp, 34 predicted proteins | sample EasRivMeERMZT100_FD_187530 | JGI IMG/M metagenome (GOLD analysis project Ga0208454, IMG submission 187530) | Soil microbial communities from meander-bound floodplain in the East River, Colorado, USA - East River MetaG ERMZT100 (SPAdes) (version 2) | ecosystem: Environmental > Terrestrial > Soil...
GTCTTCGTTCGTCCGGTCGAAAGCGTCGCTCGCAAGATTAGTTAGAACAAGGCCCATTACGATACCTTGGTCAGAACAAGCGCGCTGCCGGGTTCAACCGTTGTTGCTACTGCTGTTTCGGACGAGTGCCACAATTCCAAGTTGCCCGCCACTGTTACACGCAACACACCTTGAATCAATTCAATGATGTCAGTCGCTGTTGTGACAACCGCCGAGCCGCCGATGTTGGGCGCTGTCGTGCTGAACGCACCAGTCGTACAGCCCGAGCACATGTTGCCGGGATTCACCGACGCATCGTCCATCGAGCCAGTACCCGTGCTCAAGCCGCCAGCATCGTTGATAATGCTCAGGGCTTTCATCGTCGCGGTGCCGGTGAAGTTGATACCGACCAGCGGCGAAGTGCCTGCAGTCCCCGAACGGACGATTAGATTGTACTCAAAGACATACGTGCCAACCTGCACGTTCGCGGCTTCAAGATCAGTGACTTCCGTGCCGGTCGTCGTCGAATTCGAGTGAGCGGCAAGCAATACTTTTGTTGTTACACGCGGGTCGGCCAGTGCCACGGTCGCGCCATACACGCCGCCATTCGCGTCAAAGTGGAACCACACACCCTCGTGACAAACAAGTTCTTCGCCCGGCAGTAGCGTGCATTTGAACAACTCATACAACGTGCCATTTGCGTTAAACTGAACGGTCACGGTGTTTGAGGTGCTCGCGTGCGTATTTCGCAACGAAAGGAATTTGAGATTGCGAAAAGTACTTGCCGCAGGCGCTGCCACGATATCCGTAGTTGTTGCCGAACTGATCGCGGTATTTTGCTTCCCCGGTGTGGCAGATTCCGGCGACTGCACATAATCCACGAATGAAGCGTGCGCGACAATATTTGCCACACTGCTCGTTATGACGCTAATCTTATCGGTGGTAAGAGCCTGGTTTATCATTCGATTACTCGGTGTCTCTCAGTTCGCAGTTCTGGAGCGTCAGGGTTTGACCAACCGAGACTGTTCGGTCAGACACCAAATCCAAATACGCAAGGACCAGCCTGCTGCCTATGGTAGCGTTGTCGTCGGTTAGGACTGCATATCGAGCCCCGTTACCGCTAGCAGGAATGGAGCCGCCTGAAGCTGTCCACACCACGTCTTTCACTTGAACAAAGGCGACATCTGTTCCATCATCTTCAGTCAATACGTCGAAATCGGTAGCATTGCGGGCAAGCTGAAAGCCCCCGTCTGAGTACCCATTGCCAACAGCGATCTGAGTAAGCTCTGAAAGCGTGTTTGTGTCAGCGCCGGGGGTCACCGCGCTTGTTACTAGAGCAATGTAGAAATTGGTAGGGAGGGTCGCGGCCCGATAAATCCAGTCCAGTTCTTTGAACTTTCCCCTGTTGGTGCGTCCAGAAGCCATTGGTTACTACCTCTTGAAGATGGTGTGAAGGCGTAGTAAAAATCGACGCCATGCGGATGTGAAATGATTGTCCGGGTCTACTGTGACGCGCGCCCCCGGAGAGTTGGCAAGGTGCCACTTGACTGCGCTGCGGCTACGGCCTCGGTAAACAAGGTTGCCACGAACGTCTGCTACTTGGTAATTGGTCATGCTCTGAACTACTTCTCCCGTTTGACGCTCCACCATGTAGCCCAGGCGCTGCCTACGACGTAGGCTGCAAAGGCTTCCATGTTGTGCGTGTAGATGACGATGAGGGATGACACACAAATCACTATGTCCCACCAAGCTGCTCGCCGCGCATCTCGCGATTCAATGGCGAGGAGGCACCATGTTTGGGCTGCAGAGGTGAGGAAACCGAAGCCGAACGATGCCCCTACGATGACAACGTTGGTCATTAAGGCCGAATGAAGCGCCACGATGTTGGACAGACATAATAGCCACGAACTTCCGGCAGAAATACAACCTGTTCAAACAGCGGGCACGCGGTGCCGTCATCGGCAACAATAACGTCCCAGGGCCAACTGAAATCTTGGACGCGCCAATATGGCGAACGCTTCCAAGTCATTAGACTGGCGTAAGACTCGATTCGACTCACGATTTTTGCATTCCTGTCACCAGCACGCGCTGGAGCAGGGATGTAGCCGCTGCCGTGAGCACAAGCAGCCATTCCGATGAGTAACAGCAGAATGCACAACTTATCCATGAGTTTCATGGGGAAAGTCTCCTGGTAGAAAAAGCAGAAGCCCCCGGTCGCGGAGTGCGCGATTGTCCAGGGGCCTCGCTGCTGTCGCCCGAAGGCGGCAGGGGTTAGTTACTTAGCTGCAGTCTTGTTGCCGTTGAGCCGCTGTTGAATCCAGTTGTACCATAGCGTAATGCCAGGGAACGATCTTTCCGCTAGCTGGAGGTCTCGTTGCTGTTGCTCTGCAGGCGATCTGACAATTTCCATTGCAGAACGAAATGTTTCAGCAACGTATTCTTCAGGCAGGTTCCCTGTGTCACTCTCGTAAGTGAACGCGGGTGGCTTCGCAGTATTGAAGATCGCCCTTAAAGTCTCAGTGATCTCAAGCGCATCACCAGTTTCCTGGGAACGCCGGTCAATGACGTGACCCACCTCGTGCGTGAATGCACCGAGCGCTTCCTCGTCTTGCTTCCCATACAACTGAATGGTACCAGCATTCGTTGTTCCTGCTCGCAAATTTGGCAGGTCTTGTGGAGGACTGTCGAACGAACTGACTTCAACGGGATCATTAACGAGTCGGCTTAGCGTGTCTGCTACGAAAGGTTTAGCGAAGTATGACTGCCATTCCTTCGAAAGGCCTGACCGCCCCGGCACGAACTTAGCCGGGGGATCAGGTCTGATAGGGGCCGTCATTAAGCGTTGCTTTTGATGAACGCACACTTTTCAGGATCGAAGATCGCATCGGGCGGAAGTTTCTCTCGCTCGATGATTCCCTTCAAGATTCCAAGATAGCTAGCGTCTAGTGAAGCCCGCTGAGCGGCAAACGCTTCAAGATGACCGCGCTCGCGCTCAGGGATTTGATACAGGATGTTCTTGTTCTTTCTTATTGACCGCATCTTTCCTCTCCTTTTTACGCCGTCTGACCACATGTTTCCCTCTCCTTTTAAGCCGGGGGACGAACCGCGATAGTAAACACGGCCCAAGACTGAGAGCTAGACCATGTGAACGTGCTGGGATTCTCAGAAGTAGCGTACAGAGTTCTGCGAAGAGAACGGACTAAGCATGTTGAGGCTCCATCGCCGGTTGAATTGAGATTGGCATAATTCGTTGGATCAACACTGAAAGTAGGATTGCCGGTAACACCTACTGCCACCAACCACAACGTTCGATCTGTCCAACCTGGAGTGTTGTTGCTTGGATCGGCGCCTGTACCTGGAGCGCCAGAGTTAGTGGTAACTACAACCCCGTTTGTCCCAGCATCTCCGAACCAACGTGTAATCCTATACGTTTGTGCTGCCGCTTTCACGGAGTTTCCTGTCACAACATTAACGGTGGTTCCACCTTCTGAACCGCTGGCTGCTTTCGTAAATGTGTTAGCTAAGCCGATGGCTCCAGATGCAATCCAACCAGAAGGCGTGGTAACAGACCCTTGCGTGGCGTGGAACGTAATTATCATCAGAAGCAGTTCGCCAGCATTCACAGTAGCGGGCATCGAGACGTTGTGATTCACCGAAGCAGAACTGACAGATGTTCCAGTCATGCTCTGCACCTGAGGCGTAGGTGCCATCACGTTTGTTTGAAGCGTCATCACCGTGAAGCGCGTAGTCGGATTAGTTCGGTACTCAAACTCGAACAAATCCATTGCCCCAGGCGTGGTGGTGAGCGTCGGTGGAGTGTCGGCTGTATACATGAAAACTTCACCGTTCGGCCCTAATATCGTCGGAAAGGGACGAGAGCCCGTTGCGTCTTGCTGAAACCAGATGCGATACCGCCCACCGTTCGTAGGATTGCTGAGCGTGATCGTTGCCGTGCCAGTAAGACGCACCTGCTGCGTAAGGCCGGTCGAAAGGTCTACAGTGAGCGAAGTTCCGCTGTCGATAGATGGCTGCACCGGTACAGCAAGAATTCGTTTAGCACCAGTGAAATCGGCAACAGTAGCGGCGTCTTTATCGAAAATCTGAAGCCCGTAATCTGTCGCTCCACCGGCGATCTTACCTAGCTTCAACCGAACCACAGGAGAGCCCTGCGTATCGGTGATGGTAAGCAGGGCGTTTGTTAGATCAGCTATGAACGTGGAAGCGGTGTCTCGGAGCAGACCGGCAGTAATCGTGCCGATATCCGCGACGATAGAACTCAGCGTGCTAACGGTGATTTTCGCCGCTGTGACTGCGCCAGCAAGAATCTTGTTCGTAGTCACCGAGTCAGCAGCTAGTTCAGCAGCAGTAATCGTCAGAGCGGTGATGTTCGCAGCGGTGATAGTATTTGCAGCGATCTTCGCACCGGTAATAGTGCTCGCAGCAATTTCTGCTGCTGTGATCGTCAGAGCGGCTATGTTTGCAGCGGTGATTGTCGTAGCGGCGATCTTACCACCAGTGATGGTGCCTGCTGCAATCTCTGCCGCAGTGATGGTGTTCGCTGCAATCTCTGCCGCAGTGATGGTGTTCGCTGCGATCTTCGCCCCTGTGATTGTGGAGGCGGCGATCTCTGCAGCAGTGATGGTCAAAGCTGCGATGTTGGCAGCAGTGATGGTTGTTGCAGCGATCTTTGCACCAGTAATGGTGCCCGCAGCGATCTCAGCAGCGGTAATCGTTAGAGCGGTGATCTCATTGGCGGTGATCGTGTGGGCGGCAATCTTCGCAGCGGTGATTGATGCGGCAACGATAGATGAGCCATTCAGCATGATAATTATGCTGGAATCATCAAAGCGGCAGACTGTTGCACCTGCACCGTCGTTAGCTATTTCAACAACGAAGCGCAAATACTTTTTACCAGATACTACGGTATACGTTGCGGATAACTGAGTCCACGCCGCTGTCGTAACCGTAGAGCTAACCTCATAGACAGGGTTTGCTTTATCTTTGTCTAAAATTTCTATGACATAGCGACACGAAGCCGTGCCCGATTCCCTGTATCCCCAACCGCCGAACTGAATGACATCGCCTTCTTCAACTTCTAAGTACGTGTAAGCTGTATCTGCATCATCACGCTGGAAACAATGCGTATATACGCCAGCAGAACCAGTGATTTCGAGATACTTGTTACCCGAGTGAGCTTTAGCTGAATCGGTTACGAAAACACTTCCAGCACCAGCGCTCCAGAACGTGGCCCCATCTTCGAAACCAGGATTCCTCGATCCATTCAGCCTATCGGGATTCGAGAGAAAATTGCGGAAGCCAGCCACGAGACGATCAGTTGTCAGCGTGTTGACCGCAATCTTAGCTGCGGTAATGGTATTTGCGGCGATCTTCACTGTAGTAACTGCGTTATCGGCGAGATTCGCTGTATCGACTGCCAACGCCGCGAGTTTCCCGTTATCTACTGCCAGCGCGGCAATCTTCGCCGTCGAAACAGCGCTAGCGGCGATCTGTGCGGTGTCAACAGCAAGCAACGCAATCTTAGCGTTGGTGACGGCGAGATCGGCGAGCTTTGCCGAATCTACAGCTAACGCAGCGATCTTCCCGTTGTCCACCGCCAACGCAGCAATCTTCGCTGTGGAGACAGCGAGGTCATTGAGCTTGGCGGTGGTGACGGCGAGGTCGGTGATCTGCGCGGACGTGACTTGACCGGTGAGATCAACCGTAGGAACAGCGACAGTCCACGCAGTGCCGGTGCTGCGGTATAGCTTGTTGTCAGTCGTCAGAAAGACGACGTATCCCTGCGGCCACAACGGATCGGGCAACGCAGGAAGCGCCGACACGATCTGCACAGGCACCATTCCAGGCGCGAACGTGCTCGGGACGACAGCCCCTTGAAGGTCTTTCTCCTCTACCCGAGGAATAACCTGTGTAGTCGGGTAAGGCTCCCCCGGATGACTCGGTAGAAGGTCGTCTGTGCGAGGCTGAGACATCTTTGCTTTCTCGAATGAGGTGAGATTTACTGGCGCTTCGTCCAGCGAGGAGAGTTGTTGATTGGTCCGCCGAAGTGTATTGAACTTCTCAGCGTGCCTTCCATGAACTTGCGAAGCTCTTCATCTATTAATGATTCCTTGTGCGTTTTCAGCGCTCGATCCTTGTCAATTCTCATGCGCTCAATCCAGTACTGGCACCCCATACTCACAGATTCGAGTCGGTCTTCATGAGGAAGACAGCCCTTGATGCGCGCCATGCGGGTGAATTGCTGGATAAAGGAGTACTGTGACTTGTCGTGTTGTGTCTGAAGGTCAGCTTCGATGACTCTACGATCCACCACGAGCCTGTGCGACTGCACTAGAGGTTCTAGCGTGTCGAGAATTCGCATCTCTTTCTGCGTGCTTGCCCAACCATTCCACTCCTCGTCAAACATCGGAGGGCGGGCGTTAGGGTTTGGATCAGCAGGATTGAGACGCGCCATCTCTGCTACTTTACTCATCACAGGTTTGAGCAACTGCCTGAACATCCCGCCGCCGTAGTTGGGCTCGTCAATGAGGTAGTTGACTCCGAACCTGATGGCGCGAGTTGCTAGAGAGTGTAGGGTCTCTTCAGAGAAGCCTGAGATGAATCCACCGACATCTCTGAGATAAAGCATCCCATGCAACGTGCTGATGATAGAATAGGAGGTCTCGTCTTGGCCTCGTCCCGATGGGTCGATAGCCATGACTGTACCTGCATATTTCGCCATCTCCTCACTCTTCCAAGCAGCGCGAACGTAGAAGTCTCCATCGAATCCGCCACTCTGAAGGTCTTGCATTGCCATCGTTTTATCGCCGCCCCACACCAGCTTGACGTGCCCCTGTTCGGAGTCACAGTCGTGGATGATGAGGTCGCGAGTTTTGAGCGGGTGTCTGTCAGCATCAGACGGGTTAGTGTCCAGCATGAACTGGAGCGCGTAGCCGCTTGCACCAAATGAAGCGAGACGCTCAGTAAGGTCTTCTTTGCTGAAGCGCTTAGGGTCTACTAGATCACCGGGCTTCGCCCCCTGCTCAATGCGCCTAATGACGAACTGAGCAAGCCGACCGACATAAGCTTCGATGCGCTTAGGAATCTCTGCGGGCCACACCATAATCGTGTAGCCGCGTTGTCCCAGGATGCTATAAAGCGTTGCTTCGATCTGCGGTGTGCCGAGATAGATAACTCTACCTTCAGGCTTGAGCACGGCATCAAACTCTTTGACTAGTCCAGACAGCCTATCACGCATGACGTGCGTGTAACTGTTCTTGGGAATCTCAATGTCATCTGCAACGATAATGTCAGCGCGGTTGCCGGTGATTTGACCGGTGATACCTGCGCTCTTAACGGACGGGTCTTTCGAGGGTGTAGCAGGACCAACGTCAAATGAGATAGCAGAGTCTCGCTGTCCTTCTCTAGGAGCGAGATGCTGAAGTATCGGCATTCCGTGGATCAACTGCTTACAAAACTTCGAGAAGTCATCAGCCAGTTGCTGGTTGGCAGACACTACGAGAATCTTCAGTTGAGGATTGAGCAGGAGACACCACAACACAAAGGCAACGGTGATCCAGGTCTTACCTACGCCACGGAACGCCTGAATGATGAACCGGCGCGGGCCGTGCTGAAGATTATACGCGATGTCATTCTGAACAGGCGTGGGCGGGGGAAGTAGAAGAAAATCCCACACTTGTCTCAAGAAGACTCTGAAATCGTGGAGACCCGCCGCTTTGATTTCGTCGGCGGTATACACGTCTTATCTCATCATCCTGATCTTTGGCTCTTCATCATCCTCTTCAAACGAGAGATGTGTCGTGAGCTTGTCTCGAAGCTGTTGAGGCAGTTTGTTAGCGTCGATCACCCACCCATTCTGCATGAGCACGCGGGCGAGAGTCGCCATGTCTGTGGACGTGATCTCCCCACTGTCTATCATCTTTTCCATGCGCTCTAACCACTTGGTTTCGAGCCGCGTCTTGATGTCGAGTTGCTTCTTGAGTTCAGTGTCGTGCTCAGGGCTCTGAGGAATTTCAGCCACAGACAATCCTTACTTGTTTTGAAGAGTGAGATACTTGAAAAGAAGACCAGCAATGACTGTTACCGTACTACCAGCAGCGATAATACGAGTCTGCCACTTCTCAACCTTGCCGATGCGTTTTGATAGGGCCGCGCCAACACTGATGTGTCTGGCATTAGATGTTCGGACTTCATGGATAAGAGCATCGAGCTTCGATTCCACGCGACCGACTGACCGCTGCAGTTCTAGTTGTGGTTCGTCATCCATATAGAGGAGGGGGAGAGGCAGGCCCCCGCCCGTAGTTGCTACCGGTCACCTTTAGAGGGCCTGCTGTTTTACCTGGGAGAGACGCCGAACAGTTGTTCAATTTGTTGAACACCAGATTCGCCGCTCGTGATTGCTGCGCCGCGCATTCTCCGGACGGCTCGAATCTGATTCATCAGTTTCGGGTACTCGTCCATCACTTGCCTCAACGCACGACTTTCATACTTGTTCTTCAAGGCGGCAGCACGAATCCACCGCTCCCCACCGGGGAACAGGGACGTGCCATCGCTGGCTTCCTGCCACGTTGACGACCGTACAAGCTCGTTCATGGCTTCGCGCAACGACGGGCTACCATCTGCAGGACGACGGATTAACTCCATCATTCTGATAAATGGTGATTTACCTGTACCATTGTCGAACGTATTGCGATCCTGAAGGTTGATGAGACCGCCTTCAATCTTCGGAGTCAGCGGAGACAGCCCGTGACCGAGGGTCAGAAGATCGTCTTCTACTGAGCGGCCTGTGTCCTTCGCTGTGAGAATCTGATTGCGATTCAATAGCCCAGGAGTTTTCATCATCGGTTCACCGAAGATGTCGAACCGAGGATCGAGCGTCGTGCTCCACCCAGGGATTCGAGCGATGATGGCGTCAGCCAGGCCTTGCACATCACGGTAGACATCATCGGGATTCAGCGAGTTTGCTAACTGCGGCACAGCGGCGTTGGCTGCGAAATTCTGCATCCAGCGTGCTGTCGCGTGCGGATCATTGCTGCCCCACGCCTCAGAGAACTGCGTGATGCCTGAGAGGTATGATTTGCTCGACAGATTATAAAACAATGCCGAAACCGTCGCGTAAGCCATGTCCGTAGGCTCTGCCGCCTTCTCATCTGACTCGTGAATGATCGTGCTGAGATCGGCCATCAAACCGAGCGGCATAGCTAGCGGATCAAGACGAGCATAGCTGATCCACTTCCCGCCGACTCTGATAGAGTATGGCTGGCGACCTTTACCTTCAGCAGTGTTGCCAAGCCACAAACGCCGAAGGTCTGGATCAGACGGGCCGCGCCCGGTGAGGTTACCAGCAGACGCTTGGTAGAGACCGAAGGCATAGAGCGAACCTGCAACAGCCGAACGAGTGTGAATAATTGCCGCCTCTTCTCCACCTCGCGCCAGCGCTTCACGCACCTCGCGATTCAGGAGGTTGAGGCCTGGGATACTCTTGTGGACGTATCGGAAGATGTTGACCGACGCCTTCACGAAGGGCGCAATGAAGCGCGCTTCAAGGTGGTTGTTCACGAAAGTCTGAAACCCGCCACCAAACGTTTCACGTCCCAGAGGAGCGGCCATCGTTGGCACCTCTGCATATCTCAGTGCTTCGGGAAGCGTGGCGATGCCGGTCTCTGTATCGAATGCAGCCCGAAGGTCTTCAACAACACGCTCCTCTAGCGCTGCACCTGTGAGTCCCTGTTCGCGCCCGAGTCGTAAAGACTTGGCACGCACAAAGGCTCTGTACGCAGTGAGACGAGAGAACTCATCTGCCGCACCGAGAACGCGGCCAGGAATACGAACGACATCACCAGTAACGCCGCCGATAGCGATGTGCTGCGGCTGCGGATTGATGATGCTGCGGCCAGCATTGAGGGACATTCTCATGCCCTTGATGTTTTCCGAGATGTACTTGAAGTTGCCCCACATGATGTCTGCGCCTTCACGAAACAGCGCGCGATTTCCTGTGGCAGCCCCGGCTAGCATTCTGACAGACGGCTCGAAGATGTTGAGCCCTGCGCCAGATACGAAGACGGTTTGAACGGTGCGAGGGCCGGAGAGTAGGAAGTTCGCGAATAGCTCGAACGCCCTGCTCAGATTGCTAGTATTCTTAATGACTTGAGCAGCGTGTGCAACTGCAAACACATCGCGGGGGGCACCATCAGCCATGCGAATCATACGAGCTTGCGCGGCGATCTCACGATGAGACATACCGGCAGTGATTTGAACTGGTTCAGTGGGGGCTGTCACTTTAGATTTTGCTGCAGCCGTTGCACCTTCTGCTTTGAATTTGAGTGGCTTTGACAGCGCTGATGCAGATGCACGCTCTTGTAGAATACGGAGCGAGCGCCCGACTTCACTATTGGCTCCCGCTACTTCGCGGGTAGTCTGGTAGAAGTTTTCCAAGGCAATTCTAGCTTCCTCGTGTGCGATCACATCGTGCGGTCTTGCATCGAGAAGCTCGGACATTCTGGCGAGCCTTTTACCTTGGTCGCGCATCACCATGTCACTGGCAAGAAGCCAAGCATGGAGGTCTTCAGTAGTCTTAAGCTTTGCCACGATAACGGCAGGAGCTTCGCGTTCCGTCATACCACCGATGGCTTCGCGAGCAATGCGGATAGACTCTTCTACAGGTACGCCGCCAGGACGGCTCTGAACTTCATCCATCGCGCTGCGAAACTGCTTTGAGATGGCTTCAATCTGAGCCATGACTTCGGGCTGCGTAGCGTAGTAGGAGAGGTTGAAGTTCGCTGTCTCAGCGCGAGCAGCAATCTCTGCTGGCGTTTGAGCAGCAAATAGCTCCTTAGCAAATTGCTGGTGTTGTGCAAGTTCAGCAGAAGACACGCTCGATGAGGCCTGAATGCGCGCGTCGAGTGCGTCGTTCATTACTGCTGCTTGCGTCTCTAGTTCTCCACGACTCGTGGATTGGACTCCGCTATTATCAAGAAACTCTTCAGCGATCTGACGTTCTTGCCGAATCGTTTGGCGCTTTGCTTGAGCAACAATTTCATTGGGAACTCGGTAGCTGAAGCGCCGAAGATTTTCTGCCGCTTGTTCAACCCCAATGCCCTTGTTTTGCGACATCTCAATTAATTGATCGGCAGTTACCTCGAATCGCGCACGCTCTTTGGCGGCGTGAGCCACGTTGAGGTTATTTGGGTCTACGTCAGTAAGAAGCGATGGTGCTCGCCGGTCCACATCCACTGGCTGTTGTACTCGACGCCGTTCACGCTCGATGATGTCACGAGGCAGCGATTCAGGAATCTCCGCTGCGCGTGCGACTTCTTCTGCCGTCCGAGCGGGGGGCTCAAGCAGATCGGAGAATTGCTTTTTCAGCTCACCAACTTCAAAAAGACGAGCAACTTGTTCTGGTGTCCGTTCCGCTTGAGGAATGAGCGACAAGTCACGAGCTTCTGTCCCTAGAGCATCGAACTCTGCGTGGCGGCTTGCTTGTGTCGTACTAACACCGCCAACAATGGGTGACTTAGGATTCACCCCTAGAGTAAACTGTCCGTTAGGTGTGGGTTTGACAACGACGTGCTGTCCTTCAGATGCGTGAAGCCCTTCGGACACACGTTCTAGTGTTTCACGCGCCTCGCGCATTGCTGCTTCTCCAGCAGCACGGGCTTCTGAAGTCATACCTGTCTTACTCAGGGCGCGACTCCAACGAATGAAACGCACTCCGGCGATAAGTCCGTCGATCAAGGCTCCTGAAATTGCACCAGCAGCAGACCGTTTGATTCTTGCCACTAAAGCGTTGTCATCTCCTTCAACGGAGAGCAGCTTGCCGAGGAGGCCAATGCCTGTCCAGTTCGGCGCACGAGCAGCGAGTTCTGCGAGTTGCGCTTCGTAAGGATTAAAGGCAATGGCATCAGAAAGAGCTGCTCTCACGATGATGCCGGGGCCTTTGGTCCCACCGAGCAGTGCCATCCCGCTGACAAACTGCACAGTACTTTCTGCAAAGGAGGCAAGCGGATCATCACTGCGTTGACCGTAAGCTTCGTTTGTATCAACGATGTCAGTATTTTCGTCTGCAAGAAACTGACGTGCGCCCCCTGCTTCATCATAGGCTGCATTGTATCCGGGCGTTATCCGTTCACCGATGCCGGTTCTCCGGCTGGTGACCGCGCCCAGTTCAAAAGCAGCGCGCCCAATGCTGTTCGCTGCACCAGCAAAACCACGAGGAACACTTCGCGCAGCTTCCTTAACACGGCTTGTTCCCTCAACACCGAATAACAGACGATGCCAAAAACCATGAATTGGTGTCTCTGGTGATTGCTGCTTATCAGTCTGAGAGGTTGAAGTACTATCACTCTGAAGAGACTGCATTAGCGCTGCGTTGTAATCTTCAGCCGACGCCTGCGACCAGTCAGTGGGTGGTTGTTGCCTTTTCGTCGGAAGCGCACCTCCGGTGGACTGCTGAATCGGGTTGCTCACTAGTGTCCTTCAAGGCCCCGCAGGGCGTTAGTTGGGAATAGAATCGGGTGGAACGAAATCGCGAATGAGAAGGTTTTGCTGCTTAATGAATGCAGCGATAGCCTCTCTTGTAGGCTCAACGCCTGCGTATTGAAGGACTGAAATAGCCTGTGAAGAAAGCGTGTTCCGCTTCCCTTGACTAATCTGTTCAACTTCTGTTTCCAGTAGTCGAATGTTTGTAGGATCGGTGACTAGCTGCTTTGCTGGATCAGGCCGCTGCGGATTCAAATTAGCTTCAGGAATCTTGTCGAAGTCTTTAACCTCGGAGCTTCCCGATTTAGACCGGAACACTTGAAGTCGAACATCATGAACGAACTGACGCGCTGCCACTTCATTGGCATCCTTACCAGGACCACTGCGCCAACGAATGTACTGCATTGAAACTTCATCAACAGCCTCTTCAGCACGCTGCCGCATGGCAGGATTATCGAAACCGAACTCAGCTACGAACATGGTTCGCATTTGCCGCTGAAGCTGTTTAAATAACGGATCGCGCTCGAACCTGCTGGCACCGCCAGTGGTGTCGCGTTGAATGATTTCATTCACTAGCCCGCGGTAGGTCGTAACACTAATACCGCGATTCGCTAGAAGTGCGGACGCATCTTCTAGGCTTGTGGCACGCTCTCCTTCATTAGGAGTGTAGACGCGCCTGAATGCGCTGGCGACCTGAAGCGGGTCATCAGTAAGCGTCCTATCACTCCAAGCATCTTGAAGTTGATGGAGGAGGACAACCTTATCGGGAGCAACAGCGCCCATTGCCTCTCGCAACGCTTTGAGATCAACGCTATGTGGATCACGAGATTGATCGAGCGCAGTCACCACTTGTCCGATGATAGTATCAACCTGGCCCTGTTTAGCCCGCTGCTGGTTCTCGTAATCTCTGTTGTTCTGCGCTTGATTGTCGGACGCGATCTGATTCTGCGCGTCTTCGACTTCTTTTGAGCCATAGCGAGTCGTACTCAGCATGGCCCGACCGCCCATGCGGTTCGTCGGCCCGGACTTCACATGTTCAAGAATGTTCAGAATTGAGGAGTCGTTGTACCGCTTAGCAGCGGCCACGACAGCATCAACCGTCATCTGATTTACGAGATCGCCGCCCATGCCGCGAGCGACGGCAGCATCATTCAGCGCCGTGATGCTTGCGCCCATCGCAGTGGCATCGACAGGACGACCCTGCTCGACAAGAATACTGTTCATTACTTCGCTGAAGTGCCCGTCACCCGCAAAGCGGACAACGCGGCCAGCAAGCTGTGCAGCGAACTGCCGCTGCTGATCTGCGAGATAAGCGTCGGTCTTAGAGCCGAAACCCTGTTCGAAATGAGCGTCACGATCTCCGTCGTTGAGATTCGTTTGCTGCCACTGCTGAACGAACTTCTGTGCAAAGCTGTCAAAGTCGGCAGCATTAGTGGTTGTCCGCAATGTCTCATCCTGAGCAGCAGCGACCATCATCTCGAAGTTCATCCTATCAGCGGCGAGACGACCGAACTGCTCGCGCAAACCGGCCATGAACCACGGAGATTGATCCGGCGTAATCCTCCCGCTTCTGATAGCCTCTTTGAAATCCTTTGCACTCTGAGCTAATTCACGAGCTTTCTTCTGACCGGCAGCAAACTTTTCTTCGGCGCTGCGCTTTGCCAGCGTATCGCTGAATCGACCCAGGGCGGGCGATAACTGCGCCAGCCCTTGAGCAAGTTGTTCGAGCTTCCTTCCCTCGTCAGTTTTGACGAAGGTATCTACCGGTGAAGCAGTCGGCTTCAAGCCCGCAGGCGAGATGCCGCTGTCTACTTGCAATCTTTGACGAGGCATCCGTTATCCTTTGGACGGCTTTCTAGAAACGATCTTATCAGCGAAGGTCACGCCCGCACTGGCGATCTGAAGCCCTGTTGCGAATGGATTAGCACGAGGTACTGCATTGATACGATTTTGTGCGACATTCTTGGCACTAACTTTCTCTCGCTGTAACTGCGAGATCGTCATGTCCAAGTTGCGTTCCTGCGTCACTTTGAAAGTGGACGCCTGTGCTGAAATGTCTCCGATAAGAGCATCGACACTAGCCCCTGAAACACCAGCTTCGCCCGCTGAGACACGAGCAACGGCATCTGCCGAACGCGCCTGTCTATCTGCCTGCATGATGGTGAGTGAGGTGGCGTCCTGCTCTTGAACTTCTCTAAGAGAGATGTCTTTCCAGGTGTCCTGCATCGCCTGCTGAGCAGCGGCCTTGTTTGCTTTCGACGCCTTGTTCTGCGCCGAAGCCCCGGCGATGGAGCTACCGGCCTCGATGGCTAGAGAGGCTCCGGCGATGATGGTAACTGGATCACACACGACGTGGATTCCTGATAGATGAAGGGATGAAACGGATGTCCATTAATCCAAACGGGCTCAACGAGCCAACAACCGGCTGCTTGCAGCCAACGGACATGAAGAACATTACGAGGGTCTACGATGTTACAGAGGTCTCCGTACTTACGAGCCCACTGATTTAGCCAGCAAGTAGCTTCGTGAAGAACCGCGATAGCTCCGCGCACTACATCTGGCGTACAAAGCATCCACGGCACGCCACCGTCTTTATGGGGTGCTACACCAAAAAGGGCAACGAGATCGGGCTCTTCGTTGAAGCGAAGAGAATAGCACTCCGCAGACATGTAGAATGCTTTCACTAACACTTCGCGAACAGGTTTCCCCGAAGCATCTTCGACTTCTCGTTGATCCTCCGGGCGAAGCCTAGAGGAAAGCCACACAGCTTCCTCTAGACTCGCCTGATTCACAGTTAGCTTCAAATGCGTCTATCCCTCATGGAGAAGTCCCCCTCCCAATCCAGCGAAGAGAAGGCACAGACTCCAGGTGAGAAGTTGACAAGCTCGATAGTTGCGTTCTCATTCTTCGAGAGAATCGGAACAGTTAGTCTGCCCGAAGTAGGAAGTGCAAGCGCTGCTACCTTGAACGAGTAAGTGATCGGATTTCTACCTACAAGCGTAATCACGACATCAAAGTCCGTAGTATCGTGATACAACACGTCGATCATGCGGAGCGTGAGCCGCCCACGAGTCTCAGGCACTTCGTCTTTGAAACGGGCGTAGATGCGCGAAGGCTTGTAACGGAACTCATACAGCACGCCAATGAAGACGCTAGCTCCAGTCAGATCGCCCTGTCCGGTAGTCCGAATCTGATTTGCAGCAGGCCTCGATGACGCCAACACAAGTCCTATTCCACGGTTGACCACCACCAGCGTTCCTTCAGTGCCGTTGGTTGCCACATTGAACGGAATTGTCCAGGTCGTTGTATCGGGGCCAGCACTATACACAGAAGACACGCCAGTCGTTGTCTGATCAACACGCCGGTCGAGATACAACAATCCCTCATCTGACGTTGGAGAATCCAGCGCCACATTAAGGTCGATGGTTTCTAAGAAAGCACCATCTGCCCGCACTGTTATGACGCCTAGCTTCCCGTCTACGATGTCCAATCCAACAATTGGACCAGTCGCAAACTCCCACTTGCTCCACGACGATTGACCCCGACTTCGGTTGTTGTCGTCAGAGAAACGAGTAGAATAGATGTAGAGATTTTTCTGGCCGTCAGCGTCCGTCAAGAGCGCTAAGAAACCCAGCGTATCGTCTCCGACCGCTGCTAGTGGCTTACCCTTGATATACTTCGGAACGTCCTCAGTGATATTCACCGAATCTACGGTCTCACCAGTTGAACCGGTAACGAAGAACTCTGAAACCTGAGTGAAGCCGCCCTTGCCGCGCGTGAGATACATGACATTACCATTTACAACAGGCTTGGGGCCTGGGGTATTTGGTATGCTACTCACCAAATCAATGCGAATTGTTGTAGGAGTCAGGACAGGATCACCTGAGAGTTCCCACACGCCGTTGTCTGAGACACCATACAGAGCGCCATTCCATAGCACGAGGCTATGAAAAAGAGCAACCTCTTTTCGAGATGCTCTCACGTCGATCACGTCATCAGCCAATAGCTGTGCTGCCGTGTATCTGAAGAAGTTGAATAAGTCACCAGCAGAGGAAAACACAACGTTCTCACCTGAAGTAAATACGAGCCGATTCTGATAGAACGTTGTATCGCTGATTACATTGTCAATGAAAGAGGGGAACGGAACAACATCAACATCCCCGGCCACTCTGTCATTCCAAGGGCACGGTTCGAAGACGAAGTATTTTCCACTTCCAACAATTTCAACGAGATCGCCAGACTTGAACTTGTTGTCTACACCGCCCGTAAGCGCATCGACTGTAATGGTCTGCGCCGTATTGGACTGAACAGTTCCTTGCGATCTGTCTGTCAGGTTCTTCAGCGTGCGCCCGTTGTGTTCATTTGTAACCAACGAAAGCGTCGGGTTGTTGAACACTGTGGGATCGGAAAACGTGATCGTCATAACAAGCGTCGGAATCGTATTACTTGTATTGCTAACGATGATCCAAGACGTAGGCGTGCCGAGCACAGCAATCAATGATGCATGTGCATCAATAGATGCCTGGAGTGCGGCAGCGACTTCCGTGCCGGTCTTTGGTGTGCCAGCCACGTTATAGTTGAAGGCGTTGCCATCGACCGTTGCAGTGACAGTCGCGCCAATAGGAAATGTGTCCGCCGCATTAAAGCGAATGACCCGCCTACCGGTAGCAATAACCGTTAAATCCCCAGGTGTGAAGTACGCTCTCCGGTATTGATCGGGAGTAGCCCCGCCAGAGTAAGTGAGCTTCATTTCGATCACATCGTTTGTTGCGAATGTTCCCGATATGTCGAAGCTTCCAGCACCTTCACCTTTAGTAGTGGGACGCAACAGCGTGAGATCGCCGGTTCCAAAATCTGTGCCGGGAATAACCGGAGGCATTATGAACGGTTTGCCGCCACCGCCAACATGAGTCTTGACACCCTGCGACACACTGTTCTTGTAGAACGTGACTGTAGCGATTGTGTCCGCACCCATCAACGCTGTATCAATGGTGTAGGGGACGGTAAGCCGCGTTGCACCGTTAGCGAGTGTGAGCTTTACGCCAGCATTATGATCGCGGATCGACGCACGAGTCCCTGCAGGAATTGAAACATCACCTGGAGTAGTCAGCGTCCAAGGAACAGTTGAAATACCCGTTGCACTTCCACCATCTGTGACTGTAGCTGGGGGCAGAACAGTGGGGCTGACGTGAGGAACGCTCTGCACAAAATGCCCGCTTCGCACGAGGCGATGGGGCAGGGTTGTTTTGTCCAACGCAGTCAGCGTTCCAGGCTTGGCGCACTCGCGCCACACACCTTCTAGGGAAGTATTCCCCTTATCATCAAACTTCACCCAATAGTTATCTAGAGGAGACTCGGGATCACCGGCCACCTCAACGACAAATCCGTTGGGAGCTTTGCGAGGAAGATCAGCAAACGCTTGTACAGAACTTTTAACGGCCTTGAGCCCCTTATCAGACAAACCATCGAAGACGGCCAGTCTGAAGTCAGTAGCTCCTAATGACCCAATGATAATGTGAATGGTAGAGCCGTATCGCGTGAACGTAAACGAAGCGAGTAAAGGCTCTGCCTTCAGCGCTGTATAAAGATCAATTGTAATCTTCTCAGTGCTGAGAGATTCGCGAGATTGAGCAGTTGCAGCGGCAACGGTTTTGATCGCCACAGGAACGTCATTCAGTGTGACCTGATAAGTCGTCGCATAGTCGGCTTGTCTGATATAGACAAGAGCTTCGTACTTGGCGGTATCAGTCTTTTTTGCGCCACGCTTAACCGTCGTTCCTTTGTTCACGATGATCGTAGTGTCACCAGCAGTCGCCGCACGAAAGCCCTTGTTACCGGCGTCCGTTAGATACGCCTTCCCTTGGGGCGCAATCACTGTGACCGGTGCGTAAGTCAGGGCGTCAAAGGCGAATACATCGCCATTGGCGATAGTTATGTGGTAGCGTTCAACTTCATCTCTGTTAATTGAATGTACGAACGCTGTTGACCAGCCGGTAATAGTCCCTGTGAGCTTCCCGAGATATACAAGCGGGGGACGCTTCATTAGCCCACGCACGAGATGCGAGAAGCCATTCTTCTGTGCCTCTGCCTGCGAGGAGTGTCGCTGCTCGTTAGGACGCTGCGACACACCATTCAACAGATTAGCGAGTGACTGTGCAATGAGTGCCATTAGGACGGACTCTTCCGACGAGGATCGGTACTAATCCAGCCACCGAATCTCGGACGATTGCCGAGATGCTTCGACACGTCGGTGTTCCTAAGCATGTTGAAGTCATCTTCTTCACCAAAGGCTCTCTTGAGATTCCTGAAGGCGAAGCGCTCATCCTGATCGGTGAAGCTGGCGAGCGTTTGTGAACCTACCAACTGCTGTACGAACTGACGAGCAGCGTGAATAGTGCAGAACCTACGAGCCTCTTCAGGCATCTTCTCAAAATCGAACGCCCACACGGGGTCGATGTAGAGGTAAGGGCGTTCAGTAACGGGAAAGCCATCGCGGTTAAGCACGCGGTCGTAGAAGACCAGGATAGGGGCCGAAGCAACAAGCACTTTGCGCGACGGACGAATCACTGTGTCTACGAACTGGTAGCCCTGTTGCTCGATAATCGGGGAGACGGTGAACCCTAAGAGATTGGCGGGTGGTAGAAAGACGTTAAGATTCGTGTGGAGGCCAGTACTATCCACCCAATCGAACGGCGAAGTAGGATTAGCTGTGGACGGTATTAATTGGAATCCAAACTCTGTATTGAACTTCCAACCCATGCCTTGAATATCTCGCGCTGCATTGCGTAGAATGTTCAACGCCATGACTACATCAGAATTAGTGACGGTGCTGAGATCAGTGCCCACAGGAAGTGGAGCTTCCCCGGCAGATGACAGCATTGCATTGACTGCCTCAAGCTCTGTCATAGGAGCGAGGTTGGTGATAACTGAAGGCATGGTCTCTTATAATAGAAAGGGGGAGAAAAAAAACCGGAGGACAGGGAGTGAGCCCCATCCCCCGGTTCGAGGTATTACGAGTGTTACTCGGCCTTCATCAGACCGTTAGCAATCAAGCAGGTCCGAATCGCGTTGAGTAATGTGATTGCAGTGTCGCGATTTCCTGCGGTATCCCATCCGCCAGCCGCAGTACCGGTGCCCCCAGCGGGGGAAGCAGTAGCGACAGCAACAGGAGTTTGCGGTGAAGCCGAAAAGTTCCAATCATCCGGCTCTGCCTGCACCGTGCCCGTACGAGCCACAACAACAGCTTGGCTCCTACTTGGAACAATACCGACGCGCCGCCCGCTTTGAGTTAATAGTTCTACAGGCGCACCACCAGTGACTTCGACACGATACACCTTGTCAACAGCCACAGTAGCGCCGGAACCATCGTTGATCTTCGGGAGGTAAGCCTGAACGGGAAACGCCAAAGCCGAAGACACATAAGTGTCAGCAGCAACGATCTGTTCACCATCAACAGCAAGTGCTCTTGTAGACATGAATAATCCTTATAGTAGAAGAAGAGAGTAAAAGTGGACCGGGGCGCTCTGGACCACTGGACTAGCCAGCCAGTCCCCCATTGAAGAGGTACTACGCCCCGATAACTATTACGAAGTCTTCAACTCCACCGCGCACTCAGGACGCAGAATGCCGTGACCCACAGCGTACTTCCCGAGGATCAGTGTGCACTGGTAGTCCATGAGCCAGCCGCTCTCAACCGCGAGGTCAAGCAGCTTGACAGTACCCATAGCACCCTTCTGCCAGGCGAGCGCAGCCACGGTCGTAAAGTTGCCCTGGTAAGCGGCAGGACCGGTAGCGATGTTCGACTGCGGAAGGTTGTTCGTCTTGACGATCTCCATGCCAGCGATACGGAAGACCTTACCCTGAGCGTAACCACCATTCGGGGTCGGGTTGTAATCGCTATGAATAACCTTGGACGAGCTGGCGACCAACTGGTAATACTGCGCCGGTTTGATGCCGACGTAGCGGTCACTCTCGGGTACATCTTTTTCGTCGAACTTCTGAGCCGCAGTGAAGAGACCGGCTTCGAGGTTCGCGACAGTCGTGAGGTAGGCAGCGTCCGTGAGGACCGACCCGCCGTTTCCACCAGACACGGTAGCCGCAGCGCGGGCCGCAAGGATTCCGACCTGGAGAAGGTTCTTGTCGAATGCACGAGCAAGCGCCATGCCGATGTCGCGCGAGTAAATCGAGCGAATGTCGTAGTGCGTCTTTAGTTCGTCGATCTGCGCGACGGAACGATCTGCAATGAGCACATCGTCGATGATAAGCGTGCGCTCGTTGAGACCAACACCGGTACCGAGCAACTGCGTGCCGGGGGTGTGATACGCGGCGGTGCCCTTCCATGAAGCGGGGAACTGCGCCGATTTACCGCTGGTAATCGTGCGGACCATGCTGCGCGACTTCGCAACGTTGATCTCGTCGAAGGCCGTCAGGACTTCGCCTGCGAAGACCTTCAAGAACAAGGCATCTGGATCGCCAGCCTGGTTCAATTGCCCAAAGCGATTGGGCGTCATGTTAGCCATTTGTTACCTGTAGAGAAAAGAGGTTGACGTTGAACTACACAAACGTCGTCGCTCCCCTTCAGCGTGTCCGGTTTTCTCTCAGGGTGTCCACCGCAGTGGGCCTCAGTTACTTCTCGGTTGTTGCTATGAGGGTGTGACGCACTCCTCCTAAGAAGGAGTGAGCGGTTTTTGGAGATAGCGAATAGCTCGCTTCAAAGATTTCAGATCGTCACGCAACAACCCAAGCGCAACATTACAAGCAGTACATAACAATCCACGAACAAGCTTATGCCGATGACAGTGATCTACAGCTAAAGCTCTTCGCTTTGATTTCCGATTACAGATAGCGCAGCGGTTATTCTGTTTATTCAACAAGCTCTGATACTGTTTTTTGGAAATACCAAAACGGTATCGGTGATTAATTTCCCTAACTTTATGAGGATTCGCTTTTCGCCAGCGCCGCATTCTTGCATTATGAGCTTGTTGCTTTTGTTCCTGAGTCATCCGTTTCCTACGAAAAGGAGAAGCCCCCGACAGCCATCTCCCTGTCCCCAAGGAAAGGAGGGGGAACCCAGGGGATAGGGCGCTGCCGGGAGCCGGAAGGATTTATTTCTTACTGAAAATACTTGCGACTTGCGGTGCGATCTTCTCAGCCGACCGCCCCACGACGTAACCGCCAAGGCCAATCTTCACGATAGAAAGAATTTCCATCACGAATGCGGGGTCGAGTTGCCGACCGTTGATATATCCGCCCGTCCACACGACGGTGCCGATAATTACAGCAAAGAATAGCATGAGTACCGGACGCCAGTTGCGTTGCAGCCATGAGTGACCGTTAGCTTCCGCCACGATAACATCGCGCTGCGCTTGAGCGAATTGAAGATCAGCCTCAACCAGCTTCACTTGAAAGTTGGTTTGAAGCTGCGCGAGCGCTAACGTAGCTGCGTTCTTCTCTTCGGGCGATCCGCCCTTGATGCTGTTGATGATGCTGACGGCACCATCAAACAAATTCTTTACAGGCCCGAGAAGAGCATTAACTATTCCCATCGAGGGTTACCTGTTACTCGTGCGAACGTTGAACACGTTTGATCTTTCTAAACGCCGCTCGACAGTCTTGCGATACTCAGGATCATCAGCATATCGAGAGTCACGCATCGCTGCTGTCACCTGAGAAGGAGAGGTATACGGCTGGACGCCGCTATCAGCACTGGCATCTCCGTTGAGTAGCGCGGGATCAGTACCAACAGCTTCGTTGTAGCTGTTTCCTAGAACTTGAAGAGCAAGTTTTGCTACAGTCACATTTCCAGAGTCAATAGCATCATTATATGCCTTGACTGCCGTGGAATCGCCGCTCGTAGCGGCCCATTCCAGCACACTCTTCAACGCCTCTTCGCTACCAGCAAGCTGCGCAAACTCCTGGCGCATCTGCGTGGACTGAGCCTTCAACCCGTTGACATACGTGTTGACTGTCTCGGGGGCGATACCTTTTGCTTCGAGAGCCTTGATAGTCTTGTCGGAGAGAACGCCCTTGTTAGTAGCGTACTCCTGTGTGATGGCGGCTATGTCGAGACCGGCTTTTTCTACAGCTTCACGCGCTTGTTCGGGAGTGACAGTCTTTTCACCAAGCTTCTTCTCTAGAGCTACGTGAGCCGCTTCAAGATCAGCCTGCGTTTTGTACTTACCAAGGATCAACTTCTCTTCAGACTTGTCGCCTGCTGGCTTATTCGGATCGACAACCACTTTATTCGCATCTCCGCTAATATTCGCTTTCGGAGTTGCGTTAGGATCGGGAGTGGTCTCCGCTGAAATCACGATCTCTGGCATTAACGGTCTTCAATCGTCTGTTTGATAGAAACCGGCCCTGCAGGGGTTATGAAAGTTGTCACTTGTTCATATTTCGCAGGCTGATACTCACCATTCTTCCCAATCTTCGGGCCAGCGCCAAGTTCAGACAACGACTCTCCGGAGCGCTCACGCGCAGACACGGACTCGTTCTGATCGGCCAGACCCTCACTACGACCATCCTCGCCCATTTTACCTGGAGCGCGAGGAAGTCTTGGATTCAGAGGCATTCAGTACTACTCCTTTTCATGTTGAGTTATTGTTCTTGCGGAGAAGCGGCAGCGCCTTGAGCAGCCACCGCTTGATCTGACATCGCTTTGATACCAGCAGGCGCAGTCTTCTCTAGCATCGCCTGTTGCGCTTTCTGCGCGCGGGATTGCTGAACTTCTTGTTCAGAACGAACGAGACCCTCGATGTCAATACTGAGAGCCGCTGCACGACGCTTACCATAAGCGCCTGCGCTAAAGTACTCAGCAACAGCTTCAGGTCCGAATGCCTGCGCGACACCTGCCAATAGAAGATCGAGCTTCATTAGATCGCTCGAACGTCCAAGTCCATCAAGACCAGTGATAATCTGAGGACTGACGAGATCAGCAGGAAGCGTAGGAAGCTTGCGCTCCTTCTGCATCTCCAGCATCAGACGTACCACGAGCGGACGTTGTAATTCTTGACCAAGGATCGAGTAGGTGCCACCGAGGGCTTGCTCCAACTCTCCTGCCATGAACCTGATTTCTTCCGCAGTGACGCGCTCAGCTTGACGCTGGATGCTACTATTAAGAAGGAAAGCTTGCTCCAGTCGATGCTCAATCTCGTCCGCTGTCGCTTTGACAACTTGGAAATCGGGATACTTCTCCATCGACAGAATGGCGATGTCTTTTGGCTTGCCATTACTGACAGCGCCATCAACCATACCACCGCTTGGGGCATCCTGAATCTTCTTCTTACTCGTTACACCGCCCTCATCAAAAATCCAGATGATCTTCGCGGCATTAGCAGCGAATTCAACGATGGATTGACTGAGAGATTCAAGAGAGTGGAGGTCTCCGAGGTACTCTTCGACATGTCCTCGCCCATAGTCGGAACCAGAAATTGCAGTCCAACGAGCAGCGATCCAAGCGTTCTTATCTTTGGGATATGTTCCTTCTGTCCCTTCAACAAGTACGTCGAGTACTTCTTGATGCACCTTCCACGAACCGTTGTCCTGTCTTTTCACCCAGGTATACAGCCAGATCGTGTCGCCATCTTTATCCGCAGCAGGCGGCGCGCCCTGAGCGCTGGTCTTTCGTTCAACGATTGTTTTGACCAACGGTGGCAGCGTCTTCCTACTGAGACCTTCGCGAACGATGATCTCGAACGGTTCACCAGATACGTCGCGCTTAACGACGTAGTTAGCGAGGTTGTGAAACTTTAGCCCACCGCCCTTAAGTATCTGCAGAAGACCGTTGCCTGCCACAATGAGATGCTTCTTGCATTCACTAAGGACAGGACGCCAAGCCTTCTGTTCCATTCTCGTAAGCGTGGCGCGTTCCACCTTTGCCAACGCTGCTTCAATCTCTGCTGTAGGATCATCACCACCGCGCGCCTTCAACTTGTCCATCAAGAAGTCTTCCACTTTCAAGCGAAAGAACGATGAACCAGGAGGAAACAGCGCGAGCAAAAGCTTTGAGGAAAGATTGTTGACGCCTCTAGCACCGACGCTCTGAAACGGCGTTGGCAACTGTGAGGTGTCGTTAGTGCTTTCCGGTGGAAGTAGCGCAGGAATCGTTAGCGCAGAACACTCGCGCGCCCGTGCAAGCACAGGGCTTCGGAGAGTTTCTAACTGCGTATATCGACCCGCAGCAGTCACCACAGGGAGCTGCTCTTGTTTGTTGTCGTCAGGCATCCGTAGTTATCTCGGGAGGGTGATCTTCAAATCGTCAAAACCAACCTTCGGCACCTCGATGCGAGGCCCAAAGATGGCTCCGGCATCCGGGGCTGGAGGCACGCCTGACTGATCGGTGGGGTGCTGTAGCTGCTCGATTTGCTGTTGCTTCTTAGTGATCTGCTGTTGTAGCGACTGACGCTGCACGTTAGCAAACCAACTGTTCTTTCCTTCGTATGTCGCGAGACGCGCCATGAAGGCATTCAACTGCGTCGTTAGCTCTTCTAATGAAGGAAGCTTCGTACTCACCAGCAGCGACGGCTGTACAGGACTGCTCATCGGATTAAGGCTCCAAGACGCGAATAGCTTGTTGATTGTGTTCGTGGACCAGCTTACGAACCACATCAGCACGACCAGCCCTGAACCAAATCTCTCGATCACTCATTTCGAGGTTTGGACATTGATTCGGAAACAGGCGATCCAGCCAATCGACCAGGGCCTTGGAAATCGGGGGTATCGGGGTGTCTGCCACGGGGGTCTATGGTTCCTACCGGAGCCTGAACTACAACAGTTAGGGGGCCGGAACCCCCTAACCTGTTTGCTAGCAGGTAGCTAGCACTGGATTATGCACGAGCAGTGATTCGACGGTGTAAACCGCCATGCCGCACGCTTTCGCTACATAGATTTCGATTGCCGCGCCACGAGATTTCTCCCATCCCGGCAAGACAGCTATAGCATCTTGCTCAAGTAGAGCAGGGAGATCAACACGCATTGCAGATTTGGTTGTAACTTTCTGTGCAGTCTCTTCTGTGATTCCAACAGCAATGTCATTCTCTGCGGGAGACCACACCGTGTATCCAGCCGCTCGTAGTTGAGCAGCACCTTCGTAGAACGCTGGAAAATTACATTGGGGGAGACCGCGCATCGGCCCCGCGATGTACAGCTTCATCGAGCACCTCGCGCCTGCGGAGCACCAGCCGCTTCCAGTTCTTCTTGTAGAAGAGCAAGAGCGCGCCACGCAACTTCTACAGTGTGAGACATTTCTGTCTCTGGATCAATAATGCCACGATCTGTGAGATGACGGCCAATGCAGTCCGCATGATCTGAAGACTTGCTACGTGCCCAATGCAGTGGCTCGCCTGGGTTGTGCTTGTCGTTTCCATATTTTGAAAGACGAGCAACAGCGGCGAGTGCTGCAGGAAAGTAATCCAACACACCCGTCACAAGCGGAACATTCTTTCGCTCAGCAGAACCCACAGGCATCGTCTGTTTTACTTCGGCTGCCAAAGTACAACCTCCTTCTTCTTAAAGTCGTAGTCAGTGTAGCGGCAGATGCGCGCCACACGAGCATTTTGAAGTGCGATCTCTTCCCCGAGACCAGCCTTCGCATACGTTGCGACAATGACGGGCCACGCATCTGTGAACGCCTGACCCAACAGGAGCTTCTCAGCCTTCACCGGTCCAATACCAGGACAGCCTTTGTAGCCGTCCGAAGTGTCGCCGGTCAGGGTTTGAAACAGGTGGAAAGCGTCGGCCTGCTGCTCTGTGACCGGCCTGACGAACAACTCGTAGTTCTCACTGCCGCGCGCGTGCGCGTAGTTGAAGTGGAGACCTGGAATCGTCAGCATGTCCTTGTCGATTGAGACGACGATCTTCTCACCTTCAACCAACTTTGGATGCGTAGCGAGAATCCCGAGCACGTCGTCGCCTTCAAGTGTAGGACGCTGGAAGACGTTATAAACTTCGCGGCAATACTCACGCAGTGCCTTGTAGGTAACAGGCTTCCTCGTCTTCCTACGATTGCCCTTGTACTCTGGCATCACATCGGGGCGCCAGCGCGTGTCATCACTCAAGGCGACAATCATGTCGTCAGCCTTGAGTCCTTCTTTGATTTCAACTACAGTTTCATTGAGGTGCTGAATGCTGGCAGTGAGATTGCCATGCACCGTCCACAGCCATTCTTCCCACTGCGCTTCGTATTCGTGAGCTGCGGCTGCTTCGTAAATCAGCGTGTCGCCGTCGATGAGAAGTGTGCGTTTAGGCACGGTAGACACGCCCTCTCCAGACGGCGAGGCCGTTGTGGATGTAGATGGGTTCAGCTTGAAAGGCACCGGTCGTTGGCTCGAAGGTCAGTACGACGCAGCCTTGCTGCCAATCCGGATCGACCATGTACTCAGGGTTCAACGAGCAAGTGCAACCAGTCTCAACCCAACAATGGTTGCCGTTGTGATCCTGGTGGAAGTGCGCGCCGAGTCTGTGCGTGTGGCCGGATGCACCAGAGCGACCATACTTCTCCATCTCTCCCCGAGCAGTGTAGCCTGAGAACTTCCGAATGATGGTGCCGTGCTTCAGAATCCATTTCGGGAGAAACTTCTGCTTCGACTGCGCGCCGTCGTATGGTGCAAACGTTACGCCAAGCTCTGAGAGTCCGAGCAGAGAAGGCCACGTTAGCGACTTGCGGAAATTTGTCAGCGACGTGAGCGCCTTCGCGGTGCCCTCTAGATTCCAGAGGGTACGACGCAGACGATCACAGTGGTTGCCTTCTAACAGGATGAACTGCGAGTTCGGGGTTAGCAATCGCATCTGAGCGAGGTGTTGCCGCGCCATGTTAATCTCATCCTGCAACGACTCCATACGCTCAGGATTCTTGTCGAATCGAGAAAGTAGATAACAGTCGAGCAGATCGCCCATGTGAACCAACACATCGGGCTTCAGGGCCGCCGCAATCTGACCGACGATGGACAGCGCCCTGTCGTCTTGATTTGGGAAATGCGTGTCGCCATAAAGCAACGCCGTTGATGTTTCCCCCTCAGGGGCAACCGCCGCCATCGGCATGGGAACGCCGAGCGGACGAATTGGTACGTCTAGAATCCCTGACGAATCCTCCTCCTTGTATTCCGCGCCGATGCTGCGGGCGTAAGCGGCAACAGCCGCCGCCTTTTGATCTTCAGTCACTTACTTGCTCCTAACGAGGAGTTCTCTGAATGAGTCAGCCAGCGAATGTTGTCAGACTCGTAGCCGCGATCAGGATTGATGCGGTCGATAGACGGGGTTAGACGACGATCAAAACGAGAGGCTTCCCATACTGAGAACAGTTGAACAAACTGACTGTCAGAAAGAGCCCAATCGTAGAATTGTTCTTTCGGTAGAATCGGGAACCCAACATACAACTCACGATTGCGGGGCTGGATGCCTCTGACTCGGGAAAGCATATTGCGGTAGACACGCATCAAGAACCCGTTCGGTGTCTTCTCGTACTTCTTGGTGCATCTGTTCTTGGTACGAGCCCTTTGTTCTCTTTGCCACCGCAACTTCCTTTCATGCTTCAATGCGTCTCGCACCAATTACCTCCTACCTTTGTCTCGCCGTCAAGCGGGCACCGGAAGTTGAAGTGAGAAGTCATACTGCGGATTGAATCGACGAGCACAATTTTCGTGGCTTCGATCACCAGTGGATCATTCCACGTCGCTATTTGGTTCTCGTCGTGGAACCAACCGAGCGCAGCCCAAGGATGGAGCCAGCCCCCACCAGGAGGCGTGTCAAACAACTCCACGAGTGCGCGATTGTAAACGACCATCCAACGGCGACAAATAAGAGAACCTGCGGTCTGGATCAGACTGTTCAATGCTGAGTGTTCGCTGCGGGTATAGACACGACGACCGTCGAGCGAGATGAGGTAGCCGTTCTTGTTATGCTTCTTCTTTACGTCATCGAGTAAGTACTTGAGTGCCGCGAGCTTCTTCAGGAACAGACTGCGCGAGTAAGCGCCGATCTTCTTCTGCTGCTCAGGCGTCTTTCCTGGCGCGAGAATCTTGCCTAGCTTCTCGTCACCGGCACCGTAGAGAAAGGCGTACATCCAGGTCTTCGCTCTGTCTCGTCCGACCTTGCCCTCACCAACGTATTCAAGAAGCGCTTGCTGCGTGACGCTATGAACATCACCCTCCAAGAGCACCTTTCCGTAGGCCCCGTCATCGTACTTCGCCATGTAGTGAGCGAGTACTCGAAGCTCCAAACCGGAAGCATCAGCACCGATCTGCACCCATCCTTCAGGGACGTGGAACAGGGCACGACCCTCAGCACCAAACGGGTTGCCAACCTTCGGTATCTGTGTAAGCGGTGGTCGGACATGCGAAGCACGATGCGTAACCGTGCCTGTCTGGATGACACCGCCGTGGATGTGCGGGAGGCCAGTGATCTTGCCGCCCTCCACCCCATCGGCAGTGAAGTTTTTCAGAAGCGACTGCTTACCCTCAGCCAGCGCACCGAGGAAGTCATCAAGGAGCAGGTATTCCCTGATCTTCTTGACAGGCGGATAGTTGAGGCCCTTCAGCGTGTTCGCGTCTACTTTCGGAGCACCGCCGTCTGTAAAGACCTCGGGCTTCCACTTGTAGAGCACGATCATTCTGTTGGCGATGTGCTGACGAGAACTCGGATTGAACTCGATGGTGCGGAAACGTTCGAGCGGAACACCCTTGACATAGCCGAACTTCTTACTGTTTGTCTTCGGCGTGAACATCCCGCGTGACACCTGCCAGCTTCCGAACTCTTTCCTTAACTCCTGATCGAGTGCCTGCCGTTTACCTGCGAGCGAGGCTTGGAGTTTGATAGCACCATCGATATCGAACGGCCAACCATTTCTCTCCTGCTGATGCAGGTAGGCAGCTAGCTCGTGCTCTGTCTCAATTGACTCGGTGCTAACGCCTGCGGCACGAAGCCGCTGCGCCAGAATCTTGGTAACGTGCGTGTCGCTTTCGCAACGCTGCTGCATGAGTGGTGTCCACTGCGACCAGTCCTCGATCTCGACACCAACCTTCTGAACGCCGAGCCTGTAGCCCCAGGCTTCTAAGCTGTGCCTGCCGATCAGCTTCTTCGGCAGTTGGCCCTTCGCTGCGCGCTGCCAATCGCTGTCCTTGATGTGTGCCCATCGCATCATTGCCATGACGTAGGTGTCACGCAGTTCACCCTTGAGTTCAACAACCGGATACAGCTTCTTGACGACGGGGTTGTCGAAGCGGATGCCGTTGTGCGTGTAGACCTTCTCGGCCTCGCTAAGGAGCGATAGCCCTTCCTCTATACTGTGGAACCCCGGCGCACTGTTGGTGCAGGAGAAGATTCGATCTGAGTCCATGTCTCTCAGCACCAAGCAGTGCAAACGGGTTGTTGCATCGAGGAGACCATCAGTCTCCACGTCGAACGCGACGTGTTTCACTAGACGGCCTCCTTCGATTGTGATGTGGAAAAAATTACTTGGCTGATGCGCCGGGATAGGGAAACTTTCCTGTTGCGCTACAATCCAAACAGCGCCACTCGGTGTATCGACCTTCAGGCGTCACGAGACGTTTGTGCCCAAAAGTTTTGCACCAATTTTCCGCCAACTGCTGCTCGCTGATTTGAATGCCACGCCTGTTGTCGCCCTTTCCGTTACCAGGAATAGCGAGACCCTCCTTCATGTCTGCTGCACTAGCTGTGGGGTCCATGTCAAAAATGTTTTTTTCGTTGAAGCGCTTCATCAGTCTCTCTCGTTCGTCCAGCCCTCTTCGAGAGCGTCCGCAATGGCTTCGAGAAGCCACACTCGCGCCGAGTTACCACTTGGATTTCTTGGATTTAGATACGAGGCGGCGCGTTGCCGCAAAATCGCAATCACTCTTTCCCAATTCATTTAGAAAACATCCTCCTTAGTACGGTTAGTTGTCCCAACAAAACGTTCATCGGATTCATCCTCAAACCCATGTGCTGTAGCTGACTGATCCGAAGGAGCATCAGTCTCGTACAACATCCCTGTGTCGTAGTCGTAGCCGATGTAGAACAGTTCACCCGTGGAGCGGCCAGTGTAGCGGTCCTTAAGGACGCGGAAGACCGTCGTTTGACGAGTAGCTTCCGTAGCTGCTTGTTGGTCTCGCTCCAGAGCGAACATGTAATGGCTCCAGTAGCCAATAGACCTGGAGCCCTTGAAGTGACGAATAGTGACTCTGCCACCTTCTTCGTGTGACTTTCCTTCGGGCGTAGCGAGATGCGAGATGAACAGAATCGTGCAGGGAAGCTTCTTCGACAGCATCGCCATCTCCGACATGATGACTTCAAGCGCCTTGCGCTCGTCATCTTGCCATGCAGCGAGAGCGGTGAGGTGATCGAGAAAGAAGTACTGCACGCCATGTGCGTGGTGCAAATACTCCATCTTCTCTTTCACTATCTCCCAATCGTTGTTGCCAAAGCTGTTGTAGAGAAAGACCTTGCCCGATTGCATGAGTGTGGCCCATGCAGCGTCGAAGTCTTCTTCAGTCCACCCTGAATCGGGAATGTGGAATGTCTTCTTGGCGAGCTTGCCAGCAATGCGCGTGGCAGTCTCAGTTGTTGCCTGCTCCAGCGAGAACACGCCGACAGGCACCTTGTGTTCGACAGCCATGTGCTTGATGCACTGCGCGAAAAAGTCTGTCTTACCAATCCCTGTACCAGCTCCGAGAGCGTACAATTCGCCTATGCGAATGCCGAAGGTCATCTCCGTCAGCTTCTCGAAGGGCCAGGAAAGACCATGTGCTGGTCGCGCCATCACTGCGTCCTTCAGATCAGCCATGTCCACGATACCTTCGGGCCGATACTCCTTAGCCCCCCACATCGCACTAATCAACTCTTTAGCACGCTCTGCCTTCAGCATTTCGTTTGCATCTTTGAGCGGAAGCTCTGCGATTCGCGCGCGAGCACCAAGCACCTCGGCAGCAATCTTCGAAGCTGCACGTCCTGGCTCGTCCATATCAAACATGAGATTGACACGCTCGAACCCGTTGAAGTATTCCTTGTGCTTTGCGAAGTACTTTTTGATCTGTGGCCCCGCACCGCAGCCAATAGAAACCACCGGCCACTGATTGCCCTGTACCTGAGACAAAGAAAGTGCATCCACCTCGCCCTCAGTCACAGTTATCATCTTGCCTGTCTTCGGCCAACAGTGAGCGCCGAAGGGGAGAGCATCGTCCATGCTGCCAGTGACCATGAACGTCTTGTCGGGGAAGCGAACCTTCTGAGCGACTAGCTGTCCATCGGCATCATAGTACGGCGCAATCTGGACGGGCTTTCCTTTGAAGTTGTCGTTGCACTGGTAGCCAAAGTGTTTGCAAGTGGCATCAGTGATCTTCCTGGCTCTAAGGCCGCGTGTCTCTCCGGTAATCAAATCCGCCATGCGTATCCTTCTCTTGGCGTGACTCGCGCTGGGCTGAGTACTACCCGCTGTTGAATGTGCCCCGCAGGAGAAGCAATACGTATGATCATCTGTATAAAGACTGTTCGCGTTTGTCGATCCACATTCGTCACAGGGGATATGTTGAACGAAGACGCTTTCACCCTGAGACTCGCGCACTGTCAATCTCTTTCTGTACTTGCTTGTCAAGCGGTGCCCACCACACTTTCACATCGAAGCAGGGACACGCCTTCTGCACGCCCTCAAAGTCGTGATGACCACACACTTGAGCGCGACGATACGAGTCACGCTTGAGAAGACGGAGAGCGTGCTTAAGAGCCATCATTTGTTCTGCGGTGAAGTTATTCTCTGGATCACCGGCTTCATTCACACCGCCGACGAGACAGATGCCTACTGACTGCCAGTTGTGATTCTCGACGTGTGCGCCTGTGGCCCAAGTCGGGCGACCCATCTCGATGGCGCCGTTGCGGCGAATGACGTAGTGGTAACCAATGTCAGCCCACTTACGCTCCTTGATGTGCCACTCACGAATATGCTTAACGCCAATGTCTTGAGACGGCTTCGTTGCGGAGCAGTGGACAACGATGAAATTCGTCGCCTTTCTGCGCAGATACTCTGTGTCTTTCAGGAATGCCATCAACCCTCCATGAGCTTGAGTGCGTACTCCAACGAGCGCTTGTTTACAGGCTCGTTGAGCCACGCTTGAGGGATGAGCTTGTCTGCGAATTTGAAGCCCTTCGTCTGACACCACGCGGCATACGTCGTCTGCGATTGTTTGGAAATGCGCTGCCGAGAGTTTGAAAAGACG
>Ga0208454_1000301_pt1 | contig 32595 bp, 21 predicted proteins | sample EasRivMeERMZT100_FD_187530 | JGI IMG/M metagenome (GOLD analysis project Ga0208454, IMG submission 187530) | Soil microbial communities from meander-bound floodplain in the East River, Colorado, USA - East River MetaG ERMZT100 (SPAdes) (version 2) | ecosystem: Environmental > Terrestrial > Soil...
GCCGCGCGTGCCGGACTGGCGTGCCAACGCCGTGGCGACCTACCACTTTCGTGAGCGCTGGCAGGCGACGCTCGGTGCGCGCTACAGCGGCCAGCAGTTCAACACGCTCGACAACTCGGATCCGAACGGTATGTCCTACACCGGCGTGAGCGAGTTCTTCGTCGTCGATACGCGCGTGCGTTACGTCGGTGACCGCTGGAACGCGTCGTTCGGCATCGACAACCTCAACAACGAGGAATACTGGAACTTCCACCCCTACACGCAGCGGATGTTCGCCGCGGAGATCGGCCTGGAGTTCTAGTCGTCATAGGCGCGGGGAGCGTCCCGTCAACGCGCTCACCACGACCTTGTCGATGCGGTGGCCATCGAGGTCTACCACTTCGAGTCGCCAGCCGTTCACGACGATGACTTCGTCGAGGTCCGGGATGCGGCCGAGCCGCTCCAAGATCAGCCCAGCCAGCGTCATGAAGCCCGGTCTCGTCGCGAGGCCGCCGGCTCCGAGCACGCGCTCCAAATCCTGTAGCTCGATCTGCGCGTCGACGAGCCAGGAGCCGTCGTCGCGCTGCACGGCTTCCGCCGTCGTCACCGCGTCATCGGCGAGATCGCCGGCGATCGTTTCGAGCACGTCGGCGGGAGTGGCGATGCCAAGCACCGTGCCGTACTCGTCCGTCACGAGCGCAAGGTGTGGTCGCGCTCGGCGAAACTTGGCCATGAGCTCCAACGTGTCGAGAGCGGGGCCCACGATCAATGGATCGCGGAGCATGGATCGAAGATCCAAGGGTGCGCCATCGAACAGCCGATCGACGATCGCGCGCGTTCGCACATAGCCGAGCACGTTATCCAGCCCGCCGTCGCAGACGAGGAAGCGGCTGTACCCCGTGTCCGCGATCTTGTGGCGAATGTCGTCGACGGTGTCGGCGACATCGAGCCAAACGATGTCGCGCCGATGCGTCATGATGGTACGCACCGGGCGATCCGCAAGCCGCAGCACTTCCTCGACCATGGCGCGCTCGACGGGGCGTATCACGCCCTGCAGTGTGCCCTCGGCCATCAGCGCGTTGATCTCCTCGTCCGTCACCCGCGAGCGGCTGTGTGAGCGGATGCCGAACAGCCTCAGGGTGCTCTCGGTGGCCAGTTGCAGCAGGGCTACGGCCGGATGGGTGACGCGCGCGATCAGCTTGATCGCTGGCGCCACGACGCTCGCGATCGCGTCCGCGTTCTGCAAAGCGAAACGTTTCGGCACCAGCTCGCCGATGACCAGCGAGAGAAAGGTAACGCTTACCACCACGATGGCGAGCGCGAGTGGCTCGGTGATGGTCTCGGCCAGGCCATAGTCGGTCAGCTGCAGGCCAAGCTGCTCAGCGAGCGTCGCGCCGCTGAACGCGCCGGCGAGAACGCCGATCGACGTGATTCCGATCTGCACGGTCGACAGGAACCGCGTGGGGTTGTCCGATAGGTCTAGGGCCACGCGCGCTCCATGCGAGCCCGCATCGGCGCGTTGCTGCAGGCGCGAGCGCCGGGCAGAGATGATCGCGAGCTCCGACATCGCGAAAAAGCCGTTCAAGAGGATCAACCCGAACACCAGCGCAACCTCTAACAAAACCATCGTAATCGACCATCCTCGGTGTGGGCTAAGGGGGGTTCTCCGGCGACGGCTATTGTAGGCGAGTCGCTCCCGTCAACGGGCCACGAAGGGCTCTGGCGGGCGGGCACCCGCTCGCGCGGAAGCCGCGTTGACACTATCATCCCGCGCTGGCAAAGCCTCGAGTGAGCTCGTTTGGCGCTCTCGACTGGTACCCGCTTCGGCCCGTATGAGGTCACCGCGCTGCTTGGCGTGGGTGGCATGGGCGAGGTTTTTCTTGCCACCGATACGAACCTCAAGCGCGACGTCGCGATCAAGGCGTTGCCGGCCACGTTCGCCGCCGACGCCGATCGCGTCGCCCGACTGCAACGCGAAGCCGAGCTACTGGCGGCGCTGAATCACCCGAACATCGCCCAGATCTATGGGCTCGAGCGCAGCGGCGGCACGGTGGCGCTCGTGATGGAGCTCGTCGACGGGCCGACGCTCGCCGAGCGCATCGCACAGGCGCCACTGCCTCTCGATGAGGGATTGCCGATTGCACTACAGATCGCGAGCGCGCTCGAAGCGGCGCACGCGCGCGGCATCGTGCACCGCGACTTGAAGCCGGCCAACGTGAAGCTCGCGGCCGACGGCAGCGTCAAGGTACTCGACTTCGGCATCGCCAAGATGCTCGGACCGATGACGGGCGGGTTGACGACCGTGCCGGGGGCGTCCGTGACGCAGAGCGGCATGGTGCTCGGGTCGCCAGGGTACATGAGCCCGGAGCAAGCGGCCGGCCGGCCCGTCGACGAACGCGCCGACATTTGGGCGTTTGGTTGCGTGCTCTACGAGATGCTGACGGGACAGCGTCCCATCGGCGGCGGCGACGCGGATCTCGGCGCGTTGCCGCAGACCCTTCCGCTTCCCGTGCGGCAGGCCCTCGCGCTGTGTTTGCAGCGTGAGCCGAAACGACGGCTCGCGGACATCCGCGATGTCAGGCTCGTGCTCGACGGAGCCTTCGCCGCAGACGCACCAGCTGAGGCACCTTCGCGGCGGCGGCAGGTGTCAGTCGCCCTAGCGGGGTTGGTCCTCGGCGGCGTCGCGGTGGGTCTAGTCAGTCTCGCCTTGCGACCGGACGCCGAACCGCAGCCGGTGACCCGATTTTCTACGCCGATCTCCGTGGCGCTGCCCGAGATCTCGATCGCCGATGACGGTGCCCAGATCGCGTTCTGGAGCGGCAGCCCTCAGCAAATCTACGTGCGCGCGCTCGACGAGATCGAGGCGCGGCCCGTGGCGGGAACGGCAGACGCGACCGCGCCGCCACCGCCACCGCCGTGCTTCTCGCCGGACGGGCAGTGGCTCGCGTTCAGCGCCGACGGCCTAACGCGGCTGAAGAAGGTTCCGATCACCGGTGGCACCGCGCTGGCGATGGCGGAGGGGCTCGAGACGGCGGATTTTTGCGATTGGGGCGAAGACGGCCACATCTACTTCGGTACCGATCGCGGCATCGAGCGCGTCGCCGACGTTGGCGGGCAGCCCGAGGTCGTGGTGGCGCCGAGCGGCGAGCGCAGCGAGCTCAACTACGAGCTGCCGAGCCTCCTGCCGGGTTCGAGCCAGTTGCTGTTCACGCTCGTGGCGTCGGGAAACATTCAAGTGGCGCTGGCCGATCTCGCGACGCGTGACGTCGAGATCCTTCTCGAAGACGCCGGCTTCGCCACTTTCGCGGCAACCGGGGCCGACGGGACCCGCGGACACCTCCTGTTCGGCCGCAACGGCGCGCTAATTGCGGCCCCGTTCGATCCCAGCCGGCGGCGGCTCGGCGCTTTGAGCCCAGTCGCTGACGGCATCGCGGAAACCGGGCCGTTCACGTTCGCCGTCGTCTCGCGTAACGGGACGCTCGCGTATGTCGCTGGCAATAGCACGGGCTCCGGCGACGCGACACTGACGTGGGTGGACCGCCAAGGCATCGAGCAGTCGCTGCCGGAAGTCCCCGCGTGGTATGGCGAGGTGAGTCTCTCGCCGGATGGTCGGCACGCCGCGCTGACCATCATTGACCCCGCGACGTTCAATACCGACCTGTACCTCTACGAGATCGAGGCCAACCGGCTCGCGCGGCTGACGTTCGACGAGCCTGGAGTCACGGGTGTTCGCGCCAACATCGGCGCCACGTGGACGCCCGATGGACAGCGCATCATCTACTTCCGTCAGGATCAGGTGACGATGATCGGCAGCGGCCTGAGCGAGCTGCGCTCCGTGCCGATCGACGGCAGCGCACCCCCGACCACGCTCGTGCCCGCCGCCGCGTGGCCGACGCGGCGGTTGGAGTCGAGCTCGATCTCACCGGACGGCCGCGTCCTGCTCGGCACCGCGCGGAACAGCAACGTCGCCGCGGGCGATATTTGGATGTTGTCCCCGACGGGCGAGCTCGGGGCACCAAGTAGCAGCGAGGCAGCGCCGAGCGACTTCGTGCAAACGAGCTTCAACGAGCGCTATGCCGCGTTCTCGCCGGATGGACGGTTCGTGGCCTACACATCGGACGAGTCCGGCCGCGACGAAATCTACGTCGTGCCGTTCGGCGGGTCTGGCGGCAAGGCGCAGGTCTCGCGCAACGGCGGGACGTTGCCACGCTGGAATCCGCGCGGCGGCGAGTTGTTCTTCCTCGCCACGAACGCGCTGATGGCCGTGGACGTCGCGACCGAAGGCGCGTTCCGCGCCGGCACACCGCACGTGTTGTTTACCACCCCACCACTCTTAAAGTCACTCGGCCGCTATTACGACGTCGCACCCGACGGCTCGCGATTCCTGATGATCAAGGTCGCGCGAGCCGCGCAGCAATCGATGGATCTGCGCGTCGTCCTCAACTGGTTCGAAGAAGTCAAACGACTGGCGCCGCCGGCGCGTTGACGCCACCGTCATGAGCGGGCGCTGCGCCAACCGCGATCCGGTTTCCTAACGCCGCGCTCACGCTCTCAGCGCTACGATTCCCGTCCTGATTAAAGCCCTCAGGCGGAGACCGCTATGGAGCTCTTCATTCTCGGACTGGTGGCCGTGCTCGGCTTTGCGACGTGGCTCGTGCTCAAGCTCGTCGCCGCTCTCGAGGCGCGCCGATGAGCGCCATGGAGTGGCTCGGCCTCGTCCTCGCGGTCGGTCTCGCCATCTACTTGTTCGTCGCGTTACTGCTGCCGGAGAAATTCGAATGACCGGGCCAGCCCTACTGCAGGTTGCGCTCTACTTGGGCGCATTGCTGCTGCTCGTCAAGCCGCTCGGTGCTTACATGGCGGCGGTCTACGAAGGCCGGCGCACGTTCGTGACGCCGATCATGCGGCCCGTCGAGCGTTTGATCTATCGCGCTGCCGGGGTCGATGAGCAGCGGGAAACCGGTTGGCAGCGCTACGCGGCGGGCGTGCTGCTCGTCAACCTCGTGGGTCTCGCCGCCGTCTATCTGCTGCAACGCCTGCAGGACGTGCTGCCGCTCAATCCCGAAGGCCTGCCGGCCGTGAGCCCCGATTCGTCATTCAACACGGCTGTGAGCTTTGCCACCAACACGAACTGGCAGGGCTATGTCGGCGAAGCGACGATGAGCTATCTGACGCAGATGCTCGGGCTCGGTGTGCAGAACTTTTTTTCGGCCGCCACCGGCATGGCCGTGCTCGTCGCACTGATCCGTGGGTTCACGCGGCGCCAGGTCGCGGAGATCGGCAACTTCTGGGTCGATTTCACGCGCTCGACGCTCTACATCCTGTTGCCGCTGTCGCTCGTGCTCGCGGTCGTACTGATGTCGCAGGGCGTCGTGCAGACGTTCATGCCGTATGCGACCGCTGCGCTCGTCGAGCCCGTGACGATCGAGCGGCCGGCGGTCACCGAAGCCGGCGAGCCGGTGCTCGATGCCGCCGGCGAGCCGGTCGTCGAGGCTGTGCAGATCACCGAGCAGACGCTGCCGCTAGGCCCCGCCGCGAGCCAGACCGCGATCAAGCAGCTCGGCACGAACGGCGGCGGCTTCTTCAACGTCAACTCGGCGCATCCGTTCGAGAACCCGACGCCGTTGTCAAACTTTCTCGAGGTGCTCGCAATCCTGCTGATCCCGGCAGCGCTCTGCTACACCTTCGGCCGCATGGTGAAGGACACGCGCCAAGGCTGGGCCGTGCTCGCCGCGATGCTCGTGATCTTCGTGCCGCTCGTTCTTGCCGATGTCGCCGCCGAGCAAGCCGGCAATCCACGCTTGGCGGCGCTCGGTGTCGACCAGACGGCGGTGTCGACCGACGAGGTCGCCTCGGCCGGTCAGGCCGGCGGCAACATGGAGGGCAAGGAGACGCGCTTCGGCATCGCAGGCTCCGCGCTTTGGGCCGTCGCGACGACGTCGGCGTCGAACGGCTCGGTCAACGCGATGCACGACTCCTTCACGCCGCTCGGCGGTCTGATCCCGATGTGGCTCATGCAATTGGGCGAGGTCGTGTTCGGCGGCGTCGGCAGCGGGCTCTACGGCATGCTGATGTTCGCGATCGTCGCCGTATTCATCGCCGGTCTCATGGTCGGCCGTACGCCGGAGTACCTCGGCAAGAAGCTCGAGTCGTTCGAGATCAAGATGGCGTCGCTCGCGATTCTCGTGCCACCGGCCGTCGTTCTCGTCGGGGCTGCGATCGCCGTCGTGATTCCGGCCGGGACGAGCAGTGTCGCGAATCCCGCGGTGCATGGCTTCTCGGAAATCCTCTATGCGTTCTCCTCTGCCGGCAACAACAACGGCAGTGCCTTCGCCGGGCTCTCGGCGAACACGCCGTTCTACAACTCGGCGCTGGGTGTTGCGATGTGGCTGTCGCGGTACTGGCTGATCATTCCGGTGCTCGGTATCGCCGGCAGCCTGGCTGCAAAACGCGCGACCGCCGTCAGTGCCGGCACGCTGCCGACGCACACGCCACTGTTCGTCTCGTGGCTCGTCGGGGTCGTGTTGATGGTAGGCGCGCTCACGTTCGTGCCGGCGCTCGCGCTCGGACCGATCGTCGAGCATCTGCAAATGATCGGCAGGGGCTGAAGGAATGAACGCCACCACATTGCGTGTGCGACGCTCTTTGAACCTGTTATCGGGGCCACTCGTCGCCACCGCGGTTCGCGACTCGCTCGTGAAGCTGCACCCGCGCGTGCAGTTTCGGAACCCGGTGATGTTCGTGGTCTTCCTCGGTAGCCTCTACACGACGTTGATCGGCGTCCTCGCGGCGTTCGGCGTCGTCGACAACGAGGGGCATCCGGCCTTCGTGCTCGCGATCGCCGCGTGGCTCTGGCTCACCGTGCTATTCGCGAACTTCGCCGAGGCCGTTGCCGAAGGACGCGGCAAGGCCCAGGCGGCGACGCTGCGCTCGATGCGGCAGCACGTTCAGGCGAAAAAACTGATCGGCCGCGATCGCAGCGACCATCAGACGGTCGAAGCGAGCGCGCTGAAGCGCAACGACCTCGTGCTCGTTCAGGCGAACGACATCATTCCGGCCGATGGCGAGATCGTCGAAGGCGTCGCGTCCGTCAACGAGAGTGCGGTCACGGGCGAGTCCGCACCGGTGCTGCGCGAAGCCGGCGGCGATTTCTCGGCCGTCACGGGCGGCACGCGCGTGTTGTCGGATTGGCTCGTCGTCCGCGTCACGAGCCGTGAAGGCGAGGGGTTCCTCGACCGGATGATCGCGCTCGTCGAGGGCGCCAAGCGCTCGCGCACGCCGAACGAGGTCGCGCTATCGATCCTGCTCGCGATGATGACGATCGTGTTCCTGCTTGGCGTCGCCACGCTGCTGCCGTTCTCGCAATATGCCGTGACGAGCTCCGAACAGGGCGCCGTCGTGACGGCAACCGTGCTCGTCGCGCTGCTCGTCTGCCTGATTCCGACGACCATCGGCGCGCTGTTGTCCGCGATCGGCATCGCGGGCATGGACCGGATGGTGCGCGCCAACGTGATCGCGACTTCGGGCCGCGCGGTCGAGGCGGCCGGCGACGTCGACGTGCTGCTGCTCGACAAGACCGGCACGATCACACTGGGCGATCGGCAGGCGGCGGCCTTCTACCCGGCGCCGCGCATCGAGGCCCGCGACCTCGCGGATGCGGCGCAGCTTGCGTCCCTGGCCGACGAGACGCCGGAAGGCCGCTCGATCGTCGTGCTCGCCAAGGAGAAGTATCACTTGCGCGGTCGCGACGTCTCGACGCTGGCGCACACGTTCCACAAGTTCTCCGCGCGGACGCGGATGAGCGGTGTCGATGTCGAAGGCCGACGCCTCCGCAAGGGCGCGGCGGACGCGATCCGCAAGTTCGTCGAGTCCGAAGGCGGCTCGTGGCCGGCGACGGTCGGCGAGACGGTCGACAAAATCGCGCGTGCCGGCGCCACGCCGCTCGTCGTTGCCGAGGCCGGCGGTCGCGCGCGCGTGCTCGGCGTGATCGAGCTTCGCGACGTGGTCAAGGGCGGTATCCGCGAGCGGTTCGCCGAGCTGCGCGAGATGGGCATCAAGACCGTCATGGTGACGGGCGACAACCGGCTCACGGCTGCGGCGATTGCGGCAGAAGCCGGCGTCGACGAGTTTCTCGCCGAGGCGACGCCCGAGACCAAGCTCGAGCTGATCCGCAAGCACCAGAGCGAGGGCCGCCTCGTGGCCATGTGCGGCGACGGCACCAACGACGCGCCGGCCCTCGCGCAGGCCGACGTCGCCGTGGCGATGAACACGGGAACGCAGGCCGCGAAAGAGGCCGGCAACATGGTCGACCTCGACTCGAACCCGACCAAGCTCATCGAGGTCGTCGACGTGGGCAAACAGATGCTCGTCACGCGCGGTGCGCTGACGACGTTCTCGGTGGCCAACGACGTGTCAAAGTACTTCGCGATCATTCCGGCCGCGTTTGCGACGACGTATCCGGCGCTCGGTGCGCTGAACGTCATGCGGCTCACGAGCCCGGAGAGCGCCATTCTCTCGGCCGTGATCTTCAACGCGCTGATCATCGTGGCGCTCGTGCCGCTGGCACTGCGCGGCGTGAAGACTCGAGCGGCGTCGGCGGCCGTGCTGTTGCGGCGCAACCTCTTGATCTACGGCGTGGGCGGCATCGTCGTGCCGTTCGTCGGCATCAAGCTCATCGACATGCTATTGACGTTTGCGGGGTTCGTATGACGACCGAAATTCGTGCGACGTTGGCAGTGTTCGCGCTGCTCACCTTGGTGACCGGCGTGATCTACCCGGGCGTGGTGACGCTCATCGGTGCGGCGGCCTTCGAGGACGAAGCGACCGGCAGCGTGATCGAGGTTCAAGGCCGCCTCGTCGGCTCGCAGCTGATCGGCCAGCCGTTCTCCGGCGCGCAGTACTTCTGGGGCCGGCCGTCGGCGACGGGTCCGATGCCTTACAACGGCGGCGTCTCGAGCGGCTCGAACCAAGGGCCGATCAACCCGGCGCTCGAAGCGGCCGTCCGCGGCCGGATCGCGGCGCTGCGCGACGCCGATCCCGGCAACACGGCGTCCGTACCCGTCGATCTCGTCACGGCGTCCGGCAGTGGCCTCGACCCGCATATTTCGCCGGCCGCCGCCGAGTATCAAGTGGCGCGCGTGGCCCGCACCCGCGGCCTTGCGGAAGATGGCGTGCGTGCGCTCGTGCGGGAGGCGACGGAAGGGCGTACGCTCGGTGTGCTCGGTGAGCCGCGCGTCAATGTGCTGATGCTCAATCTCGCGCTCGACGCGCGCGGCCGATAGCTCGGCCGAGCTCGCATCCTCAAGGTTATGGCAAGGCACTGAATGGCGGCCGAGGTACGGCCAGACCCAGACGAACTGCTGGCACGTGTCCAGGCCGAGGAGGCTCGGGCCCGGCGCGGCAAGCTCCGTATCTTCTTCGGCGCGACGGCGGGGGTTGGCAAGACCTTCGCGATGCTCGGCGCGGCGCGCGGCGCGCGTGGGGCTGGCGCGGATGTCGTCATCGGCTACATCGAGCCGCACGGCCGTGTCGAGACCGAGCAGCTCATGGAAGGGCTCGACTCCGTTCCGCCGCTGCCGATTCGCTATAGCGGCATCGTCCGCAACGAGTTCGACCTCGATGCGGCGCTCGCGCGACGGCCCGCGATCGTGCTCGTCGACGAGCTCGCGCATTCGAACCTGCTCGGTGGCGAGCCGGCGCCGCGCCATCCGAAACGCTGGCAGGACGTCGAGGAGCTGCTCGAAGCCGGCATCAACGTCTGGACGACGGTCAACGTCCAGCATCTCGAGAGTCTCAACGATCTCGTCGCGCAGATCACCGGCGTCAAGCAGCGCGAAACAGTGCCCGATCGCGTCTTCGACGAGGCTGACGAAGTCGAGCTCATCGATCTGCCGCCCGACGATTTGTTGGCGCGACTCAAGGCCGGCAAGGTCTACTTGCCGGATGAAGTCCGCAACGCGATCGACCGGTTCTTTCGGCTGCCCAATCTGATCGCGCTGCGCGAGCTGGCGCTGCGCCGCATGACGAGCCGCGTCGAAGCGGCGGCGAAGGTGTCGCTCGCTGGCGACCGCACGTCGCGCGAATGGCTTGCGCGGGAGCAGCTGCTGGTTGCGATTGGGCCCGATGCGCAGGCCGAGCAGCTTGTGCGTGCCGGCAAGCGGATGGCCGATGCCTTGAGCGCCGAGTGGTCCGTCGTCTACGTCGAAACGCCGTGGCTGCAGCGGCTGTCCGAGAGGGAACGCAATCGCCGCATCGATCTGTTGCAGCTCGCCGAGTCGCTCGGCGCCGAGACCGTGACGCTGGACGGGCCGACGGCCGGTGCGACGATCGCCGAGTATGCAGAGATGCGCAACGCGACACGCGTGATCGTCGGCACGCCGAAGCGACGCGGCTTGTGGGCGCTGCTCCGACGGTCGACGGCCACGGAGCTGATTCGGCGCGCGCGCGGCTTCGACGTGGTCACGATCGCGACGGCCGACGATCGTGGGGTTTCTGCCACGACCGGCGCCGGGGTGCTGCGTGGGCCGCTCCCGGAGGCCGCTCAGGCTGATCGCTTGAAGCGCTACGCGTGGGGGGCCGGGATCTCGGTGGCATGCACGGCGTTCGCCTGGGTCATGTACCCATATTTCGAGCTCGCAAACCTCGCCATGGTCTATCTGCTCGGCGTGACGATCGCTGGGCTGCGACTCGGCCGGCGTCCATCGGTGCTCACCTCGGTGCTCAACGTCGTGATGTTCGACTTCTTCTTCGTGCCGCCGCTCTATACGTTTGCCGTTTCCGACGTGCAGTACATCGTGACCTTCGGCGTGATGCTGACGATCGGCCTCGTGATCGCCACGCTAATGTCGAGCGTGCGGCAGCAGACGCGGGTCGCCGGCGCACGCGAGCGGCGCACCGCGTTGCTGTATGCGATGAGCCGCGAGCTCGCCGGAACGCGCGACACGGCGAGCATGGCACGTGTGGCCGTCAGGCACGTGGTCGAAGTGTTTCAGTGCCGAACCGCCGTGCTGTTTCCGGATCGAAGCAACAAGCTGCGTTACCCAGCCGAGCCGCCGATGGAGGGCTCATATCGGGGCGCGGATCTCGCCGTTGCGCAGTGGGTCGCCGATCATGGCCGACGCGCGGGGCTCGGCTCCGACACGCTGCCCGCTGCGCCGGCGCTGTATCTACCGCTCAACACCGACCGCGAAACACTGGGTGTGCTGGTGGTGTTGCCGGAGAATCGGCGGCGCGTGCTGTTGCCGGAGCAGCGGCACCTCCTCGAGACGTTCGCCGGCCAGATCGCGCTGGCGCTCGAGCGCGCGCGGCTCGCCGAAAGCGCCGAGGCCGCGCGCGTCGCAGCGGAGGCGGAAAGTTTGCGGAATACGCTGCTCGCGTCGATCTCGCACGATCTGCGCACGCCGCTTGCGGTGATGGCGGGCGCGGGCAGCGCACTCGCGACGCGCGGCGCCGAGCTCGACGACGCGACGCGAGTCGCGCTCGCGCGCTCGATCGAGGCCAAGGCCCGCGAGATGTCGGACCTCGTCTCGAACGTGCTCGACCTCACGCGGCTCGACGCGGGCGAAGTGGCGATGCGCCGCAACGAGGAGCAGCTCGAGGACTTGGTGGGCGCCGCGCTTCATCAATACGAGCAGCGGCTCGCGCAGCATCCCGTCGAAGTGCGGATTCCGGCCGATCTGCCGCCGGTCGACGTCGATGCCGGGCTGATCGTGCAGGTGTTCGGCAATCTGTTCGACAACGCCGCGAAGTACACGCCGCCGGGCACGCGTATCCGCGTTGCGGCGGCCGTCGACGGAGAATTCGTGCGCGTAACCGTCGACGACGATGGCCCCGGCTTGCCGCCGGGCGATCCTAATCGTCTCTTCGACAAGTTCCGCCGCGGCGTGCGCGAGGCGACGATCGTCGGCGCAGGCTTGGGGTTGGCGATCTGCCGAGCCATCGTGCACGCCCACGGTGGCGCGATTGAAGCGCGCAACCGCCCCGAACGTGGCGCGCGCTTCGAGTTCACGCTGCCCATTGTGGAGCTGCCTGCTTGACGCAAGCGATGCATCAGATTCTAGTCGTCGAGGACGAGCCCGGCATTCGGCAGGTGCTGCGCGTGCTGCTTGAGGCGGAACACTATCGCGTGGTGGAGGCCGAGACGGCACAGCGCGCGGAGATCGAAGCGCGCTCGCACAAACCGGATCTCGTGATCGTCGATCTCGGCTTGCCGGACGGCGACGGGCTCGAGGTGATCCGGCGGCTGCGTGCGTGGTCGCCCGTGCCGGTGGTCGTGCTGTCGGCGCGCACGCTCGAGAGCCAGAAGATCGCGGCCCTCGACGCCGGCGCCGACGATTACGTCACCAAGCCCTTTAGCGCCGGCGAGTTGGTGGCGCGCGTGCGCGCCGGGCTGCGCCGCAACGTGCGCGGCGGAGGCGCGCCGACCAAGCTGCGGCTCGGCGCCGTCGAGATCGACTTCGAACGTCGCGAATCGCGCGGGCCGGGCGGCGAGGTGCATCTGACGCCGCTCGAGTATCGTTTGCTCGAGAGCTTCGTGCGGCATGCCGGGATGATCGTGCGCCAAGACCAGCTGCTGCGCGAGGTGTGGGGACCGGGACGTAGCGGCGATGCGCGTGGCCTGCGGGTTTGCATCAAGAACCTACGTGAGAAGCTCGAGCCGGATCCACGCCGGCCGCAACATTTCGTGACCGAAGTGGGGTTGGGCTACCGCTTTCGCGCGGAGCCGCCGCGCGATTGAAGGCGGCGCGATAGAACGAGCCAGCCGCCAGCGATGAGGATTAGCACGATGCCGAAGATGAACAGCTCCATGGGGCGGGTCCGAGAGGTCGACTGGCGATCAGTTTCGGCCGCTGCGTGTAAGTGTGGCGTTAAGAAAGCGATCGCCATGCGCGAGGCCCAGCGGCTATGAGCGGCAGCGCGGAGACCTCCGCCCTGGTGAGGCACTTTCGGCAGATCGTGCTTTGGCCGCTGCAACTCGTTCCCGAGAAGCACACGGGGAAGATCCAGCGCCACTGGGTGCACTTCAGCGCTCTCGCCGAGAACAACCGCTGGGTCGAAGCGCGAGAAGGGGCGCGAGGCGATTCGCAGGAGGGTCAGCAGGCTCGGTATCGAGAGTTCGTGACCTTTTTGCCGTTCGTTCAGCGGTTTCTCTACGGCTCCGGCGTGGGCTTCGGGCAAGTCTCGCGCGACGCTGAGCCCAGCACTCACCTCTATCGTCGTGAGGATATCGCCGGTGCTCGCGTCACGTACGCGAGTGGTGTCGCGGCGACCTTCGTCGTCACCAACGTCGCGCTCTACTTCTTCCTCGACACGGATACCGTCGTGCTTGCTTTCGAGATGTCGACCGACGACATCCCGCTGCCGTTGGCTCAGGAGACGATGTTTCGTTTCGGCCGGGCATATCCGGGTTTCTGGGAGAACGGCGACGGCGCCCACTGTCCGCGGCTCGTAGAGTGGCTCGATGCGGGCGGGTCAGTGCTTGCCGCCTCCGATTATGGCGACCAACAACGGTATTTGGATCACGTCGCAACGCATCGTGCGCCGCGTCTCTCCGCGCATTGGCGCTACCTGCTCGAACCGCTGCAGCCGGCGGACTCTCGGCATAGTGAGCGGCTTCGCTTTCGGCCGCTGGAATACTACCGCATGCCCTTCATGGCTTATCTGGCCGTCGACGATCCGGCCGCGTTATCCCGCGCGGATTTCGCGCGTATCGCGCACGCGTCTGCACCGGGCGACCACGAGATCGGGCCGTTTTCCGAGCCGGCGCTCGCGGACTTCGAGAGCGCGTATTGCGAAGACCGCTACTTCGGTCGGGTTCGAGGTGACGAAACGAGTCGCACACGCATCATCGCATCGGGTCGTGTGCTCGCGATGGTTGGCCGCAACGGCGATCCTCTCTTCAACGGCCGCATGACCGGTCTATTCGCTCAATTCAGGCATCAGTATTTTCTGCTCTTCTTGATCGCTCACTTTCATCGGTCAGCGTTGCTCTCCATGTCGGATCAACTGGCGGTCGCGATGAATCGGCTGGAGGTTGGCGATACGGAATCCGTAAAACAATTCAAACGTTCCATTCGGCAAGCGACGGAGATCTTCCTGCGTTTCACACACCGCTATTGGTATCACCAGATCTCGAATCAGGATCTCGCGCGCAGCCTGTTTCAACGGACTCGGCAACATCTCGCCACGCAAGTCCTCTACGACGAAGTCCGGCAAGAGATGATGGACATGAACGGCTACTTGGACAGCGACAGCTTGCGCCGCCAGGCGAATACCGTTCTAAGGCTCACCGTGGTCACCATCTTTGCGATGATCGGCACGATCGCTACTGGTTTTCTCGGTATGAACCTCATTGCCGCGGCTGACGACGCTACCCTTTCGCGCGTGACTTTCTTCGTGGTCGTGCTCGTAGTGACGGCGCTGCTGACGGCACTGACTATCGCGAAGTCGAGGAGTCTCGCCGAGTTGCTGGACACTCTGTCGAACGAGCGGATGGGGTGGCGTGAGAGGTTCGCGGCGCTGCGGGGAGCGCGACGTAGGCGGCGAGCGCCGTTGTGAGGCGCGCGCCGTTGGCTTCGCCGAATGCGCCCGAGCGCTCTCAGTCGGCGGTCGCGACAGCGCCGTGCGGCTCGTGGATTTCCAGCCGCTTCGGCGGAGGCGGGACCGTGGCGAATTTCGCGCAACCCATGAGCAGGGCGGCCACTCCGAGATAGGCCGCGGCCACGGTGGGAGTCTGGCCGATGCCGATCGCTTCGCCGTGCATGAAGCCGAAGAACGTGAGGATCGCGCCCGCCAGGGCGAAGGCGGCGGCCTTGGTGAACTGGCGGTCGATCATGCAAGCGGTGATTGCGCCGAGCACGACGCCGACCACAATGGCGCCGCCGCCGAGCAGCGAGAGTCCGTGATAGAGGACGTTCGCGCCTTCGAGCTTGTCCACACCGACAGCGGCCACGCTGGTGCCTGCGGCGCCGAGCACATTGTCGATCTGGTTTTTGGCCCACGCGGCGATATTGGGCAGCAGCGCCAGCACGACGGCCGGGGCGTGAGCCCGCGGCGTCTCCTGAAAGGCCTGTGCACCGATCAACATGCCGATGTACAGCAGAATCGGTGAAATCGCGACCAGCGGGATCAGCGCCGACATGAGGGCGATGACGCCGAACCAAGACAAGATGATCACCATCACGCCGGTGGCGGCGGAGTAGCCGAGGCGACCGCCCATGGCCTTCCACCCAGGATGGCCGATGTATACGGCGTTGATGAACGGGTTGCCCATCACGCAGCCGATCAGACTGATCACGCCGTCCGCCGTCACGACCCGCGTCGTCGGAAAGCTGTCGCCGGCCGCTGCCGCGCTCTCGACGTTATCGAGCGCTTCGACCAAATCGTAGATGCCGAAAGGAATCGCGGTAATCAGGATCACGCCGAGGAACTCGAATCCAGAGAAGACGTGACCGAAAGCGGGGATTGGCACCGAAAAGCCGAAGCTCGCGATGGCCTGGCTAACGTTCGCCATGCTCATGCCGCCGAAGTTGAGGCCAAATAGGTTCGACCCCCATGCGATGAGCGTGCCCGCCGCGATGGCGACGAGCCCCGCCGGCATGCCGCGGAAGTACCGGACTCCGCCGAACCAGCTCGCCAGGATGATCGCGAAGCAAACGATGCCGATGACGGGCGTCATCAGCATCTGCAAGGCGGGCGCCATGGAAATGAAGGTGAGCGACACGCCGGCCAGCGCGCCGAGTAGCGCCGCGCGCGGCGTGATCTTGCGAACGTACGGCCCCAGGAAGCCGCCGACCATGAGCACGAAGCTTTGCACGAACACCCAGGTGAGCCCGGCTTCCCAACCTTTCACCGGATCGCCGGTCGTGGTCGCAATCGGCAGCATGATGACGAAGGTCACGACGAACATGTGCGGCACGCTAATGCCGGAGGGCAGCGCGCAGACATCGGAGCGGCCCGTCCGCTGCGCAAGCCGATAGGCGAGGTACGCGTAGTAGAAGGTGCTCAAGCAGAGCATCACTCCCGTGGCCGGCAGAATGCGGCCGAAGACCAAATCGTCGGGCATCTGCAGCACGAAGCGCAGCAAGCCGGTCAGCACCAGCAGATTGACGAGGACGTTCGTGCCGAAGCCGAAGAATGCGTTCCAGTCGCCGGGCACCCACCAGGTGGGTTTACTCGCTACCGCTGCGCTCATCGAAAATCGCTCCTTGTTATGCCGCGTTCGCCCGCGCTCGTTGATTGTCTGTCTACGAAAGCAAGAAGCGGACCGGCGGTGCCGAAGTTGGCCATCGCGGTTGCAACTGCCGCGACTCCCTGGGTTTCTCGCGTGCGAGCCATGGAGCGCGAGGCACGCATCTGCCCCGTTGTGATGCGCGCCGCCGCGGGAATGACCGCTCGCTGCATTGTTGTGGTGCCGACGCAAGCCGTGAAACGAGCGCCGTTCGTTGCGAGCACGCGGTTTGTCGCGCTTCGTCGTGCGTGGCCCGCTTCTTGCTCTGATCAAACGTAGCGCATTCACAACATCCACAACGCGCTAACAGGGAGGACCATCAGATGCGATGCATTGCGACACTCGACTATCGTTCCACGTGCGAGCCCTCGGGACGACGCGCATTCGGCGCGCCAGGAATTCGCTCGACCGGCGCAGCGTTGTTTGGGTCGCTCGCGTTTCTCTGCACGGTGCCGGCGGCCGTGATGGCACAGGACAGTCCGAGCGAAATCGAGGAGATGATCGTCACTGCCGAGTCGATCGACATCTACGACGTGCTGCCGGATCGAGAGACGGACAGCATTTTCGGCACGACGCGCTCGATGGCTAATACGCCGCGCTCCGTGACGCTGATCGAATCGCCATTGATCGATCTGTTTGGTCTACGCACCGTCAACGACTTCGTCGCCGTGACGCCCGGTTCCTACACGGGCAACTACTTCGGCGTTCCGGGAGCGCTGGATTTGCGCGGCGAGCGTGCCGACAACTTCTTCCGCGGCTTCCGTCGCGTGGAAAACCGCGGCAATTTCCCCACGTCGATCGCGGCGGCAGACTTCGTCGAGATCATCAAGGGGCCCCCGCCCACGATCTATGGCGGCGGGAAAGTCGGTGGCATTCTCAACTTCGTCCCCAAGTCCGCGAAGAGCAAAGAGGCTGCGTTGATCGGCGAGGGCACCGGGGCCGCGTCGCTCACTTACGGTACCTACGACAAGCGCGTCGGCAGCTTCGAGTTCGGCTCGCCATTCAATATGGGAGCGCAGTCCGGCGTCTATCTGTTCGTCCAGGCCGAAGACTCCAATCACTTCTACGACAACATCTACAACGACAACCGCATCCTGCAGGTGGCGTTCGACACTGAGATCTCCGACGGGTTGGCGCTCGAGTACGGTTTCATGACGCAACGGGCCGACCTCAACCAAAGTCTCGGCTGGAACCGCGTCACGCAGGAGCTCATCGACAGCGAGGGTGCCAGCTATCTCACCGGCAGTCCCGCGCTCAACTTGGATCTCGACGGCGACGGCCAGCTGACGCCGGCCGAGATCGAACCGTACGATCTCGAGCAGTTCGCGTTTGCTAACCCCTTCCCGTACTTCGCGCTCTCGCCGGCACAGAGGGCGGCGTTCGCCTTGGATCCCGCCACGGTGGGGACCACGAGCATCGGCCATCAAACCGTGCAAACCGAGCGCAGCGACTTCTCCCAGTCCGACGTTCAGACGGGCTACTTTGACATCGGCTACACGGCCAGCTCGGATCGCGCATGGTCCATCAAGAACCAGAGTTTCTACGACATGATGGATCACACGAAATACTCGAGCTACGGCTTCACGGCCGACTACGATATTTACGTCGTCGAGAACAAGACGACCTTCAGCTCGGTTTTTACTCCCACGGACGGGCTGGCGTTGAGCGCCGTCATGGGTCTCGCCTGGCGCAAATCGAATGGCGTCGAGCTCGAGTCGCGAGGTCGCGGCTATCAGGTGCTGGATCGCCGCGATATTTCCGTCGGCGCCACGCCGAACGATCGCTTCGAGGGCGCACACACGGGAACCGGCAACGTCGGCTACAACTGGTCGCAGGACGGCGAGTTCTCCGACACGGGGCTCTTCGCCGTCGTCGACGCCACGATCGGCGAGCGGCTATCGGTCATTCTCGGCGCCCGGATGGATAGCTATGACGTGACGACGGTCGGCACCGACGTAGCCGGAGTTTTCGGCAGCGCCGCGAGCGAGGACGACGCGTCGTCGTACAACGCGAGCCTGAACTTCGAGCTGACGCAAAGCCTGAATCTGTACGCGACCTACGCCACCTCCGAATTCTTGGAGCTAGGTCAAGGCGGAATGGTGTCGAGAGAGACCATCGAGGGCGATACGTGGCTGCAGGACTCGGAGCTGTCCGAGTTGGGTCTCAAAGGCTACCTGTTCGATCGCAAGCTGTACTTCAGCTCTACGGTGTACCAGCAAGAGAAAACCGCCTTCAACACGCTCTCGGGAGGCTTCGACTCCTATGAGTCGGAGGGCATCGAGCTCGAGGCGCGCTGGGCGGCGACGGAAAGGCTGAGCTTCACTGCGGCTGCCACGAACCAAGAAACGACGCTGCAGAACTCACCGTTCTTCCTCGGCATTCCGCCCGAGGCGCTCGGCCTCGATCCCGTCCTGACCTATGCCGGGCGCTTCGTCGGTGTGGGTGCGTTGATCGGTTACCCGGGCCCCACCGAGGCGCCGATTCCGGAAGGGGTCTACTCGATCAACGGTGTGTTCACGTCCGATCGCGGTTGGGGCTTCTCTCTCGGGGCAACGTACGCGTCGTCGATGTACACCGGCTACTTGCAGACGGTGACGCTGCCTTCGTACACGGTGGCGCGTGCGGCCGTGTTCTACGAAGGTCCGAGGTTCTCGATGCGGCTCAATGCCAACAACCTATTCGACGAGAAGTATTACTCGCCGCAATTCCTGTTCTGGGATTCCTTCGTGAGCCCCAGCGTGGGGCGGACGGCGGAGATGACGTTCTCCTACGAGTGGTAGGGTAGGAGCCGAAGAGGGTAAATAGCGGTCCGCCCGGAGGAAGGATGCAGTCTGCGCCGGAGATCAACGACGCCGAGGTCGTAGCCGAGGTTCGAGAGGTCTGTGAAAAGTATGAGAGAGCCCTAGTCGAAAACCAAGTGGAGACGCTCAAGGCGTTGTTCTGGCAGTCGCCGCACGCCTTGCGCTTCGGCGTCACGGAAGAGTTGTACGGCGCGGACGAGATCGCGGCGTTCCGTAACACACGCAAGGTCAACTTCTCCGAGCGGCGGGTTCTGCGACAGGACGTGCTCACGCTCGGGCGGGACATCGCCATAGCGACGCTCGAATTCAGCGTCGTCGTGTTCGGCAAGCGCAAGCATGGGCGCCAGACGCAGGTCTGGGCCCGGCTCGGCTCGGCCGGTTGGCGCATCGTCTCGGCGCATGTGTCGCACAAGGTCGTACCGTCGGCCGGCAAGGAAGCCGACTTCGGCGAGGCCGCCGCGGCCGTCCTGGCGCTCGCCATCGATCCGAACTATCGAGAAGGCGTGTGGCGCAACCTACAAGTCATGGCGAAGATCGCCGAGCCGCTCATGGCCGTGGAGCTGCCGCCTGGCGTCGAGCCGGCTCCGACCTTCAGGCCATGACGGAAGACTACGGGGAGATGTCCGGTGTGGCCGTCGCCGCCGGAGTACGGAGTGGCCGGTTCACCGCGCGCTCGGTTGCCGAGGCGATGCTTGGTCGCATCGAGCGCCTGAACCCGGCGGTCAACGCTTATGTCACGATGACAGCCGATCGTGCGCTCGAAGAAGCTGCGGCCGTCGATCGAGCAGTCGAGGCGGGGCGGGATCCCGGCCCGCTCGCGGGCGCACCTTACTCGGTCAAGAACTTGTTCGACCTCGAAGGTGTCGTGACCTTGGCCGGCTCCAAGATCAACGCGGAGAATCCGCCGGCGTCCGCGGATGCCACGAGCGTCGCGCGCTTGCGGGCAGCGGGGGCGATCTGCCTCGGTGCGACCAACATGGGCGAGTACGCCTACGACTTCGTCACCGTGAACGCGCACTACGGACCGACGCGCAACCCGCACGCTCCCACGCGCTCCGCGGGCGGATCGTCGGGCGGCTCCGGGGCCAGCGTCGCGGCCGGCCTCTGCGCGTTCTCTCTCGGGACGGACACGAACGGCTCGATCAGAGTGCCTGCGTCGTTCTGCGGCGTTTGGGGACTGAAGCCCACGTACGGTCGGCTGTCGCGCGCCGGCAGCTTCCTCTTCGCCGGCAGTCTCGACACGATCGGTGTGCTCGGGCGAAGCGTTCGCGATCTCGCGGTGGCTTTCGACGCGATGGCCGGGCCGGACGAACGCGATCCCGTCTGTTGGCCCGGCACGGCGGAGTCGATGGCACGCGTGCTCGATTCCGGCGTGTCGCAGCTGCGCATCGCCAAGCTCGGCTGCTACTTCGCACGCGGCGGTGAGCCGGAGGTGGGCACCGCGCTGACGGCCGTGAGCGAGGTCTTGGATGTGACGCGAGAGATCGAGCTGCCGCAGCCAGCCATCGCCAGGTCGGCGGCCTACATCATCACCGCCACCGAAGGCGGCGAGCTGCACCGTGAGCGTTTGGCAACGCGGGCCGCCGACTTCGATCCGAGCTCCCGGGATCGTTTCATTGCCGGCGCCTTGACGCCGGCCGCCTGGTATTTGCAAGCGCAGCGGTTTCGAGCGTGGTGGCGTCAGGAGGTGTTGCGACTCTTTCAGGACGTCGATGTGCTGATTGCGCCGGCGACGCCCATGGTGGCGCCGTTGTTGGATCAAGAGTTCTTCACCTTCGATGGAGAGAGCCTGCTGCTTAGACCCAACATCGGCATCTACACGCAACCGATTACGCTGATCGGTTTGCCGGTGGTCGCGGCGCCCGTGCATTCGGCCGGGCACCTACCGGCGGCCGTGCAGCTGATCGGCAGGCCGCATAGCGAAGCGCAGTTGCTGCGCGTCGCACGCGAGCTCGAAGTGCGAGCCGTGTGTCGAGCGCCGATCGCGGCCTGACGCGAAGCCACCGATGTCTAGCACCCCGTCGTATCGACCAGCCATTTGGACGCGCGGCGACTGGAACGCCTTCTTCGGCTACGGCAGCAATCTGCTCGTCAACGTCCTGACGTTGACGGGACTGCTGCAGTTCGTCGTGGGCATGCCCAGCGATCTCGTGTTCGGCCGCGTGCTGCCCGCGCTCGGCGTCATGTTGTTCCTCTCCGCGGCGTACTACAGCTGGTTGGCCTACTCGTTGGCGAAACGCACCGGCCGCAGCGACGTCTGCGCGCTGCCCTCCGGTCCGGGCGTGGGGCACATGTTCATCGTCGTGCTCGTGGTCATGCTGCCGATCAAGGCCCAGACCGGCGACGTCGTGAAAGCCTGGGAAGCCGGCATGGCGTGGGTGTTCGTGCAGAGCATCGTGGTCGTCATCGGCGGCTTCGCCGGCCAGTGGATTCGCAAGGTCACGCCGCGAGCCGCGCTGCTTGGCGCGTTGGCCGGAATCGCGCTGACCTATATCGCCATTCGCCCGCTCAGCGAGATGTACCTGCTGCCGATCATCGGGCTCGTGAGCTTTGCGATCATCCTGCTCAGTTGGGTAGGCGGCGTTCGCCTTTTTGGTGGCGTTCCGGCCGGGTTGGTCGTGATCGGCGTCGGCGCCGTCATTGCCTGGGGCTCGAACCTGTTCGGTCTCAACTACGGCGGACTGTCGCTCGAAGGCGTGACGGCCTCGCTCACGCAGCTGGGATTCCAAATTCCCATTCCGGCCATCGGCCACGTGTTCTCCGGCTTCGAGTTCATCGGCATCCTGTTGATCACGGCGCTGCCTTTCGGCATTTACGACGTCGTCGAAGCCATCGACAACGTCGAGAGCGCCGCCACCGACGGCGACAGCTACCCGACGGCGAGGGTGCTCGGTGCCGACGGCGTCATCAGCATGATCGGGTGCCTGCTCGGCAACCCGTTCATGCTCGTCGTGTACATCGGTCATCCTGGCTGGAAGGCCATGGGTGGCAGGATCGGCTATTGTGCCGCCAGCGGGCTCATGGTCCTGATCCTGTGTCTGTTCAGCATCGTGCCTTTGGTGCTCGCGGCGATTCCGATGGCCGCCGTGTTCCCAATACTGCTGTTCATCGGCATGTTGATCGGCTCGCAGGCCTTTCGCGAAACACCGCGCGCCCATGCGCCCGCCATCATTCTCGGCATGCTGCCGCACGTCGCTCACTGGGGCGAGGACCTCGTCAGCAACACGCTCGCCGCAACGGGCGTTACGACGGTAACGCCCGAGCTGTTCGCGGCCCTCGGCCAGCAGGGCATCTTGCTCGAGGCGCTGCGCGTGGTCGGTGACGGCGCGGTGCTGACGGGCATCGTGCTCGCGGCCGCCGCCGTCTTCGTGATCGAGAAGCGGCTCAAGACCGCCGCGATGTTCCTGTTGGCCGGCGCGGTGTTCACGTGGTTCGGGCTCATGCACAGCGCGGAGCTCGGCTTTGCCCAGTCGCCGACGCTGGCAGTGGCCTATGCGTTGATGGCCGGCATCGTTCTCTTGGCCGATGCGTTTGCGGAACGGGCGCCGGCTATCACACCGGTCCGCGCAGCCGCCGCTGATCGAGCGGCGTCGCTCGGCGCGGTGGACTGAGACCGTCGGGGGCGTGTTCTAAGAGCCGTTCGCCGTCAGATAGCGACGCCAGCCGCCGTAGCTCGTGATGTCGCGCGCGTCGATCGTTGCGTAGGATTCGCAAAGAAACCCCGCCACCGTGCTGCCGTCGGCCAGGGCAATCTTGCCGATGCCAAGCGGCGCCGGAACGCCGGCGACGAAGCTGCCGAAGGCGTGCTCCGCGAGCTCCCAAATCTCGAGCTCGATGGCGCTGCCGCCCGTCGCTCGACGCACGAGCCCCGGTCGTCGCGGTGGGCCGCCCGGTAAGGCATACAGCCCGTAGAGCGGTGCGCTCGACGTAGTGGCCACCCATCTGGCGCCGCGGTTCGTCAGCTCGTGATTCAACGCCAACCCCGACATGTGCGCGCCGCAGACCGCGACGCGCACCTGACCCGAGACCGTCGGACTGTCACGTACGGCCAACGGCGGCGGCATGCGGACGCCGCGCGCACCGACCGACTCGACGCGGGCTCGCTGCACCTTGGCGGCGAGTCGCAACAACGGCACGTCTTGATGTGCCGCGGCAAACAGCGTCACGCCAAAGGGCAGTCCGGCGGTCGTGAAACCGGCCGGGACGGCAACGGCGGCGAGATCCAGCAGGTTCATGAAGTTCGTGTAGTAACCGAGGTTCGAGTTGAGGCGGATCGGCTCCGCTTCGAGCTCCGCGATGCGATAGGTGCTGCCCGCTGTCGGGGTCACGACGCAGTCGACGCCGCGCAGCTGTTCCTCGCTCGCTCGCTTCAGTGTGCGCAGGCGGTAACTCGCTTCGTAGGCATCCGCTGCGAGCCAGGCTTTGCTGGCGCCGACGATCTTGCGCGTCACCGGGTGCAGCGCGCGCTCGTGGGCGTCGAAGAAGGAGCGGATCGCGGCGTAGCGCTCGGCTACCCACGGACCTTCGTAGAGCAGCCGTGCCGTATCGAGGAACGGTTGCAGGTCGACGTCGACGAAGCGCGCGCCGAGAGCCTCGAGCGTCGTTAGCGTCTCGAAGTACAGGCGCTCGTACTCGCGGTTGCCGAAGAACTCAAGATTCTCCTGTTTCGGCACTCCCACGTTCAACGCTGGGGCCGTGCCGAAATCGAACCCGTGCGGACTCGCCACTCGCGAGAACGGGTCGGCCGCGTCGTAGCCTGCTGCGGAGGCGACGACCTGCTCTGCATCCTCGGCCGTCAGGGCAAACACGGAGACGACGTCGAGAGACCGACACGCCGGGACTACACCGGTCGTCGACAGTAGGCCGCAGGTCGGCTTGTGACCGACGAGGTTGTTGAACGCCGCGGGCACGCGCCCCGAGCCGGCCGTGTCCGTGCCGAGGCTGAAGCTCGCGAGTCCCAGAGCAACGGCAACGGCCGAGCCGGCCGAGGAACCCCCGGAAATGTAATCGGGGTCGAAGCTATTGCGGCATGCGCCGTACGGCGAGCGCGTGCCGACGAGGCCCGTGGCGAATTGGTCGAGGTTGGTTTTACCGAGCGGGATTGCACCAGCATCGATCAACCGCTGCACCACCGTCGCGCTACGCTTGGGCAGGTACGCAAACTCGGGACACGCCGCCGTGGTCGGCAGACCGGCGAGGTCGATGTTGTCCTTGATTGCAAACGGAATGCCGTAGAGCGGCAAGGAGTCCGGTCGATGGGCCGTGAGCGCTTCCGCGTAGCCCAGCAATTCCTCTCGCCCTAGCTTGGAAATCCAGATCCGATGAGGATCATCGGTGGCCGCGAGTCGTGGCCAGAGCTCCTCGATCAACGCGGGAGGCGACAGGTCCCCCGAGAGATAACGCTTCCTCAGTGTGGCGATCGACAGGTCTAACTGGGTCACGTGATGGCTACCGGCGGGAGGGTCATTCACAGGCTCATGCGAGTATCGGGCCAACTTCAGCGGATGCGTGATTCGACGTTCCGCGCAGTGCGCTGCGCGTCTTCTGCGTCGCGGCGCGCCTGGCTCGCCTCGCGGTACGCAGTGTCCGCCTGCCGCTCACACGCTGCAGATCGATGGCGAGCCGATCCAGCGACTGCTCGAGTCGCTCTACGCGCGTCGTCAGCGTGAAATCACCGGCCCGTGCGCGCTCCGCCTCGCGCAAGTCGAAGGCGGTCGTGAGTCTCGCGACCTCGCGCTCGAGCACGAGCACGCGGTCCGCCAATGTCGCACCGGGGTCACGCGGTGGCGGAGCCGTTTGCTGCTGCGGTTGCGCCAGCGGACTCGCGCAGAGGACGCTGGCCGCAAGCACGCCGAGGAGTCTCAGGTGGCTGTTCATGATGGCGATTCCCTCCGGGACTTGAGATATCGAGCGTAGCACCGAGGCGCGTGGACGGAAGAGCGCGCGACGGACCGTCCCGACCCCGGATGTACGGGGCCGCGCCCGTCGTGTGCTGGGGTGGCGTGGGCTCCTTCGCTATACTCCAGGCACACAAGAATAAGGCCAACGTATGAAAACGATCCTGATCCGTATCAGCGCGGTACTCATGTTTTTCTCGGTTTCCGCAGAGGCGCAGACGAGCGTAACCGCCGAGGACAGGAACGAGATTCAGTCGTTGGCTGTTCGCTATGCGACGGCGCTCGGCTCATGTGATGCGGAGGGGTTTGCCGATTTGTTCGAACCCGAGTCGGGTTTCTTCGCGAGTGGCTTTCGCGGGCGTGTGGAAAGCCGGGCGCGACTGATCGCGCTCGTCGAAAGCGAGCGCCATTGCCTGGCGCCTAACCCGGATGGCTCTCGCGGGCGCCCCGGAGCGCCGAACGTCCCGACCGTGTCTTTGGACGTAGATTCCGCCGGCGTTTTCGGCACCATCAATCTCGGTACCGCCGCGCAGTATCAGGATCGATACGTTCGGACGCCGCAAGGGTGGCGGTTCGCGTCGCGGACCGTTCTTACACAAGCGGAAATGGCGGCCGGCCTCGACGCAGAGCAAATGGCGACTATTCGCGAGCTCAGCCGCGATTTGCGCACCGGCGATCACTACGAAGTCGGCGACGACGGTGCCAAGCGGTTCTTGAGCTCCGGTGTGGTCATTCTCGTGGAGGCGGGCGCGGTTGCCGGCCGTGTTTACCTCGATGACGGCAGTTACTACGACGACGTCTACGAGCAGACCGCGCCGGGAGTGTGGCGCATCCGATCGCGAGAACTGGTTCCGGCGGCGACCCACTGAGCTTCAAGCCCACGAGCCGTCGCTGACTCGTAGCGTTCGATATCCAGTAAGGACCACGCGCAGATGCTTCAGTCCGTGAAGTCGGTCGCCATCGTTGGCGCCGGAAGCGCTGGATGGTTGACGGCGCTCGTTCTGACCGCGTATTGCCCGTTCCTAAAGGTTCGGCTCGTGCATCCGCGCGCCAACAGTCCGATCGGCGTAGGCGAGTCGACTCAACCGGACTTTCCGGAACGGCTGTCGGCTGCGAAAGTCGATTTCAACGACTTCTATCGTGCGTGCGACGTCACAATGAAGTGCGGGATCTTCTACCGCGACTGGAACGTCGTCGGCGACCACTACTGGCATCCGTTCTCGACGATGTCTACGAGCGGCTCGTACACGGCGGCGCATCATTATCAGCAGATGATTCGCGAGGATCCGAGCTCATACAACCACGCGAACTACTATGCAGCCGTGCATACGTCTTACGACACCTGCGTCAAGAGAAACCTCGTTGCCCCCGAAGCGGCCCTTGCGTTTCATGTCGATGCCGCGAAGCTCGCTCAGTATTTGCGCCGACACCTGACCACCGTCGAAGTCGTCGAATCGGATCGCATCGACGTGTTGGTCGCGGACGGCAACGTATCCGGTATCGGTCTCGACGACGGCAAAACGCTGTCTGCCGATCTCTACGTCGACTGCACGGGATTCGCGCGCGCGGTGCTCGGCAAAATCGCTTCGCCAAAGAAACTGAGGTACGAGGCAAACGTGAATCGTGCGGTCGCGGCCGCCGTTCCATACGCAGACAACCCCGCGGACCTTCATCCTTATACGAGAGCGCATGCTCACGAGCATGGGTGGACATGGTCCATCCCCCTGCAATCGCGAATCGGTAGCGGCTACGTGTATCACGGCGATTTCTGCTCGCGGGAGCAGGCCGAGACAAACTTTCGGCGGTACTGGGGCGAAGACCGGATGCGGAACGTCGAAGTCCGGCATATTTCGTTCGACAGCGATTCGCTCCAGGAATCATGGATCGGTAACGTCGTCTCCATCGGCTTGAGCGCAGGTTTCGTCGAGCCGCTCGAGGCCACGGGACTGAATTGGACGATCAGTGCGGCGGATCTGCTGAGTCGCAGCATCGGGGCCCAATACTTCGACGAGGACGTGCGGGGCCGGTACAACACCTTGATGCTGGGCTACATCTACGACGTGCAGGATTTCATCGATGCGCATTACAAGCTTTCTTCGCGACGCGACAGCGAGTTTTGGCGCTACCAGACCTCACGAGCGTTTCCCGAACGCCTAATTCATCGCCTTGCGGTGTACGCTGCCGAGATGCCAAACAACGTGAACAGGTCCAAGGCCTTCGCCTGGGCGTTCAACGAAGTGTCGTGGCTCGACATCCTCAACGGTTACGGCTTCAAGTACGGGAAAGTGGCGGTCAGTCCGACGCAGAAAGCAGAGGCGCAGCGAGCGTTGCAGCAAATCGCCGCCACGCAGAGACAGGCGATCGACCCGCGCACTGTAGGGACTCACGCGCGCGTTTAGCCGGCAGCGATCGGCGGGGAGGGAGGGAACCGTGGACGAGCACGTGATCGGCGTCAGCGCGCACTTGGCGGAAATCGCTCGGGCTCGCGAGCTCGACGCGGCTGGACGTCACGACGATGCGATCAACGAGCTCGCAACGGCGGCGCAGCGCGGTGACGTCGAGGCGACCACACAGCTCGCCAAGCGGATCATCGTCGGCGATCGCGCTCCTCGCTTGAGGGAGCAGGGCATTGGCCTCCTTCGGGACGCGGTGAAGATGGGCGGCGCGGAGGCTGCGGAACGGTTGGCCGTGATCGTCGCAGCCGGAGGTGCCGGTCCGCCCGACTGGCCAACGGCGCTTCGTCTGCTGGTGCTCGCGGCCGAGCGCGGGTGGGGTCCGGCCCGCGGTCAGCTCGAGGTCCTTGCGTCCATGTCCGGTCCGTTGCAGCGCCCGACGTCGTCTGGTTCGCCCAGTGCCATCATCGAGAGTACCGACATCCGCAAGCTGCTCGCTCCTCCGGCCGGCTCGGTGATCCATGCGGATCCGAAAATTTGCACGTTCCCCGCGTTCTTGAGCGCGCAGGCGTGTGACTGGCTCATCGAACGTGCACGAGGCAGGCTCGAGCGCGCTCGCGTCTACGACGCTTTCACGCACGCCGATTTCGTCGACGAGTCGCGCACGAACTCGTCCGCTATGTTCAACATCATGGAGGCCGATCTGGTGCACATGCTGGTGCAGGCGCGAATGGCGCCGGCCTGCGGGCTGCCCGTGAATCACATGGAGGCCGCGACGGTGCTGCATTACGCCGTTGGCGAAACGATCGGCAACCACTACGACTTCGTCGATCCTGCGCATCCTGGCTATGCCGAGGAGATAAGCAAGTTTGGTAACCGCGCAGTCACTTTTCTCGTTTATCTGAATGCCGGCTACGAAGGTGGCGAGACCGTATTTCCGCGAGTGGGTGTGAGTCATGCGGGTCAGCGCGGCGAAGGTTTGTTCTTCGTCAACACGCTCGACGACGGGCAAGCGAACTTGCGCGCGCTGCACAACGGTCAACCGCCGACGCGAGGAGAGAAGTGGGTCTTCTCGCAGTTCGTACGGAATCGGCCCTGGAGTTGAACGCCCAGTGACGCTGTTGTGTCGCTACGGAAAGTGCACTTGAACGGATAGACGTAGTCGTACAGACTACCTGCGGTGCGGCGCTGAGAGTGTTTGCAAGGGGGCGTTCACTTTCTCTAACCAGCGCGCACTGCTCATTAACTAGAACTAGTCCAACAAGAACTCGCCGCGCGATCGCGCGGCTCGACCAGGGGAGGCTCCTTCAAAATGGCTACATCACAGTTGCCGGCCGGCAATCGCACCAAGGTTACGCTGCTCGCATCCGCAATCTCCGCAGCGCTCGGAACTGGGATGACGCATTCGGCTCTTGCGCAGCAGGCGCCGGACCCGCTGGAAGAAGTCGTCGTCACCGGGTCGCGAATTGTGCGCCGCGACCTCGATGCGTCGACGCCGATCATGACGGTTGACACCGAGCGGCTCGAGAATTCGAGCACGCTCAGCGTCGAGACCATTCTCAACCAGATGCCCCAGTTCACGCCTGCGCAGAGTCAGTTCACCGCGGTGGGTGAAATCCAGACGTCCCCGACGGCCTCGCTCGGTGTCGGCACGGTCAACCTGCGCGGCGTCAGCACCAACCGAACGCTCGTGCTCATCGACGGACGGCGTGCCCAACCGGCCAACGCATCCCTCGTCGTCGATGTGAACACGATCCCGTCGGCGGCCATCGCACGCATCGAAAACATCACGGGCGGCGCATCGGCCGTGTACGGCGCCGACGCGCTGGCCGGCGTCGTGAACTTCGTGCTCAAGGACGACTTCGAAGGCGTTTCGCTGGACTTTACAACCACTGTCACGGAGGCAGGCGACGGCGAAGAGACGCGCTTCTCGAGCCTCATCGGCATGAATTCCGACAGCGGCGACGCCAACATGTTGCTCGGCGTCGAATGGTACGAGCGCGACGTCGCGTTCCAGAAGAATCGCGATTTCTACACGGAGGGCTGGGCCGATCCGACCAACGTCGCCGGCACTTTTTTCCCGTCCATGCCCGGCTATCAGATCGCGGCTGCCAACCGACCCACGCAGGCGGCCTTGGACGCGCTGCTCCTGCAGTCAGGGATCCCTGCCGGAACGGTCAATGTGACCACCAACCCCGTGATCTACTTCAATCCGAATGGCACGGCGTTCGTTAGGGACGCTACCCGCGCCTTGGGCTTCGACGACTCGCAGCTGAACCAGCCGTTCGACGGCGACGGCTTCTATGGGCTGATACGCCAGGGCAACAGAGTCGAGCAGATCTACCAGGACTGGGTGCTGTCGTCGCCGCTCGAGCGCCGGTCGTTGTTCGGTAAGGGGCACGTCGACATCACCGACAACATGCGCGGGTTCGCCCAGGCGAACTACACGCGCGTCTCGGTCAGCACGTTTTCGGCCGGCCCGCCGCCCGCCGTCGGCGCCGCGTGGGGCGGCAGTATCCCGAATCCCGCAGGCGCGCCGAACACGAAAATCCCGGCCGGATTGCAGAGCCTGCTCAACACGCGGCAGCTCGATCCTGACGGCGCCGGGCCGCTGCCGGTCGGTGCTCCTGGCTCAGGGGCGAACGTGAATTGGCAGCTGAACCGCGGGCTCGATTTCCTCGGCCAATTCGGTCCGACGAACGATAGCGACGTCTATCAAATCATGGCGGGTCTCGAAGGCTCGTTCCAAAATCGCGACTGGACCTGGGAAGCCTACTATTCGAGCGGCGAGACGACCGCCACGAACATCTACTACGGCTTGCCTTCGATCCAAAGATGGCAGGCCCTCGTCGCAGCGCCAAACTTCGGCCAGAACGCGACGATCGTGTCCTCGATCGGCGGCAATTACCAAATGACCTGCACGACCGGACTGCCGATCTATTACGGCACGACGGAGTCGGCGTCGCAGAACTGTTACGACGCCATCGTCGGCCGGTACAAGTCGATAACGAGCGTCTCGCAGGACATCCTCGAGGCCAATCTGCAAGGCAAGATCCTGGATATGCCGGCCGGCGAGCTCCGGTTCGCCGCCGGTGTCACCAACCGAAAGAATGGGTTCGAGTACGAGCCCGGTAACCCGCAGGCGTCCGTCTACGACGCGCCGCTTGGATTGTTCGTATCCAACCCGACGGCAGGTGACACGGAGGTGTCGGAGCTGTACGGCGAGCTGCTCATGCCCGTCACGCAGCGCCTCGATCTCGAACTGGGCTACCGGTTCTCCGACTACGATACGGCTGCCGATCAGGTTGGCACCTACAAGGCGTTGTTCAGCTTCGAGGCGACCGAATCGGTGCGCGTGCGCGGCGGCTTCCAGAGCGCGAGCCGTGCGCCGAACACGGCCGAGCTGTTCCAGGCCGAGACCACGGTGTTCCAGACCACCTTCTCGAGCGCCGATCCGTGCGGCGTGAACACGCTCATCCCCGGCTTTGGCAACAGGGCGGATAATCCCAACCGGCTCAGGGCGCAGGAGCTCTGTGCCGCACTGATCGGTAACAACACATCGACGTTCGGCGCTCCGGGCAGCGTTGAAGCCAATACCTATCTGCAGAACCAACAAGCCTTCACCGGCATCAACACGGTCCAAGTCGGCAACCCGAACCTGACCGCGGAGGAGGCCGAGACGTGGACGTTCGGCCTCGTGCTCAATAGGCCGGGCGGTCTCGAGGGCCTGACCGCGTCGCTCGACCTCTACAACATCGAAATTGTCGATGCGATCGCGACGTTCGATGGCCAGACCATCTACAACAACTGCTTCAATCGGAACGGCTCGTCGAACCCAGGATGGACGGTCAACGATCCGGGTGGCTTTTGTGCCTTGATCAACCGCAACGAAAGCACCGGTGCCGCAGGCGTCGTCGACGCGCGCTACCTGAATACGGGTCTGATCGAGACGTCCGGCGTGGACTTGACGGTGAACTGGGTCAAGGATCTGGCGGGTGGGAGCTTCTACCTCAACAACTTGCTGAGCTTCTTGAACGAGTTCAACACGCAGACCACCCCCAGCGATCCGGTCCTCGAATACCAAGACACGCTCGGTCAGTCAGGGCAGTACGAGTATCGGTTGTTTTCGACCGCCGGCTACCGTTTCGGCGGCGGCAACGCGAATGTCGGCCTGCGATTGCGCTATCTGCCGGAAGTGAAGAACGCGGCCTATGTAACCAACAAAGCCACGACGAACAAACCGACCGACGCGTACAGCATTTTCGATCTGTTCGCGGGCTATACGTTCAACGAGCGGTATCAGCTGCGCGCCGGCATCGACAACCTGTTCGACGAGGCCCCGGCGATCGTCGGCGCCACACCGACCGACAGCAACAGTGCCTCGACGCTAGCCGGCTACTACGACACCCTCGGGCGTCGTCTCTTCGTCGGACTGAACATCGAGTTCTAACCGTCCAGCGATGGCGCGACCCGGGCAGAAGCCCGGGTCGCGCCGAGTCTGCTATTCGGCGCTCGCAACGGGATCGCCGAGACCGAGTGACCGCAGCAGCGTGACGACAGCCTCGCCGTCGCGCTTCGCTTGCGCGGCGCCGAACGCGGTTTGACCTTTCGCGTTCTGAATCGACGTGTCCGCTCCGGCGTCGGTCACGAGATACGTGATGATCGCGTCGGAGGCGCGGCCCGTGATGGCCGCGTGCAACGCCGTATTGCCGTCCTTGTCCTGATCGCTGAGGCTCAACCCTTGCTCCCGCAGGAACGCGATCGTCTCGATGGCCTCCGTATCGCTGCCCTGATCGTACGACGGCGCCAGCGGGCTGCCGTTGCGCCAGCCGAAGCCTGCGGCGTACATCAGAGCCGTCACGCCGTTCGGCATCGCGTGTTTGACGTCGGCGCCGCCTGCGACGAGCGCTCGCACGAGCTCCACGTCGCCGGACTTGGCTGCGCGCAGCAACGGCGTCGCGCCTTCGGCGAGCGTGAAGTCGCCGAAGGTGTGCTGGCGCTGAATGATCGGTTTGCTGAGCGCCGCATTCGGGTTCGCCCCATGTTCGAGCAGCAGTTTGACGATGTCGGCACTGTCGAGCAGGCCGACGGGTTTCGGGTTCGCACGGCCGTGGCCGACGGCGAGCCGATGCATGTCGACGGCAGCATATAACGCACCCATGCCGCTGCTGTCGACGACGTTCGGCTCGGCGCCGGCATCGAGCAGCAGCGCTGCGAATTCGTAGTGCGCGTTGATGATTGCGATGACGAGCGCCGTAGCGCCGTCGGGGTCCGCGAGGTTCAGGTCGGCGCCGCTT
>Ga0208454_1000302_pt1 | contig 32572 bp, 33 predicted proteins | sample EasRivMeERMZT100_FD_187530 | JGI IMG/M metagenome (GOLD analysis project Ga0208454, IMG submission 187530) | Soil microbial communities from meander-bound floodplain in the East River, Colorado, USA - East River MetaG ERMZT100 (SPAdes) (version 2) | ecosystem: Environmental > Terrestrial > Soil...
GTAGGTACGATAAACAGGCCCGCCGGCGGTGTATGGTTCGTGTTCTACGCCTTCCCGTGCCACTATGTAGATAGTTGCAAAAGCCAGTTCTGCGTGCTGCACGTAGTCCAGCCCGTTAACCGCAGTAAATTGTCTAGTCTTTATTAGCGCCATTTATTTTAACTTTCAAAGGCTTTCCAAACTACGTTTACCCGTTCGCCTGTGTTAAACGGGTTCAGGGCATCAAAGAAAATGTCTGTACCGTTATATCCATATTCCCGGTTACCAGGCGCCCCGGCGGTGTAATCAAACTGCGTACCTTCCCGAAAGACTACTAAAATTTCGTCCCCTTCAAATGTCTTGCCTTCTATGCCGGGGCCTGTTATACTGTTTGTGCCCGGCGTCGTATCCCAGGTATCGCTTTGCAGTTCGGGGCAGGTCGTGTCTATTGGCGGGTCTACTGTGCCGATCGTAACGCCGCCGGTACCCTCTAACTGTAAATCAAATTCGGAAAATGCGGACGTATCCGCCGAAAGCGTTACCGCCCGGACAAGGAAAACGCCGGTTATATATTTGGTTAGTCCGCCTTCGTCCGTAAAGACGAAACGCATAGTTTGTTCAGCCCTTACAATAGCTTCCTGCAAGAAATACAAAACGCTTAATTTGGTGGCACTATTTTCGATTGTCGTAAGCCCCTGGACGCTGCCGCGATTGTCGCTGATCCGTACCCTCTTCTTTTTATACAGCCCGGCGTTAACGTCCGTTTTGCCTATCAACTCATTTTCAAACTCAAAGGAACAACTAACGGCGCAGCCAATTACAATGTAAACGCCGTTTATTAGCGCTTCTACATTTACGTTTTTACCTAAAACTGCGTTTGCCATTAATCAGATATGTATTTAAATTCTGCGGTTTCGTAACTTTTCGCTACTGCGGTGTTAAAAACTTCATGGAAAAACGCCGCCCATTCACACAAAAATAACTGCATTTCGTAATGTAATAACATAAATATTCGGTATTGCGTGCCGCCGTTCGTCGTATTGGCGTCTATGTCCTGCATAATGTACTTATGCAAAAGGTCCGGCATTTGGCTTGCGCTGTCCGTTCGGTCTACAGTTCCTTCAAAAGTCCGCATTACCCTGTTAAACTGGTTCCAAATGTCGAAAGATTGCAGTTTACCGAACGGCATAGTATCTGCCGGCCCTGGCCCGGACGGTAGTAACGCCGCGTTATAATACGGGCCTGCCAGCTGGTAGGTAGTTTCTGTTACCGTTATGCTCGCCCCTATTTCTATAACGGTGTCGGCGTCTGTGTACACCGTTGTAAGGTCGCCTATAATGCTGTAATTCGTGTCTATAATCCGCCCCGTAATATCATTACTGCCGGATCCGGTTACCGATATTAAAATACCTATAGGAAATAAACCTACAAAATTACCGTCTATTTCGAATTGACCCAGGACGCCAAAAGACGCTGTACCGCTGTAAATTTCTAAACCGCTGCCAGGTTTTAACATTGCGCCTTTCATAGCTACCCGCGGGGCGTCTGTTATGTAAACTTCCTTTTCGCGGACCGCTTTTATTTTCGGGCTGGTTTGGCTTACCGCGTTGGTTTGGCCTGTATAGCGCTGGTACCCGCCGTTTATGAAAGGTATAATATCTAAATTCGGTTGCCCAAAATGCGCCTGCACTTCTTCCCCCTGTTCGTTACTAAGGAAAACGTAAACCCTGCCCGGTTTAGGTACCGGCGGGCTGGTAAATGACATATCTAACGGCGGGTTTTCAATAGCTGCGCCCAGGTACCAGGGAAATATAGTATTTGCCGGGGGTAGCAGGTTCCAAATAGGTATTAGGTCAGGTATCAGCACATTAAATTGCTGCCACCAATAAATAGTGCCATCCGTAGCAAATAGCCCTACCAGTACAGGGCTATTATTGTACCCGGTCAGGGCGCCTATATTGTCGAAAAATAGTGATACCTGCAGGCTTATCTTATCCCCGGCGCTAACTTCTACGGGGCTGCTTTGTACATAACTAAAAGGCGGACCGGCGCCCGGCGCTGCCTTTATTACAAGTTCGCGGTGTGTTTCGTTTCCATCTATGTAAAACTTTTTTACGTAGGTATCGGATCCGGGTAACGGGCCGTCCCCGAAATTATCCCAGGCGGGCAGGTCGACTGTACGGCTTAAAGCAGACCAGCAATCAAGCGTGTATTTTTTAACCTGTTCCGTAACGCCGTCCGGGTTTACTTCGTCCGGTAAATCTTCTACAAATTCGCCGCGGTCGTAGTCAATATTACAAAGTAATTCCTGCGGATAGCGAAAGTTAAAACGTTCTATAACCTGTTTATAGGGACGATCTAAAGAAAGTAAAGCGTTATCATTTGCCCACGAAAGCGGTAGCCCTACGCCTATATTTTTAGAGTAGGTTTCGTTCGTGTTTTCTACCCAGGCCGCCAAATAATTAAACCGGGTAAAATAGTATTCATGCCCGGTTTCCATTTCGTCCGGGCGTAGAATGATCCATTTACCGCGGTACTGCGTTAAAAACGAATTTTCCCCTAATATCTTTTCCAATACCGTTAGGCAGTCTTCGCAGGTTCCTATTTCTTTCTCAAACGTTTTGGCGTCCAGGTAAATGAATTTATACAAATGTCCGCTGCCGTCCGCATCGCTTACCAGCGGTACGGCGGTCGTTTCCCGTATATTCATGCAGGCTTTTATGTCCAGCATTAACCCCGTAGGCGCTAAAGCCCAGGCCAAAAAATCTATAATTTGGTGCTTGTCCTGCGGGGTTTCCCCTTCAAAATTTAGTAAATCTTCGTCTTCTAAAAAGCCCAGCCCGTCCGTAGCGGTTAGCGTTATTACGTTCGGGTTCGGCATAAAATCTTCCTGTAGGTCGCTAACGGATAGCCAGCCCATGAATATAACGCCTTCCGCCTGCGTTTCTATTATTACAAAAAACCGGTTGTCGCCACCGTCGGCAAACGTTTCTATGCCTATAGCGTCGCTGCTATGTATCTGTATTTCGGCCTGCTTACTTTTTACCGGGGTAAACTTATCTTCCGCGTTATCAATTACGGAAATAGTTACCGGCGTTTCTGCTAATTCCAGTTCTATAGTTTCCGCCGCTGCAAATTCGTACCGCGGGGCGCCGCTGTCGCTGGCAACTAAAATTGAATAGTCCCAATCCCCTTGCGGTATTGTAAAAGACGTTTTACCGTTAAGGTTTAACGCCGTGTCAATCCAGCCCGCGTTATCGTAGCCAAAATAAATTTCTGCCGTAGGATCCGTAAAGGCGTCCGAAAATACCTTAACGGTTTGCGTACCGTCGCCGTTATTGATAACGATAAAGCGGAAATTATAGGGCGGCGTATCTACCGGCGTTTCAGTATCAAATAGCCGCACCTTTATTAATTGCTGTACGCTTTCATTTGCAGGTTCGGGCGTCGTTTCGATATTTAAAAAGGCGCCTTCGTATAGTGTGCAATTAGTTATCATTTTAGCCAGCGCCTAAACGCCTGTTTTGTCTGTTTGTTCTATCTGCCAATAATTCAAATTGATTGCCGCGGGTCCGTCCGTTAATAATTACCACTTGCTGCCCGCCGCCGTTCAAATCCCCTAACATGCTTTTAAGCTGGTCCAGCGGCGCTATTACTTCCGGGTTACTACGGGACGTTCCTACGCCTTCGCCTACCATACCCACGGTAGGGCCGAAAACCAAACCGCCCTGTGCAAACCCGGTAACGCCTTTACCTACTATGTTTTTTAACGCCGCGCCCACTGCTACCAGCGCCACCCCGGCGGCTATTGTGGCGAAAGGGTTTGCAAATAGCGTCGCTAAAGCTTGTTTAGCCGCTACCGCTACCGCCCCCAATGTTATAAACTGTTTACCTATTGATTGTATAGCGTCTGCCACTGATTGCGCGAAGGCGCTAAAAACGCCGGATAAATTGCCGCCGCTTATTGCTTCCCCTATAGCGTTTCCAATAGCAGCAATACCTTCAACTTTTAACCCGGTTAGGGAATTATTTATTTGTTCTATACCTGCCTTAAAGTTTTTTGCCAAATTCGCCAAACCTTCCTGACTAACATTTTGACCTACTCTAAAAAATGCGCGTAACTGGTCTAAAAATTGGCCGCGGTTCAAGCTTGTTGAAACGGTTAAATCTATTGGCGGTAAAGTTTTGCCTATGTCTTTAAACGTCTGTTCAAATTCCCTTACTAAGTTTACGTTTTGTATTTGTTCCGCGGTAAATTCTACGGGAATTTCGGCGGGCGGTAGCTGTAAAATACTACGCTTTAGCAGCTTATCCGTTTCGCTTATCGCCTGCTCAACTTTAGCGGGCGGCGGTTCAGATAGTTCTATAGGTACCCGCGCGGGTAATGTTTTTATTTGCAGTCCGCCCGCCGCTACCTGGTTTAGAAAATCCTGCGCTTTCTTTAAGGCGGTCGCCTTATCGTCCAGCGGTGAAAATTCGTAGTTTATTACAAATAGGCTGTCTTTTAAAAATGCGCTTACTTCTTTAGCTTTCGAAATGATCTTATTAAAAGCGGTGTCCGTATCCTTTTTAGGTGCATCTATTTTTACGTCTACCCCGGCGGATAATTCGCCAATATCTTTAACCAGCGCTTCAATATCGGTTTGCGTTTTCTGCGCTTCCGTCTGCGCGTCCTTTAACCCTTTGGCTAAAGTCTTCCCAAATAGGCTAACTTCCTTACCTACGCCGGGCGTAATTTGCGCAGTTTTTAAGGCTTCGCTAAACCCTTTTAACTTTTTTTCGGACGCTGTTAATGTGGCGCCTTGCTGTTCCAGCTGCTTAGCTATTAACGTGTCTAACTGCGCCTGTTTAATCTTTACCGCTATTACGGTGCGCAGGTTAGCCAGGTAAGCCGTATAGGCGGCGTCCAATCCGGTTACGGCGTTACCCTCTAAGGTTAGCCCTTTAAATACTTCGGGCTGGATCCGCTGCAATTCTTTTATTGCGGCTAATTTCCTTTCGCGGGTTTCGGTTTCACTTTTTAAAACTGCTATTAATGAAACTACCTGCGTAGCTTCTTTTCCGGCGTCTGCAAATATGCCTTTTACCTGCTCCTTATATTTTTTAGTGGCGTCTTCCGCAGCTTCCGCCGCTTTGCTTGTTTGAAAAAGCTTATCCCCGAAAACAGTAAGTAGTGCGGATCCTAGCCCTATGGCTAAACCTAAACCGCCTACGCCGGTTAACTCTTTGCCCAATGCCTTTAAGGCGCCCCCGGTGCTGCCCGTCGTTTGACGTAACCGTCCGAAATTTTCAAATAGGGGGTTTAAGTTGTTGGCTATGCCTAAAAAACCGAAAGGAGCATCCTGCGCTACCCGCGAAAGGTCTGTTAAAGATTGAGTAGCGCGGTCTGACGCGGACGGTAATTTTTTTAGGGCGTTTTCTGTCTTTTTTATTGCCGGGGGTAGCGTGTTAAAACTGGCATTAAATTGCCCGGTAAACTTTTTAACGCCCCCGCCAAACGCCGCTACCTGGCTTTCTAGTTTAGTTATGTCTGCGCCTACTTTTTTTAACGCTTGCGTAGCTTCGTTAACGTCTGCACCTACTATTATTTTTAAACCTTCCGCCATTTATTTTAGTTTAGCCTGTGCCGTTTTTAGCGCTTCCATTTCCCTGAACTTCCGCAGCTGATCTAAAGCTTTTTGATTGACCTTTACCCGGTCTATGCCCTCAATAGGCCAAAGCTTATCCATTTTATTACTTACCGCTTTGCCGCCGAAATTTGTAGACGCTATTATGAAAGTGCTACGCCTTATCCATGCCTCTAACATTTTATCCCTTTCACGTAACCCGTTTATACTTAAAATGACTTCCTTAAAAGTCATTTTTGCCAATTCCCAGGGCTTTATAAATAATTCGCCGTATAGTATCTGCTCTAGTTTATCGAAATCTATAGGCTCATGCTTTTTTTTTCAAGGTCCGCCGCTTCTTTATTACTGGCTATCAATTTTTTCATTACTGTACTAGCGCCGTAAACTTCCGTTACTCTGGTTAGTTCCGCTATGCCTTCCGGGGTTTCCTGCGCCTGTTCTACATAATTATAAAAAGCTTCGTATTTTAAAACCGGCTCAACTTCCTTAATTAAGCAGTTATTATTGTAACTACATTGGATAAGCTTCGCCAGCCCTTCCGCAGTAAACCCGCCGCCTTCTTCCTGGACAAAGTAAATATTTGCCCGCAATAGGCATGCTTCCATAAATTCCCGGATAGCAGGATACGCGAATTTTAGCCCTACGGTTTCCCCGTCCAGCTGTATAGTAGTATAACCGTTAGTCATTAGGACGGGCTTTCATTGTCGTATTCGTCCAGTGTACCCGTACCGGTAAATGACCAGCTAAAGGCGCCTACGCCGTCGGCTTCCGCGGACGCTGTAAACGTGCTGTCCGTAAAATAGCCGCTACCGAAATTATTAACGCCTTCGCCTTCCGTTAAACCAGCGGGCGCGTCGGCGTCGCTGATATACTGAAAATCCAGCTTCGTAATATCCTTTTGCCAGCCCTTTACGTCGTTATAGGATACTTCCAAAGCGGTAGGCGTTGGATTTTGTACGGCATTACCGGACGCGTTAAACGTCGGCAAAGCTACCCCCGTTTTAATACCGCAGTTCGTCCGGCGTTCGCTGGTTTCATTTGTGATCTGAAACTGGCTGTCTTCCGTACAAACCAAAGTTTTAAAATCGTCTGTGGTACCGTTAACCCGTACCCGTAGATTTACTAACTTACCTTTTACTTCGCTCATGGTATATTAAATTTTAAACTGTTTGCAATACGCGGTGTAAATTACGTGTTATAATTCGATTATATCTAAACGTACCGTCATCTTCCGGCAAAACGGTAGAATTTTCCCGGCGCAGGTCAGTTACCTGTATGCCCGCCTGAACAGGTAAACCGATTAACGACGGGCCGGGCAAAACAAGTTCGCCTATTTCGTTATCTATTTCCGCCGCTAAACCGTCATCTATCCGGGCTTTAAATTTCGTTACTACTTCCGTTATCAATACCGGCGTAGTTACAAAAGCCTGGTTATTGCTGTTATCGGTTTCACTTTCCATCCGCAGTAAAACGTAATTGCCCTCTTCTTCCGGCGGGGCGTCTGTCCGGTAAACAGGAACAGAAATAGCGCCGTTGCTTAAAAGCTGGTACCAGGCTGTTAATATTTTACCGGTTATGTTTTTCAAATCGTTACTATTTTAGGGCGTCTAATGTCGCCCGGTAATATCACTGAAACGCCTACTTTACTTTTAAACTGTCTTTCCAGTCTGTCTATCATTTTAGGCCAAACTATTTCACGCTGCTTAAAGAAAAACGGGTGCGGTTTAACGCCATGCTTTAAAATACTCATTGCGATAGGCCAGGCGGCGGCGTAATCTTCCGCTATCTGGTTAACCTTACTGCCGGACCGTTTACGCGTCTTTACGCTGTACGTGCCATGCCTGGACGTTACCGGGTCCTTACCCTTCCTGCTTAACCAACGGACTATGTTACGTAAAAATTCCTGAAAGTCGCCGCCTTTATATCCTTTAAACGCTGCCGCTATTTGTTCGGTGCCTTCAATCGGTCTGTATTTTCCTTTCGTTCCAAACTCCATAAAAGGCGCGTAAAACTTTTGTGCTACTACTTCCGCCTGTAATTCGGACCGCATAAAATAAGTAGTTGCCCCCTTTAATGCCCCCTGATCTATTGGCGCGTCCCTGCGGGCGCCCGCTACCCAGTCCGCTGCAGCGCTTTGTATTTCTGCGCTAACCAGTTTTTTAACTTCCGCCGGGGCGGCTAAAAACTGCCGTTCTAGTTCCTTAAATCCTGAAATAGATACTTTAAACATCGTTTTGCATAGTTGCCGTAAATGTCCAGTAAAATTTCTTTTCATCTACCCGGCGCAAGTTAGAAATAGTCCAGTCATTACCCTGGTACTGTATTTTCCAATCTGCTTGCGGATAGTGTGCAAAATTAAACCGTATTAAAAAAGTTCGTGTGTTCGTTAGTTGTGTCTGCCCGTCTGCGTAATTCCGTCCGCCGCCGGATCCGGTTACTTCCGCCCACGTTTCAAAAGACTGTCCGTTACTTTCTATATTTCGCCCGTCCGCGTCTATAGTTACGGCTATCTGTATCAATTTAACCGGGTGCCGTTGTCCTATGCCCATTATCCAAATAAGTTTAAACGCCGGTAGGCCCTGGCCTTCCTTGCTGCGCTTTCGGTTAATGCTTTATCTTCTATTTCTTCCCCGCGGTGTTCGTACGCGTAGGCTACATAGGATTTTATCGCTGTCTTTAATCCTTTCGGTATTGTCGCTACGGTATAACCCGCGGCGTAATCCAGCTGCAACCGGTCGTTAAAAATGGTAATCAGCTGCGGGAAATCGGTACCCATAAATTTGTAGCTGTCTGCGGGCACTACGTCGCTGTTTTCTTTTGTAATAACTATAGCGCTGGTTACCGGTCCGGGTATTTCGATATTACCCGCCTGGTTTAGCAGCCATACGGTTAACAGTTTTGGGACCAGCGAAACGCCGGTATATTTTTCTACCCAAATACGGGCTTCTGTTATTAACTCTTCAATTAAAGTATTGTCGTAGTCGAAATCTTCGCCGGGGCTGTCATCGTTTGGCGTAAAACCTTCAAGGCGTAAATAGGCTTTTATTTCGTCAACTGTTACAGGTTCTTCCAGTTCGGTACTTTCGTCCGCTTCCTGGACCTGGTAAATATGGTTATACCGGGCACCTACGGGGCGCCCGGTATTACAAAGTTTATCTTCGTTACGGGTGTAATCCATTACCTGAAATTAGGTAAGGTTACCGAAATCGCCGTAAATAAAATAGTTGTCGCCATAGATAGGAAACGCTATCCTTTCTTCTACCCGTACCGTTACTTTATTTTCACGGACGTTTATGCCGTCTTCGTAGAAAAATTCAACCCGTGGCGCTTCCCTGGTTAACAGGTTTGCACCCATTACCCAATCCCCAACAATGAATTTATCGGCTGCCATAGCAGTAGAACGAAAGACAGGGATACCGGCTATATACAACTGCCCGTTTTGGATAGTTGCTAAAGCGGTAGGCAGGTCGTAAGTACCAGCGCCGCCCGCTGCTTTATTCAAAAGGATCTGGTAATAGTCAGACGGGCTTAACAAAATTCCGTTTGCTTCGCGGTCGTAACCTTCCAACTGCGCTATTGCCTGGACCAACTGTTCTACGTCAATCGTAGCGGTACCCGTAGGCGCCGTAAAATTGCCGCTGTCTGTAATACCGGACAGCTGCGGGCTGGTTCCGTTACCGTTCAAAAGCTGGTTATCTTCCGCGCGTAAAAGCAGTTCAGGAAGGCGGCTTTGTAAAAAGGTTGTCATACCCGGCACATCGTCCAGCATTTTACGGCTGATCCGTACCCAGCCAGCAATGTATTCTGCGGGTACCGCAGCTTCTACCAGGTTCAAGTCAATTTGCGGTTTTTCTACGCCTTCCGCTACGGGTGCAATGCTGCCTTCGCCCGCTTCTTCTTTCACATAGGCAAAGTTTGAAAGGGACATACTGCCGCCGCTTAACAGTTCGCGGATATGCAATTTACGTTTTGGCAATTCGATAATACCGGGGCGCAGGTTCGTTACGCTAACGTCTGCGGTAGGGAAATTGTCTGCAAAAATCATGTCCCCTGCTATCTTCATTTCAAACCCTACGCGTTCGCCGCGTTTCATTGTGGCAATCGCAGCGGCATTTTCTTTAATGCCTTCGCTCAAAAGCTGGTTAAAGCTTTTTTGCTGCTTTACGGTGGTAAGTTCGCCGTTAACGAATTTATCTATAACGGGCTGGTTTGCATCTGCCGCGTCTTTCAATACCTTAATGCTGGCTTTCTGTTCGTCAATCAAAACCTGCATGGCTGCTTCTTTAGCTGCCTGCTTTGCTTCCAAAGCTGCTATAGCAGTTTCTACCTGCTTTTGCTGTTTGGTAGTTAGCGTTCCTTCCAAAGCGGTTTTCAGGGCATCCAGCTTCGCCGTTAAGGCGTCCGGGTCGTCGCCGCCGTCTGATTTATACGAAATATTGTGTTTGGCTTCGCCTATGCGCTGCCTACGGGAAGTAATACGGGGTAAAGTTGCCGGCTTATTAGCGGGAAACTGTAAAAAGGTTTTTTTCATTTGACCGTTTCGGGTTTAAGTAAGTTGAGAAATAAAATTATCTAGCGCAGATATTTTACTACTCACCGGGCCAAATGTCTTTTCGACGGGTTGGATGGTGTTACTTTCGTAAAGTGCCTTTAGCTTTTCGGTTTTTTGGGCAAAGTCAATTTCAGCCAGTTCTAACGTTCCGTCTGAAAGTTTTCCCGCCCTCAAAATCTTAGCTAAATTATCAAGTTGTTTAATAATTTCCAAAAATTCTATTTTTTGTTCTTCCGGCGTTAAGCTTTTGCCGACGGATAAAGTAGGCGTATCCGGGTTTGCCCCCCAAAGTACGGCGCTGCCTTCGTACAATAGAATTTCTTTTATAAGGCGGTATTCGTCCGCCTTTCCTTTGTTCTGCGGTTCGCTGGATATTGTGCGAAAACCTACGCTATGCTGGTTTATATGCCCGGCGTCGTACATTATTAGCATGTCCTTGCCTAACGTGGTTTCGGGTATGTTGGTAACGCCTACCAGGTAATTATTTTCTACAAACAATTCGGAAAACTTACCTATTGCGTTTTTCATAGACGCGTTGTGATCCGTCAAATGCCAAACCAGGTTTGCGCCTTTCGGCCCGCGTTCCTTTATCGTCCGGTTATAGGCTTTGTTGTCTATTATATCCCCGTCCAGGTCCAAACTGCCCAGGCTGGAAATAGCAACTTTTACCCGGTTGTCTACTGTGCTAACGTCTAAAACGCCGCCGTTAATGTTTTTTATATCGTAGTTTTTCATATTCTTAATGTACTATTTTTAAGTTGTCGCCTGTTCTGTAAATTGTGCCTACTACCAGCCCGGCGCCGGACGCCGCGGCATTATCCGCAAATTCCTGAACCCCTATAAAAATATGGCTATCGGCTGTAGATGTTATGGATGATGAAGATGCGTCTGCTGTTCCTACGATTTGTGCGGCCTTAACTCCGTCATTAAAATTTGCGCTTAATATAAAATTGGCATCGTCTGTTCCGACATTCGCCCTTACTATTGCTATATTATCGTCGTTCGTTGGGTCAAATGCTCTTAGGTATGAATCATTTATTAATATACTACCGTTTGTTTCCCCACCCGCAATAAACGTATGGCTATCTGCTGTAGATGTTATGGATGATGAAGATGCGTCTGCGAATCTTTGTATTTGGGCTGTTTTAACCCCATCATTAAAATCTGATTGAATAATAAAAGTAGCATCTGTATTTTGAGTAAGCAACTCTACCGTTGAATTGTTATCATCATTGGTTGTATTAAACGCTTGTAATCTCGTAGCTTCAGCCCCCGCCGTTGGGTCAATAGAAAGAAAATCATTCCCCCCTTGCTGAAAATTCAAAGTGTTGCTATTCAAGTCAACTAATCTTGCCCCTGCTAAACTTCCATCTCCTGTATAGATAGTATTACCGCCGGGGCCTGCGCCGCCCGCGTAAACCGGAAACATTGCTTTTATAGCGGTTACGAAATCTTCTTTTGTGGTTAGCGGCGTGCCGTCAAAACTTATATCTTCCGGGTTACGGGTCCGGCAATACGCCCCGTTTACGGTAAATATTATTCCTTCCTCTTCGTCGTAAACCCAGTTTACGGCCTGGCTGGTAGCGGCTAAACGTTTACAAATTTGGTTATTGACGAAAAAGTTTATGTAGTCGCCGTCGGTTACAAATTGGAAGGTTTGGTTTATCATATTAGTCTGGTTTGTGGGCGCCGTATCTGCCCCGGAAATATTACTACGGTAGTCTTTCGTTTTGGTATTAAGTTATCGTTTGCGTCCCGCTTAAACGTATAGGACGCATGACAGCGGCAATTTATAACGCTTTCCGCCTTGCCGCGGGGGTCGCCTGGAAAAGCTAATTGGTCGCCGTTTCGCGGATCCGTAAACAGGTCCCCGGCGTTAATCTTGATACCGTCTAAATTCCAGTGATCCGCATGATCCTTCATACCGTTAACCGGGTTGCCCCGTACGCGGTTATCTTCGGCGCTTTGCCATTCTTTCATTTGTTCGTAGTCGCTGGTAGCTGCCTGCGCCGTACTGCCCACGTTCGCCGCTCTGTTAACTTCCGTTCTAACGATCCGGGCCGCCTGGTAGCGCAAAAACGGCCAATCTTCCAAACGGTCTACGGTTTGGTCTATTGACCAGCCTGCCGCTTCCGCCCTGCTAATTACTCTTAACATTGCTACCTGCGTAGTACGGGCAATTTCAAAGGTTACCTTTTCAAATAGGTAGCGTTCCAGGTATTCTAAAATAAATTTAGTCCAGGTATAGTTAAAGCCAAACCCTTTTTGCTCTATTGCCGCCGGGGCGGCTTTCTGCCCTCTTGTTTCAGGAAGTAAACGGCTATACGTTAGCTGCGCCCACCGTCTGCCTACCTTTTCGTAAAGGTCCTTTATTACCGGGCCTATTTTGGCATTGCCTACATTAACCGTAGTGTAATTACGGGCAGCGGTAAACCCGGACGCATTTAAAACCGCTATGGTTTTATTTACCTGGTACTGTAGCGCCCGTTTTACCTTTGGTAAATAAATTGCCTCAAACCGGGTGTTAATTAGCTCATATTGTTGTATTTGGGCGCTTTTACTCATATTCTTTTTTAGTAGGTTCGGCAAATAGGCGCTTTGCGTAACCGATCCGTAGCGCCGTTAACCTTGCTTTTTCACGTTCGCAGCCCCGGCGCTCCATTTTGGTTACCGGGTACCGTTCGTAAACCTTCTTTTTAATTTCCGGGTTTGTCTGTATTATCGTCAATAGGTTCGCCATTATCGTCTAAATTTGGATCCGTTTCAGTACTTAAATCCCTTTCGTTTAACGCCGCTGCCATTTCCTGCCCCGCCTTAAAATCTGCCAGCGGTATGTATCCGCCTGCACTTTTAACCCAGGGTTCGTTAAGTTCCGGGTCTGTAGTTGCTGCCAGGCCGCACAATTCCCGCTGTTCGTTCGGTATCTGAACTATTAAGTTATTGGTCCATTCCGCCGTCTCCTTTACGTCTGCCTGCAATTCGGGGTAAACCGAAATGTCATAATCTATTACAGTACCAGGCGGCAGGCCCCAAACGGTCTGCCCTTTACGGTTCAGTAAGTTTTTAGTTTCGTTTAACCGGGGTATTGCGCAGCGGTTCGTTAGCGCCTTTTCAACTTCTTTTTGTGTGTTGTATGTCCGGCTTTCCGGGTCATTCATTAGCTGCGAAGGGACCCCGAAAATGTTACAGAAAAAACGTAAATCCAGGTATGTAGAGTTTATTATTTCCATTTCTTCACTAGTCATACCAATACTTTCGTAGCCCATTTCATAGCCTGAAATACCTATACGTCCGCGGTTCTGCGGTCCGCTCCATTCCCCTATCATTGTTTCTTTTAACTTCCGTACTTCCGGTAAAACCATATCCCCGTCAACTTGCCCTACCTGGTTACGCATAAACATAATGCCCTTTATACCTTCGTTTTGGAAAGTGCTGGCTTCGGCTTCCGTTAAGGCGTTATTCTTTCGCAGGCGTAACAGCGCAGCACGTAGCGGCGCCATGCCTTGCAACTGATCCCCGTTTATAGCCCAGTTAGGGTTAAAATATTTGTCGTGTGCTACCTGATCCGGGCGGTAATTGATTGCCCAAACCGGTATGTAGTAACCGGTAACGTAAGCAGGAAAAGTATTTGAGGCGTAAATAGAAACAATCTGCGAAGGCAAATTTTGCAGGCTTATTGGTATGCCCTTATTTGCGCCCGCCTTAATCGGGTCGCCTAAAATATACCGGTTGCCGGTTAACAGTTTATAAGAAACGCCGTTGCCTACAAATTCGTTAAACGTTTCGCTATCGTTCGGGTATTTGAGCAATTCCGCCCATTTGCCGCCCTCTTTTACCGGGCTTAACGCTTTAGATTGTAAGGATAGCAGCTTTACATAGTCCTGCGGGCTTAATACCTTTTTACTTTTCAGGGCGTTGTACTGTTTATATAATTCATCGTCCTGCACTTTGTACAGCCCGAAAGGCGCTATTTTTACTTTATCGGTAATCAGATTAATGATACTGTAGATAATATCATTAATATTGTACCCCTTAGTTATGTAATTTTCTACGTTATCGGTATAGCCAATAAGGCGCCCGTTTATCATTTGCATAGCTGGCAGCGCATGACTTACCGGCTTAAAACTATTTCCCTGGTTGGTCGTTATTGGATTTAACCGCTTCGCTAGTAGGGACATTTATTTCCTTTTGGATATTTAAAGTTAGTATTTCTATAGAATTATGGATAACTTTTACAATCTGCAAAAGCATATCTACCGCCCATTCTACCAGAATTAAAGGTATGTAAATTATGTATAATAGTTTTTTCATGGCTAAATTACGTCTGCGGTCATTACAAATTTTGGCTTTAACTCAAAGTAAATACGCATTAAAATAGCGTCCCAAAAATCCGGGCTGCGCCCTATCGCTTCCTTTATTTTGTCCTTCGGCATTAGCCCTTTTTTTAAATCGCTGTCCAATAGTTTCTGCTTTACCTGTTCAAATTCTTCAATGATAAGCGGTTTAAATTCTTCCGGGCACTCTATGTAAAGCTGGTTATTATTGATAAGTTCAGCCATCCTAAAACCGCACTGGCTTTTTAGGTTATCAAAATTTTCTACTACGGGTTTACCGTTGGCGTCCGTTGGCTTTTTAGGGTCCGGCATTGGACGGGCGTTATTTATAAACCCTTTAAACCCGCCGAAATCTTCTACCCCGCTACCCATTCCGTCACTATCTACAATAACATCTAATTTACCTACGCCCAGGCGGCTGCGGGCGGCGTCTATGTTCGTGGTAGTAACGGTTAGCTTTTCCTTTTTGTAGGCGCTGACCTTGCCCCGCAGGCCATCCCATTCTATTATCACTATCCGGTCGCCACCTAACCGGGCTATGTCCGCCGTTATACATTTACGCCCGCCGGGTACATGTGTGTTATTGAAAACGTCCATGCCCTTTTCGTAGTCAATCAGCGCCGCCGGGTCCGTATCGGCTTCCCAGTTACCCCGTAACAGTCTTTCACGTTCGTTTTTGCTTAATGATCTTTCCAGGTTTTCCAGGTACCCAGGCGGTAGTTTTTTATTATCGGTAGGTAGCGCCTGCACGAATTGCCGCCACGGCTCCAAAGTACCAGCCCGAAACGGTTTGTAATATTGGCGGTATAGGTAGTTTTTCGCCGGGTTGCAGGTTTGTAATAGTTTAGGGTGTAAATTGTAAACGTCGTTTTTCCATCTGCCTATTGACGCTGCCAGGTTATTTTTACATTCTTCTTCAAATTCGCCCGCTTCTTCAATCCATCCGCGGGTCATTTGCATACTACCGAACCGGAAGTATTGCGGATCAGACGGTATAAACGTAGCGTCTAAAAGGAAAACTTTACTGCCGTTATACAGGGTAAAATAGTTATCCTGCCCGTTATACTTCCAATATTCGGGGCCTATTTCCCAATGGTTGAAAACTTCGTGTATAGACGGTATAGTAAATTTCCGCAGGTTCGTTAAGCTTTTCCGGGCTATGAAGTAAAACGTTTCCGGGTAAATAAAGGCGTCCCCGAATATCATAGAAACGCCCAAATAGCTTTTCCCGCTGCCTTTCGATCCGCCGTAGACTATATCACTGGTTACCCGGTCAATCCATAAAGACGCCGCGTATTTCTGCTTTTCGTTTTCATGACTGTCAAATAGCAGCTTTCTGTCTTTCGGTTTGCTCAATTATTTCAAAAGTTAAGGGTAAAATAAATTTGCCTTTATACCCGGCTAACCTCAATTTGCTTATACATTCGTCTTTAAAGTTCCAGGCTAGTAGAATAATGTAATCGGGCTGGTCAAACTGTAAAATGTTCAGCGGGTAAATCGGTATACCAGTACCCGGCGAATATTTACCCATTTTTTCCGGCGTCTGGTCAATAATATAACTTACTTGTTCGGACGTTATACCGGCGCAGTTTAGTAGCGTATTGCCTTTAGCGCTTGCGCCAAATGCGCCAATTTTAGCGCCGTCCGCTGCCAGTTCGGCCAATTTAACGCGGAAATTGCTGATTGTCTGTTTTACTTGTTGCTGAAAAGCTATGTAACTATAAACGCTATTATATTGCCCTTCCGTTTCCTTTCTTAGCCATTTATTAACTACCTGCGTATAATCCGGCCCGCTTTTTATCGTTACCCGGACGGATCCGCCGTGTATGTCTAAATGCTGAATATCCGCAATAGCTAAACCTACATTTGCGCAAAGTTCGTATAGCGGCCAAATGGAAAAATAACTTAAATGCTCAAAGTATATTGTGTCAAACTGCCCGCCTTCAATAAAATCTATAAGGTAGGGAAATTCTAATAGTAAAACGCCGTCCGGTTTTAATACTAGCTTCGCCGCCTCTAAAAACTCTTTTACGTTATCTACGTGGGCAAAAACATTAGTAGCGGTTATAACGTCCGCTTTCGGGAAGTTGGCGTTTATTAAATGCTTTGCAGCTGCAAACCCCCAAAAGGTATTAAACATTTTTATATCCTTATCCGCGTTTATCAGCGCCAAATTTTCTGCCGGATCTATGTTAAGGACCTTGCAGCCTATTTCGTCTTTAAATTCTGCCAGTAGCGCCCCGTCGTTTCCTGCTAGGTCTATTACAAAGCTATCCGGCGTTAAACCGTAGCGCTGCTTTAAGTCTTTAGCCATCTGCCGGCAGTGATCTACGTACCCCTGCGCTATGCTGCTACGGTAAACGTAGTGCCCGAATAAGGTAACCGGGTCTACTACTATGCTAAGTTGTGACAGATTGCAATTACCGCAGAATAGTACGGTTAGCGGGTAGCGGTCCGGTTCTTCGTCCGGTACGCTGCAAAGGTTATTACTTAACGGCATTTCGCCCAGGTCTAAAAATTCGGTAAGGTCTTTTGATCCGCAAACCCGGCAGGCGGAAAGGATTTTATACGACATTGGATAAATTTACGTTTTCTTTTTGTGGCTGCGTTTTGGTTTTTCGTTTTGTACGTGCGGCGTTGTGCCGGTTAGCTTTGGCGGCGTCCATGCGGCTTTCATTATTTCCGGGTCCGGGCTGCGCGGATCCGGTAAATCTTTAAGCATTTCCTTTGTTACTTTTAAATATCCGGCAATATATTGGTTTTCTAGTTCGTCCGGTTTTACCATAGCCTGACAGTAAAAATTACCGTTTACCCCTACGCCGCCCTGTAGTTCCCACCCTTCGCCTAATAATCCTTTTACTTCCTGGATAAATTCTACCTTACTGCGGTTTATTACTAATATGTAATCCATTATAAAGGGTTTTTACTTGCTACAAATAAAAGGCTTTCGCCGTTAACGTTTCGCGGGCTGTCGCCGGTCCGAATATGCCTAAATCCGGCGTCCGCAAAACATTCCAGCATTTCTTCCGGGTATAACCAAAACGCTTCATTTTGCAGGCCGCCGCAATAGCTTGCAGACGTTAACCGCGTCCCGTTATAGTTATTCCATTTGCCCCGGTACCCGTTTACGGTGCCTTCCTTGCCCGCTGGCTGTGTCGCGTCCGCTACTTGTGACCAAACGATAACCGTATCGGTTATACGGGCTAAATTACAGATAAGCGTAACAGGGTCCTTTTGGTGATACAAAACGCCGGCAGCGCTGACAAAATCAAATTTATAGGCTAGTTCGCCCTCTACTAAAATAGCGTAATCCGCTACGTAATCGTTAAAATCACAAAATAAAAACCTTGCTTCCGTTAGCCTGAAAGCTTCTTTAACTACCAGGCAGCGTAAAAAACAATCGTTTAGCCCTTCCGTCGCTATTACTTTAGCGGCGCCCGCCTCTACTATCATTTTAGTATGTCCGCCCTCTAGTGCGCCTAATTCTAAAACATACTTACCATCTGCCCCGCCTATCTGTTCCAAGTGCCACAATAGCCGCGGATCCTTTGGTAACAGGTCTACCGTACCGCCTACTTTCTGCCCCTCTATTTCGAATTGCGTAGTCCAGCCCCCTATAGTGTTAAACAGGGCCGCCTTGCTTGCTTTACCGCCTATTACTGTATTCATCTTTTAAATATTAGAAGTAAAATTAATATAAATAATACGCCTATAAAAATGGCGTAAGCCACAATTATAAATTCTTCCCAATCAAACTTACCGTTATCCATACTGCTAATTATGTACAAATAACGTCCCTTTTACCGGTATAAACTTCCTGCCGCCGTATCGCTTTATAATGTCTTCAAAGAAAAACCAGTCTGCCGAATGTTCCATGCTATGCCAGCCTACCAGCTGCGCCGGGGCTGTCTTTAGCACTACGCCGCCGCAGTCTAAATGCCCACGTGCTAACCTGGTAGGCTGCGTTTCCCACCTCAAATAAGAATGTACCATAGCGCTACAGTACGTAGCTACTATATCCCTGCCAGCTGTGAAAGGCGCTAAAAGCCGTTCAAAAAATACTGGCATGTAGTAGTTGTCCGGGTTCGTAATTACTACGTATTCGCTTTTCACTTTCTGCAGCCATTCGGCCCGGATACTGTGCCCCCAGGCGCCCCGGTGTTCCGGCGTATTGGTAAACTCTATCCTATCGTCGTTAACCGCCCGAATAAAGCTGTCTATACCGTCCGTTTCTGGTCCGTCGTGGATCAATATAAGACGCCAATTTTTATAAGTCTGCATAATCAGCGAAGATATAACCGCCGGAAAACTGCGGTAAATAGGGCAGATAATAGTAACGCCGGGCACCTTTTCGCCCTGCGCGGGCAGGTCAAAACCCCAAAGCTGGTTTAATTCGGTTTCCCGTTTTACCCGCCTGTGGTAACCGGTATCGAATAGCGGGCTACTTTCGTTAGGCGCTACCTGGATAACTTTTAAACCCATTCGCTTAACCTGGTCTAAAAAGATATTACCATACCAGCGGTGTTCAAACAAATAACAATGTTGTTTGGTAGTTATCGGATCCGCTGGAAATTTAAGCTTTTGGGCGGTACTGCGGGAAATAGAAAAACCGGTAGTACGTATATGTGGGCGTACGTAGTTAGATATTTCCATACAGCGAACGCCTTCCCCGTCCTGCAGCGCGAAGTAGTCCAGGTAATCCGGGCGCATTGGAAAGGTGTCATCAGTAACCCAAAGTAAATTTTGCCAGTCCGCCGGAAATCCGGGCAAGCGGTCCCTGCAAACGTCCTGAAAGGCGCCTATGTCAAAACCTACGTTTTTACGGCGTATTACTGTTGTGCCTTCGGAAAATTCGCGGGCTTCCGTTCCGTCCGTGTTATGGATAACAACTACATTTTTAGGGCGGTCCGTCTGTTCCAATATCTTTAACCATTTCGCTAAATTGGCGTAACGGTCGTAAAGTACTATTACCAGGGTATCTATTTTGCCGTTCAAAGTAAGTGCTTTATTGATTTTTTGCCCTCTAATAATCGGTAGGTATGCCAAATGTATATGCTTTCCATCAGTAGAATTTTACCGCCTGCCTGTAAAATACGTTTACTAAAATTCGTGTCCACTGTTAAACAGCGCCGCCCTTCGTCAAAAGGGAAGGCTTGCCAGGTAGCTACGCTAAATAACATTAAAAACCCAGCTACGGACCGGGTAACGGGCTGCGCCTTTACTCCTAAGTTATGTAGCATTATGTCCGCATCTAGTTTATGCTCTAGAAAATCCGTTACCTTTTCCTTTTCCGCAAAGGCCCCTTTATTCCATTGCTGCGGTACGCCGTCCTTTGCCCTGCTACCGTAACAGACAAATAGCGTAGTATCTGGATAGGCCGCTATGTATTCGTACATGCGTTTAACCTGGCCCGGATCCAACAACATAGCGTCGTAATCCATAACGCAAACCCAGTCTGTAGCGGGCAGGTGTTTTATTGTATCGTTATAGGCTTTACCTAACCGCTTATCCAGGCTGAAAGGTTTTATAAAATGTATATTCATAAAGGAAGAAAAACGAATATACAGGTATTTTTTTAGATACCAAAAGAAAAACCGCCTTTCGGCGGTTCGGGGTTTACCATACTGCTCTACTGCGCAGGTCGTATTTTGCTGCCGCCGCTTTTGCCCGCATCACTAAAAAATCTTTTCGTGAAATGGTAAAACGACTGGTTAGCGCCGTATTTGCTATAAACTTAGCTTTTGGGTAAAGCTTTTTTATATTTTTTCTACAAATGTTATTTACTATAACTATCATAATTATTTCTTTTTACAGTTATTAACGCTGTAACCCGCATTAGCGGTATGGTATTTAGTTGGCGGCGTGTCGCCTTCCTGGCATATCGTTACATCGGTACCAGTAGGCAGCCCGGCGCCTGCATGCGGCATTGTTTGACATTCCCAGCATGTGCGGCCCAGCGGATCAGATTTTTTACTGCATGCGGATAATAATAAAATGACTATTACCATGTAGAGAATAAAGCGTATTTGTTTCATAATTGATTATTTAAAGCGTTTTTCTATTGCGCCATTTTTTCGGCTCCTTTGCGTCTGTTACTACAGTTAACGGGGTTTCTACTTTATAGCTTTCCTGCAATACTTTGGCACCCTCTAAAGCTTTTTCCGGGGTTTTAAACTCATTGGCTAAATGCCGGTACCCTGTCCAGTTTATTTTGCCTTTACGTCCTATGCCGGCGAAAAACCGGGCGCCGTCTGCGGTTAAAGTTTTTATTGTTGTCATAACTTCTTTTTGCCGCCAAACCCCGCTGCGGTTAGCAAGCGGGGCGGCGTTTGACCGGTCCAGCGGTTATTTTATTTCGCTTTCAGCTTGCGCCCAAAGCGCGTCGCGATATTGTTTTTGTCCTACTACCCAGCGTAAATACTCAATAGAGAATTTTTGACCTGCTTTTTTATTCTGTATCATTATTTTGATAATGCCATTTACTTTAACTGTCATTTGGCGGGCTTTTTCTCTGGTAGTCATAATTTTTGCGTTTTTGATATATCAAAGATAGGTATTGTTTCCGATACCTGCAAGTAAAAGTTATCCACATTTTCAGCGTTCGTATTTACTCTTATCCGGGAAACGTTCAGCTAACCAGCGGCGCAGGTCCGTAGATAACCCGCCGTCTGAAAAAGATAAAAAGCTTTTACCCTGGACAAACTTTTCAATGCCGGACCGGCGCAGGTGCGTAGATATTTTAACGTCGGTAGGTAGTTCCTTGCTTATGTGTATGCCTAAACAATTACCGTAAAGGCTTTTTATTAAATACTCTTTATTTCCCCAATCAATAGCAGGCTGCCGCATAATGTGTAAGTAATGTTCGCTAATGATCTGCGCCGGGGTGTGTACGTTGTAATATGCCCCGTCTGCTACCCGCCTGGTATTGGCTAACGCTTCCGCGTAACGCCCGGTAAACTTTTTATCTTTCAATAGCCCGCTGTAATACCTGGCAGAAAAATCGTTATATTCTAATAAAATATGATCGTCTGCCGCCTGGATAAATTCGGGCACCAGCTGGCAGGCTAACGACGTTTTAACGTGGATATTAAATTGCTTTCGCGGCGTATCTGGAAACGGTACATACTCTACGCCCTGTAACCAGTCCGGCAGATAGCCCACAATGATAATATGATTAACGGCGGTATACTTGACAAAGGACCGGATACTATAACGCAGTTCGTTATTTTGCCAGGTGCTGCCCTTGCCTAACGTGTATACTACTGTCATAAGATTATTTTATTTCCATACCGGTAATGGGTGTAATAGCTACGGATCCACTATGTTCGGTTTCCGTTTTGTCGCGCCACTTCAAACGCTGCCGGTTCTTTAACCAAAAAATCATAGCCGTACTGTCCGGCGGGTATTTCTTTTTAACCGGTACGCGTTCAATATACTGCCCAAATACGCCATCGTTCATTACTTTAATCTCTTCGCTGTCATGCTCATATCCCATTGCCCGGCGGTAAAGCGAAACGCTTACATTGCCGTCTGCTACTTCCCGTCCCGCCTTTATGGCCTCCATAAATTCTGCGTGTGCATTTTTCCAAAGATTTAACGTACTGGTTTCCACCTCAAAAAATATTGCCAGTTCGTCGTCTGTATGCCCTAACAAACAAAGCTTCGTTGCCTGTTCGCAGTATTCGGGTTTATATAAAGTTGGCCTACCTACTTTTGCCATACTTACGAATTTACATTATATTTTTTTAATCTTGCTTTAACGGCGCTCATTAATGCCGCCTGTACCGTTTCTTTTGACCGCAGCGCCTCTATTACGTCCAGGTCCATCGTACCAGCGCAAATTATGTCGTGAACGATTACGGGCTTTATTTGGCCCTGTCTGTGTAACCGGGCCGGTAATTGCTGATCCAGTTCTAAACCCCAATTTTTACCGAACCATGCTATTATGTGCCCGCCGTACTGCAAATTTAATCCGTGCCCCCCGCTGGCAGGGTGCAAAGTGCCTACCTGTATCTTGCCGGCGTTCCAGTCCGCAAAATCGGCATTTGTCTTTAGCGCCCGCGGTTTATAGTGTTTCAGGTATTTATTGATCCTTTCCAGGTCGCTACGAAAGTTATACGCTACTAAAACGCTTTCGCCGTTCGCCTCTTCTATTATTTCTTCAAGTGCTGCCAGCTTCAAGTTGTGTATTTCGTGGTAAACCTGGTTTTCGTCGTAAACTGCCCCGTTAGCAAACTGCAAAAGCTTATTGCAAAGTACCCCGGCATTTACAGCTGTTATTTCCTTTTCATCCTGCAGGCGTAAAACCTGCGCCTTTTCGAAATCGTTATAGGCTTTCTTTGTTGCCGGATCCATCGTAACGGTTACGGTGTTATCTATCCTGCGCGGTAGCGTTAAATAGTCCGCCGCCTTCATAGAAACGCAAATATCCTTTATGTTATCAAATATTTCCTTTTCATAAATGCCCTCACCAAATACGCTGTTTTTGTCTTCCGTTCGTAGTGTATAGCCAAACCCGTAAGGCTTTTTATTGAAATACTTATCCCGGTACCGGGTAATAGTTTCGCCTAACCGCTTGCCACGGTCCAGTAGATAAACCTGTGACCAAAGGCCCATTAAACCATTAGGCGCAGGCGTACCGGTTAGCCCGGTAACTTTACGGATCCGCGGCAGTACCTTGCGCAGTTCCTTAAACCGCCGGGCGCTGTTATCCTTAAAACTGCTCAATTCATCCAGTATAACCCAATCAAACGGAAAGGCGCTACCGTACAGGGCAATAAGCCAGGGAAGATTTTCCCGGTTAATTACGTAAATGTCCGCCTTCTCCTGCAGCGCTTTTACGCGTTTGGTCTGATCCCCTAAAACCAGGCTAAAAGATAAATGTTTCAGGTGATCCCATTTTGCACCCTCCGCCGCCCAAACTTCCTGCGCTACCCGCAGCGGTGCCACAACCAAAACTTTATAATTTTCCAGGCGGTTGTAAAGTATTTCGTTTATCGCTGTCAGGGTTGAAACGGTTTTACCTAAACCCATTTCCAGAAATACCCCGGCGCCCGGCGTTTCTAAAATGTGTTCGGTTGTGTGTACCTGGTAGGCGTGCGGTTTATATTTCATTGCCTTAACCACGTTAAAAACGGTTCTAATGTCGTTTCGTTTAACTCTACTGAACTGCAGCCTAAACGGCGCAGCTGTTCGCCAACTGCTAACTGCCTTTCGGACGTTGCCCCGGCGTCCGTTTTCATTTCAACAAACCAAATAATTCCGCCCGGCATTATTACCAGCCTGTCCGGTATGCCTGTAAAACCAGGCGTTACCAGTTTCAGGCATAGCCCGCCCAACTTTTCAACCTCTTTTTTCAATTTGGCTTCTAACTGCTTTTCTAACATACTTTATCGTTTAAAATGTTTATCGGCATTGCGGCATTGCAATAATCCATATACTTCTATATAATGCTATATAATGCTATTTTACCCTATATTTTCCCCTATATACGCTATTTATACCTATTTTATTCATTATTTACTTTTATATTATTTTAGCTATGCTGCAATGCCAATCCGTATAAATGCTATTATTATCAGGTTTTTAGGTGTCATCGCAAGCCAGTTTTTTAGCGATGCCGTGCAATGCCGTGCAATGCCGCCCCGTTTTATCGGCATTGCAGTCCGCCTATTTTTTTAAGGCTGCGATGCCGGGTATTTTTGGTAATTTTTTTGCCTTCCGTAGAAATCAAATCGGGCTTGCCCCTGTTCGTACCATCCCTTCATTTTTTTCATTATGTCATGAATAAACTTTGTGTTTTGGCTGGTCATTTGGCCTAACTTTCCTTCAAACAATTCCGCGTATATTTCCGCAGCGCAAACCGCCTGCCTTTCTTCCGTTCCTTCCGGCGTATCGTCGCTAAAGTCGCCCCGCATACCCGCCCTAACATAGTGGATCCGTTCGGGCAAAAGCTTTTCAGACCAGTTCGCAGGCAGTTTCAGCCCTAAAAACTCCCTAACTATGCCCGCCCTTTCATCTATTTCCGTATGTGCTTCCCGCACCTTCGCCGCCTCAATTTTAACCGCTGCGGACAGGTCCAGGCTTTCCCCGCCTTCCCAGCGGGTTAACGCTTCCGCCCACAACTGGCTAACTTCTTCGGCGTCCAGCGCCCCCGGTGCGAAAATGTTTTTGGTTGCATTTTCCGGGTAGGTCATAACAGGCAGGTAACGCCTGTGTTCGTGTCCGATCTGTAAAAAGTTAAGTTTATTGCTGGTAGCTATGAATATGTTTTGCCGGGCAAACCTTACCAGCGCGTCCCCGTAGGCAGGGCGGTAAATGTCCTGCGGGCTACTGATAAACCGTTTTATTGCTTCCTGTTCTGCCTGCCGTAAACCCGCTAATTCGCCCACTTCCATAATCCAAACGCCGCGCAGGCTTTCCATACCGGATTTATCGTGTATGTCGCCCAGGCAGTCCGAAAACCATTTACCCGCCATGCGCTGCACTATTGTGCTTTTCCCTATGCCTTCTTTCCCTATAATGGTTAACATAGTATCGAATTTACAGCCCGGATCCATTACCCTTGCCACTGCCGCCACAAACGTTTTACCGGTTGCCGCCCGGACGTAGGGCGTATCCGGGGCGCCCAGGTAATCTATTAACAGGGTGTCCAGTCTTTCCACCCCGTCCCAAACCAGCGGGCGCAGGTACTCCCGTACCGGGTGTATAGCGTTATCGTTCTTTACCATACTTATAGCGGGGTCCAGGTGCGTAAACGGTACGGCGTAACATTCTATGTAATGCTTTAAACAGTCCTTATCATTAGTGGTGAAATCTTTGGTGCCCGGCGTTACTTTGCGCCACGGCAGGTGCCCGGTAATTATCAGCCTGCTTTCAAATTCGTCGTAGGTAAGTTTGCCCTTAAGTTTCAGGTCGTTTTTCAGTACCTTATAAATATTGTCTATACAGCTGGTATAGTTACCCTTCCGGTCTACGTCCAGCGTTTTTAACCACTCCAAATCGTCTATTTCTTCCGCCTCTATGTAGTCCCCCGGTTCGCCGCCTGCCTGTTCCTGGAAATCTTCGCGGGCAGCGGCTAAACGTTCAATACCCAGCTGCTTTTTTACTTCCTTATCCTTCGCCGCAAATTCCTTCATTTTCTCAAAACTGGCTTTTTCGTCCAGGTCGCCGAACTTATGCAGGCGTACCAGGTCAAACGCATTGCAAAGCTTACCGCCGGTAGGGTCGCTACCGTGGTGTGAATATGCAAACTTATCGTCGTATACTACCAGCCCGCCCGCTGTGCTGCCCAGGGCGTATGTAAAGCGTTCAGCGCTGGCAGTAACTAAATAAACGTCTTCTAAATATTTTTCTATTGCGTCCGTAATTGAGTAAGTCCGGCAAAAGGCGCCAATTATGCCCGGCTTTTCTAACGGGTCTTCCTGCTTTTTTATATCGTGCCTTATCTTTTCCTTTTCGCTACTGCATTGCGGGTATTCGCTGCTATCCTGCCAATTTTTATATTGTTTTAAAACACCGTCCGCCGATAACCACGGGCCGTCCTGGTAGTCGAAAAAGAATGCTCCATCTTTAGAAGTAGACGGCCAGTACATTAGGCGGGTAGCTTCGTAGGTCGTTATATCAGTGAAAGCTTCAATATCTAAAGACGCGGCTATCTTCCTGCATATCGGTTCGTATTCTGCTACCTCTATTTCCCTGTCCAGCGGTATTACCAGGCGCAGGCGGGGCGCCTTATCGCTATGCTTATGCGTAGAGTAAACGACGGCGCTACATTCGTACATTAACCCGAAATCTTCCCACAACTTAAAGCTGGCTTTATCTATGTCCAGCGTTATAAGTTGCCGGTGCGCTACGTAACCGTTACCCCGTTTGCCGCCGTTCAGGTAACCGCCAACAAACCCGCCTATATCTTTTATTTCATCCTGACGGTCACGGTCCGCAGCCATGTAGGCGGCGTATGTTTCGGCGGTTCTATGCGTTTTACTGAAAAGGTTTACCAGTTCGGACCAGGGCAAAGCTTTGTTCTTCCAAATCTTTTGCCGGCGGCTTTTCCCGGTCGCTATGTCAATAGGACCGTCGTACTTTACGCTTATCATTATGTATTGCTAGATTTTCGGGAAATTAGAAAAGGGAAATAAATATAAGTTATTTGCCGTAACGGTGTTTTACCATTTGGGAAATAATATCTACTGCAAGGGTATAACCTTCCGTAAAGGCGTCCCGTTTTACCAAAGCCATATTTTCACCGTCCGGGTAAACGGTCTTTACATATTCCTTTAATTCGTCCAGCTTTAAAAGGTGATCCGGTAACGTGTTTTCCATAACTATAAAATTTTACTTGTTTAAAATGCCCATTCGTTAGACGGCCGGACCTTTATCAACCACTTTTTTTTCGGCGGCAATACCTTTTTTCCAATCATTGACTGCCTTTTTACAAAAGGCTATTCTGCCGTCAAAAGGGGCATCAAATTGATCACACACCATACTTACCAATCTTTCCAACTCATATTCGTCACTCCCTTTATCAATCACCGATTCTTTTTTTGTTGGTGGGAAAAATTCTTGCGCTGGCATTGGCATACTCAATGGGCCTGTATATTCTTGCTCTTGCAGTAATTCAAAAATGTTTTTGTCGCCACTCCCTTTATCAATAGGTAGGGCGGCAGCAAGGGAAACATTATAATTCTTTTTTAGTCGTTCAATAAAGTCATTCCTTCTTTCCCTTGAATCTCTGTAATCATCCATCATGTCAATAATGTCATCCCAAATTTGGTAAGGATCAACGTCCTTGTATGCAGGTGCAATAGGTTGTGATTGTTTTCTCTTATTCATGACTATTTGGTTTATTGGTATGGCTACTGTTTTGATAGTATTTAAAATGCCCATTCGTTAGACGTGCGGACCGTTACTACCTGCGCGGCGCCGGTCTGCCAGTCATAATTAAGATACTTCCGTACGTTGTCCGCGTTCTGTAGCGCCTGGATATTACCTTCTATGTAACCCAGTTCTTCTATTATCCGGTCTACTGTCCAGCTGGTAGCGGTCCGCCCTTTACCGGTTAGGTACGGCGTAGAATAACAAAACTGCCTGAAATAATCCAGCGTAATAGTAAACACTTTACCCCGGCGCTTTGCATTGGTCCGCAGATTAATGTAGCTGTAGCGTATTGGATCCGCTGCGCGGGTACGGCGGCTGCGGCATGTGCTACATTTGCAATCGGTTTTACAAATTTTCATAACGCCAAAGTAGGTATTTTTTACAATACCCGCTACAATGTTTATAAATTATTTTTAATACAGGTCACCCAGCGCCGCCCGGAAAATACGGTCCTGCGCTATTTTAAAATAATTTTCGTCCTTTTCCATGCAAATAAAATTTCTGTTCGTGTTAATACAGGCTATTGCGGTCGTACCGGATCCGGCAAACGGATCTAAAACCAAAGCTTTTTCGCTAGAAAAGGATTTAATAAAAAATTCTGGTAGCGCAATAGGAAAAACAGCGGGGTGCTTTACGTTTATGCTGTGCTGGTTTAGAACGTTGTTTATATTTATAACGTTTGAAGGCCTTGCCGTTTTAAGGGTTTGCATAGATAGGGTATTCATAGCGGTCATGCCGCTACCGCTACCGGGGGCGCCGCATTGTTTCCTAAATGCGCGGGCAGTACTTTCTGGTTTTACAGGGCTGCCGCAAGCTTCCGGGTTAAAAATTAAATTTTCGGGGGCGGACGTAGAAAAATGGTAAACGGGCTCAAATGCGTTTTTAAATCTTCCTTTGTGCTTACCTGGAAAGGCGTTTTTAGTCCAACAAAATTCATCTATATATTTAAATCCAACTTCTCTAACAAGCAATAGTATCAAATCAAATACATATAAAACCCTTTCGCCTTTTTCGGTATGCGGTTTTATGTTTAAGAAAAAACTTCCTTCCGGTTTTAATACCCTTTTTATCTGTTTCGCTATACCTATAAACCAAACATTGTATAAACTTTCTTCTAACCCCCCGTAGGTGTTTTTACGCCTATCCGCATACGGCGGGGAAGTAAAAATAAGGTCTACGCTTTTGTCCTTTATGCCTTTCATCAGTTCTAAACAGTCGCCTAAATAAATAGTGTTCTTTTCCATTATTTTTTATAATATTTACTTACAAACCCGTCCGCCCCTAACGGTAAACCGGGCGCCCATTTGATAGGGGCGGCCATTAAAGAAACAATAAAATCCAAATGACTTGCCGGATCCGGGTATGGCCCGCTTTCGGCTATTAATTCATCATGTACGTTTAAAAGGATAGGGTACCCGGCGGCGTCAACTTTTAACATGCCTTCCATCAGTACGTCACGGGCTATAGCCTGCACAATGTTTTCTACCCATTTGCCGCCGTAGCTTTGGATCCGGCCCCACTGTTTAGTTAACTGTATTACGCCTTCATAGGTCACTACTTCGCCGTATTGGCCCTGCTCAATTTTGGGGCGCAGGTAGGCTAATTTTCTGCCGGACGGTAAGGTAATAAATAAAACGTTTTTGATAACCTGGAAAACTACGTTTTTCTGCGTCGTAATTTTCGCGTTATCGCGTACCGCGTCTATTGCTGCGTCGTTTATAATCTTCCAGTACGCTACTATCTTTTTATTAGCGCCCCGCCAACTATAAACAAGGTCCGGTAATTCATCTTCAGTTAAACCCATGTTCAGGGCGCCCATTGTTATAAGCGCATTTACGCCGCCCTGGTACCCTAACGCCAATTCTGCGATCTTGCCCCGCTGCCGTTCGGGTTTAGTTACCTGGTCAATCGGTTTGCGTAGCATAGCGGCGGCGGACGCTTCGTAAATCTTGCCGTGGGTTTTAAATATCTCAAGTCGCCAATTTTCGCCCGCTAACCAGGCAGTAATACGGGCCTCTATGCTGGACAAGTCGGAAACGTAAAGCAGTTTCCCCGGTTCAGCGATAAACGCCGTTCTAATAAGCTGGCTTAACGTGTCGGGTAGGTTACCGTAAAGTAAATCCAGTCCGTCCGTGTCGCCTGCTAAAACCATATTACGGGCGGTGTCCAGGTCCTTATCGTTTAGCTGTATGCCGGGCAGGTTTTGCGGTTGTATCCGCCGGCCGGCGTTCCTGCCGGTCCGTCCTGCGCCGTAGAATTGTATTAAACCGCGTGCCCTGCCGTCTGCGCTTATGCAGTCCAGCATTGCCGCCCATTTTTTGTTACTTGTTTTCGCTAGTTCCTGCCGGATCTGTAAAACGCGTTTATCTACCCCTATAGCGGTGTCCGCTAATTCTTTTACGTTTGCTTTAGTTAGGCTGGTAACGCCTAAAAACTGTTTCAGCTGCGCGGCGCTGTTCGGGTTTTCTAGCCCGGTAAGTTTCCGGGCCTCTTCCATTAAGTCTATAGCGTTATAGTCATCCATCAAAATAGCCCGGCTAATTAACTTTGTATCCAGCAATACCCCCCGGTCGTTTATCCGCTGGTCCAGCGCCCAGTACCCCCGTTCTGTGTCGGTTATTTCTACAAACTTTATCTTATCATATACCAGCATTTCCAGCGTAACGTCCTGCGCGTTATACTCAATAAACCGCTGCCACTTTTCGGGGTTATGCCAGGGCATATTCCGCGTGCGTCCGCCGTTAACTTTGGTAGGCTTGCAGGGCGTACAAAAGTATTTTATTAGCGCCTTGCCTTCCGCTAATTTACCTATAGGCAGGTTTAAAACTTTCGCTACCAGGTCCAGGCCAAACGGTAAACCGGCATAGGCGCCGTGTACCATAGTACAAAACCACTGTTCCGGGGGCAGGTACGTTTTAAGATAGGCGGAAATACAAATACGTTCAAAGCTGGCATTGTAGGCCGTTTTCTTTACTGCCGGGTCTGTAATGGCTTTTACAATTTCGTCCGGTAGGTTTTCTATTGTCAGGTCGTAAACGACTACAGGCCCGCCGTCAATACTGCAGGCGAATAGTAAAATAGTAAACGCCGGATCTTCCGCATAACGGTACGTCCCGGCGTCTTTTAAGCTGGTTTCGCTGTAGGTTTCTATGTCAATAGATAGGGTTTGCATTTTAGCGGTATTGCGGGGTAGGTACAAAAACACTATGCAAACCGATATTTGTAATATGCTTAAACGTATAAATCCAGCCCCCTGGTACCCTTGTAATTACCCAGGAAACGCCGTTTGGCGCCGGGCTATCTATCGTTACCTGACTGTCTATTTCCATATCCAGCATTTCCGCTAAACCGTTTTCTAGTTGCATAGTAATATTTTTAAAAGGTAATTAAAAAGGGCGCCCATTCGGCAAAGGCGCCCTATGATTGCCCGCCGAAATAGTTAAATATCGTCGTTATCTATATCGTCTTTAAAGTCTTCCGCCGCCGTGGATCCGCCGCCTAAGTTTTCGCCGTCCTTAGTCTTCAAAAGGTTGTTAAGCCCTACCGCTACGCCTACGCCGCCGTCTACATTGTACGGGTAAAAATTAATACTGCACTTCGCATAAACGCCGCTATAAAATTCGTCCCGTTCTATAATCTCATTACCTGCCAGGTCAATAATGCCCGGTTTGCGTTTGCCTTTTGCGTTAATAAAATACATACCGGCAAATTCGGGTTTATCTTCCCTTTCTATATCGCCGTCCCTTAAAGGCAAATCCAGGTTATGCGGTATTTTACCCTTCCATTTGCTCTCCTTGCCTTCAATCTTCGCCGCTTCAATCGCTGCGTTAATCTTAGCTACTAAAACTTTGTCTTTTTTCGGTACCATAATAACTACGCTGTACTTCTTTTCCGTGCTGCCTTTAGCTGCGGACGGCTCCCAGACGTTAACGTAACTTAACCGTACTTCGCTGGTTACTACTTTTGTTTTTGATACTGCTTTTTCGTTTGACATTTTTAACTGTTTTACTGATTATTAAATAACTGTTTACTGATAACTATTTTAAATATCGTCGTCCAAGTCCGCCGCGAAATCTGCCAGCGCTGCGGCGGCGCTGTTTAGTTCCTGCCGCTTATCGTCCTGCGGTACTAAGGTAGGTTTACCGGTAGTTTTTACAATGTACTGCCCTACTAATTTATCTAACGGCTTTTTACCTACCAGCTTTTCCAGCTTAGTGATACCAACTAATTCAAAAATTTGGCTATCGTCAAACCCAGCCAGGTGCAAAGTGCTGGCTATGGTTTCCGGTTCTTTATAAATCCGGGCGCTGCGCCCTTCCACTAATTTAAGCCCCGGAAACTTCCGCCCTTCCTTAACGGCGGCATGTAGGGCGTAATCTTCTACGCTTTTTATCCAGTTTTTGAACATAGCCGCCCGCTGTATAATATCCGCTAATTCAGGATCCGATAATAGTACGGGTTCAATAAAATCGGTTCGGGCAATATCCAGGTTAAAGGCGGCGTTTGCTTTGCAGGTTGCCCGTACTTTACAGAATTGGCAATGTTTACCGGGTACGAAATCTCCCTGCCCTGTCCAGGCTAAAAGTGATTTAGTGCGTAGTTCAGTTTCCGCCCATTGGCGCAGGTCCTTTACCGTAATTACCCAGGTTGAAAAATTATCTATACGCGGTTGGTAGATTGTCATTTTAACCCGGTCAATCGTATAAAGCCAATCGTATTTTTCCAGGGCACCCAGGGCGTACAATTTCATTTGCGGGTTATCTACCGCGGATACTTCTACGCCCTTGCCGAATTTTAAATCTATTATTTCTAAAGTGCCGTCTGCGATTATACAAACGTCTAACGTTCCTACGCCTTCCGGTACGTATTTAGAATAGTCCGCCGCTATTTCCTGTTCTATTACGGCGTCCGGGGTTAATACTTTAGCGGCGTTATAGCGTTCAGCTGTAAAGTCGCTGTACTCTATTAAATGCGCCAACATAGCAGGGCTATAAAGCGGATCTTTCTTTAGGTTGTCCAGCATTATAGTAAATTCTAAAGCGGGGCCGCTAATTTCCTGCCTTATCAATATTTCCCCTATGCTGTGGGCTAACGTACCTTCCGCCGCCGCGGCGCTGGTAGTGTCCGGTAAACCCTCTTCCAGCCTGGCAGACGGCGTACAGGCTAACCAGCGGGCGGCGCCGCTGGCAGATAGTACGGCG
>Ga0208454_1000306_pt1 | contig 32141 bp, 30 predicted proteins | sample EasRivMeERMZT100_FD_187530 | JGI IMG/M metagenome (GOLD analysis project Ga0208454, IMG submission 187530) | Soil microbial communities from meander-bound floodplain in the East River, Colorado, USA - East River MetaG ERMZT100 (SPAdes) (version 2) | ecosystem: Environmental > Terrestrial > Soil...
GCGCAACGTCACGTGCCCGATTCCATCGCGACCCTGCGTTGTCTGCTCGCCTCCAACATCATCATCCGACAACTCGATCGATGCCCCAGCTGCGGCAGATGGAATCAACATTAATGACACAGTAATATTAGCGGCCAGGGTATTTATTGACCCTGCCCCTGATTAAAGTTGCCTTAAAAAGTCGCAAAGGGGATGCTCGCCCCCTTTGGAAACACCATTTATAATGGTTTCACGCTGCGAGCAGCGTGGTAAACTAAGACTCAACGCTATGGCCCTGACCGAGATCAATAAACAGGACGGCGCGCCGGAACTACGCCGGCGTGCGGTTCTACTCTACGCGCTCCTGGTCTTTGTGTTCGTTAGTCTTTTCGCCCGGCTGATCTTTCTCCAGGCGTTTCAGGGAGAGCGCTATACTTATCTGTCGGAGAACAACCGTATCCGCCTCAAACGGGTACCGGGATCGCGCGGCATGATTGTCGATCGCCAGGGACAACTATTGGTCGATAGCCGGCCATCCTTCGATCTGTTCTTTGTTCCGGAAGATAGCGATCAGCCGGAAAACACCCTGCGACTGCTGGCACAGTATCTCAAATGGGACGAAAACGAATTATTGAAGACCTACGAAGAAAACAAGAGCCGCGCCGCCTTCGATGAAATTACCTTAGGGCGAGACGTCGAATGGTCGACGATCGTTGCGGTGGAGACGCACCAGCTCGATTTGCCGGGGGTCACCTTGCGCGCCCGGCCGCGGCGCAATTACACCGACGGACCGGCGGCCGCCCATGTGCTCGGCTATCTCGGCGAGGTCAACCAAAAGCAGTTGAAAACTCTCAAGGCGCAAGGTTACGGCAGCGGCGATGAGATCGGCCATTATGGGTTGGAACGGCACTGGGAAGAGATCTTGCGCGGCCAGAACGGCGGCCAGCAAGTCGAAGTCGACGCGCTGGGGCGGCGCGTGCGTGTCCTGCACGAAGTGCACAACGTGCCGGGATACACCATGCACTTGACCATCGACCGACAACTGCAACAAACCGCTTTCGAAGCGCTCGGCAGCAAAGAAGGCACGATCGTCGCCATCGACGTGCACTCCGGCGCGGTCCTCGCACTCGCCAGCACACCGGCTTTCGATCCCAATGTGTTCGCGCGCGGGATCAAAGGCAATGAGTGGAATGCGCTGCTCCAAGACAAGTTGAGGCCGCTCAGCAACCGAGCCACCCAAGGCCAGTTTCCGCCGGGTTCGACTTTTAAAATCGTCATGGCGATCGCCGCGCTCGAGGAGGGCGTGATCAACCCGGAGACGTCTATATCGGACCCTGGCTTTTTTCCCTTCGGCAACCGTAACTTCCGCGATTGGAAAGAAGGCGGCCATGGAGCGGTCAATTTCCATCGCGCACTCGTTATTTCCTGCGACACCTATTTCTATCAGTTAGGTCCGAAACTCGGCATCGATCGCATCGCCAAGTGGGCGCGCGCCTTCGGTCTGGGAGAAAAATCCGGCATAGCTCTCGACGACGAACGGGGCGGCACGATTCCCGATACGGCTTGGAAAATGAAACGCTTTCGCCAACCCTGGTATCCCGGCGAAACCGTATCCGTTGCCATCGGCCAAGGTTATGTCACGGTGACGCCGCTGCAGCTCGCCAATATGATGGCGGCGGTAGCCAACGGCGGCAAACTGTTTCGTCCACGGATCGTCAGCAAGGTGGAGTCCGTCGACGGCGCCACCGTACGAGAGTATGGCCCGGAACTGATCCGTACCATCGAACTGAAACCGGATACCTTGACCCGCGTGCACAACGCCCTCGCCGACGTAGTCAAAATCGGCACCGGCGGTATGGCCCGCTCGGCGATCATCGAGGTTGCCGGCAAGACCGGCACGGCGCAAGTGGTTGAGATGAAGGGAGCCTATCTCAAGAGCGAGCAGCTGTCCTATTTCAACCGTGACCATGCCTGGTTCGTTTCCTACGCGCCGGCACAGAATCCTGAAATCGCGATCGCGGTCTTAATCGAACATGGTGGCCACGGCGGCGAGGCCGCCGCGCCGATGGCGAAGAAGGTGTATGAAAAGTACATCGAGTTACAAAAGCAAGTGACCGATAAGCAGCAGGCGCGCACCGAGGGGAGCAGCCGTGCAGATTGACCGGCGCATGATCGCGCATTTCGATTGGTTGTTATTTTTTCTGACGCTGGCGTTCGTCGGCATCGGCATCACGACCATTTACAGCGCCAACTTCAACATGGCCGAAGGCCACGCTGGCGTCCTGCCGATGCGTCAAGCGACTTGGTTGGGACTCGGGCTGATCGCCATGTTTACCGCATGGAGTTTCGATTATCACTATATCGACCGGTTGGTTTACCCATTTTACGGCGTCATGCTGATCCTATTGGTATTGGTGTACGTGATCGGCCATTCGGGCGGCGGCTCACAGCGCTGGATCAATCTCGGCTTCTTTCGCCTCCAGCCGTCGGAGCCGGCCAAGCTTGCCATCGTGCTGCTGATGGCCAAATATTTTCAGACCGATGAACCGCCGAAGGGTTACTATCTACGCGACCTCTGGGTGCCCTTCGCTTTGGTCGCGCCGCTGATCTTCTTGACCCTGATCCAGCCCGATCTCGGCACCGCGATTATCCTTGGAGTGGTCTTCATCAGCATGGTTTTGATGGGCGGACTGCGGTTGCGGTCGTTTTCCATTTTAGTCGGCGCCGGTCTCGCTTTCTTGCCGATCGCTTGGCAATTCCTCAAGACCTATCAGCGCAATCGCATCCTGACTTTTCTCGATCCCGATCGCGACCCGCTGGGCGCCGGCTATCATGTCATTCAATCGCAGATCGCCATAGGTTCCGGCAAGCTGTTCGGCAAAGGCTTCATGCATGGCACGCAGAACCGGCTCAACTTTTTGCCCGAGCAGCATACCGATTTTATCTTCGCGGTGTTCTCCGAGGAGTGGGGCTTGATCGGATGCGCGGTGCTTTTGCTGCTCTACTTCGTCATGATCGCGTACTGTCTGCGGGTGGTGCAGCGGGCCAAGGACCGTTTCGGCGCATTACTCGTCTTCGGCATGATCGCCATCGTCTTTTGGCATGTGACCATCAACGTCGCCATGGTTTCCGGCATCATGCCGGTGGTCGGCGTGCCGTTGCCGATGGTCAGCTACGGCGGCTCGGCGCTTGCCTCGATGATGTTCGCGGTGGGTGTCATCATGAACGTGAGCATGCGCCGCTTCATATTCTAATTCTAACCGGCGCCGTGTCGGGGTCTCGACGCCCTTGGACTCGCCCGAGCGGCAAAAATTTGTTTTCGGTACGCGGCTTATCGCCGTCGCCTGCTTGGTTGCACGGCTCACTGTGAGTTCGCGTAGGACGAGTTGACAGATGCCGACGCCGATTGCACTGTGACGATTGCAAAGCAAAATCTCGATTCCACAGAACCGACCCAGCGCCCGTTGCGTTATCGGCTTGACCGGCTGATTCGCAATTTAGCCATGGGCTTGATCAGCGGTTTGGCCTCAAGCAATAGAGCGCAAAGCGCCGATCCGCGTGGCCAAGCTTTGCAGCGTATTCTATTGGTGCGCAGTAATTTTCGTATCGGCAACCTCATCCTCGCGCTGCCGGCGCTGGCCGCGTTTCACAAAAAATTTCCTCAGGCCAGGATCGACTTCGTTGGTTCACCGGTTTCCCGGCTACTGTTCCAAAATCAGCCTTTGGACAAACATTACGAAACGCCACGGCGCTTCCCGCGGGTGTTGTGGGAGTACGCCATTTTGATCCGCCGGCTGCGCGCCGAGCGCTATGACCTCGCCCTGGACGTGAGCTGTTCGCAGTCAGGATTGGCGTCCTTTATCGTCGGTTTGTCCGGTGCGCGTAGCCGTGCTGGCTGTGCCGGCAAGTGGGATCGGCTGTTGAATTTTCGCGTCGCCAAACCTAGCGGGGTCAACAAGTACCGGAAGCTCGCCGAGTTTCTCAAAACTCTCGGCCTCGACGGGATTGACGAAGTTGGCCGGCTTGAATTTTCCGCCGCCGAGCTAAATGCCGGGCGCGCCGCGCTCGCACACGGCGCCGGGAACGCGACTGTCCCGATGGTCGGAGTTTTCGTCGGCGGCCGCAAGCTGCGCGGCAAGCGCTGGCGGCTGGAAAACTTCATCGAAGTAATTGCCGGTTTGACTCAGAAGGGATATCGGGTCGTGACCTTTCTCGGACCCGAAGAAAACGATATCGCCGACGAACTGAAATCAGCTCTGGGTAGCAGCGCGCGGATTGTCTTTGAACCTTCATTACGAAAATTCGCCGCCATGGTTGCTCATCTCGATCTTTTTGTCTGCTGCGATTCGGGACCGATGCATCTCGCTTGCGCGGTCGGCACGCGGGTTGTGGCGATCTTCCGCGAGCGTGATGTGACGCGCTGGGCACCACCGGCGCACGCCGCGCGCGTCGTCAGTGGTGTCGAGGGCGTGAGCGCAGGCGCTGTGTTGAGCGCAGCCTTGGAAGAGCTTGCGTTTGCTTCAGCTCAGCCGGCCGTTAATGTCGTCGAGGCTTAGTCTGACGCACGGCCTTCACCCCGCGCTTACGAACGCTTGAATGGTAGCCCGGATTATTCATGCTACGAGGAAACCTGACAACACTGTGTTGATCGAGGTGTGACCGCAAATAACTCAAACGTCGGACGAAGGCAGCGCGCGAATTTTTCATATCGTGCTCGGCGCTCGGCACGATGTTTGACCATTTCTCTGCTGATCTCATAAGCGACTGGCCCCGCTGGCATCTTTAAGGCACAACTGCTTTGCATTCGTTCCGGAAGGATCGCACCTCGCTCAGCGGGCGCCGCAGCGCCAATTACGAAATCCGCTTCAGCGCCCGTTCATAGCAACGCTTTATCGATGGCCGCCACCAGTTTGGTCTTGGGCACGGCGCCGACGATCTGTTCTTTGACCGCGCCGCCTTTGAGGATGATCAAATTGGGAATGCCGCGGATGCCGTAACGCGAGGCGGTGGCCGGATGATCGTCGACGTTTAGCTTGGTGACTTTTAATTTGCCTTCGTACTCGCCGGCAATCTCCTCGACGATCGGCGCAATGGCTTTGCATGGGCCACACCAGGGCGCCCAAAAATCGACCAACACCGGCACGGCTGATTTAAGAACTTCCGCTTCAAAATTGTGGTCGCCTACTTCAGTGATCTTGCCCATTGTCGTAGCCTCCTCATAAGCTTGAGAGAAATTTGACTAATGTGCCCACGCCAAAGCCGGTGCCACCCTTGGGACCAAGCGCATTGTCGTTTTCGGCGAACGCCGGTCCGGCAATATCTAAATGTGCCCAACGCGTGGTGCCGACGAATTCTTGCAGGATTAACGCGGCGGTGATGGCGCCGCCGTGGGCGCCGCCGATGTTTTTCATGTCGGCGACGCTGCTTTTGATTAAGTCTTTATATTCTTTGACCAGCGGCAGTTGCCAAAGTTTTTCACCGGCTGCTTGGCTGGCTCGCAGCAAGCTGTCAGCGAGCTGCTGGTGATTCGAGAAGATCCCCGCCACCTGGGTGCCCAGCGCGGTCATGCAGGCACCGGTGAGGGTCGCGAGGTTGATCATATAGTCAGGCTTCTCAGCGGCGGCGAGCGCCAATGCGTCGGCAAGGATCAATCGGCCTTCGGCGTCGGTATTGAGCACTTCGATGGTCTTGCCGTTCAAGTAGCGGATCACATCACCGGGTTTCTGCGCGTTATGCCCCGGCAGATTATCCGTGGTCGGCACATAACCGGTGACTTCGATGTCGAGTCCGAGCTTCGGCAAACAAGCCATCGTTGCGATCACCGCAGCGCCGCCGGCCATGTCGAGCTTCATGGTCTCCATTGACTTCGACGGCTTTAGCGACAATCCGCCGGAGTCGAAGGTAATGCCTTTGCCAATCAGCGCGACTCGATTTTTTGGCTTACTCGCGGGCTGGTAGTGAATTTTGATAAAGCGCGGTTCTTCGAGACTGCCACGGTTCACGGCCAGGAGCCCGGCAAGCTTCATCGCCTCAATCTTTTTTTTGTTCCACACTTCCACCGTGAGACCACGCCCACGACAATGCTCTTGTGCTCGCGCGCCGAGGAAACGAGCGGTGGCGACCGAGGGCGGTTCGTTGACCAGATCGCGGGCGAGAAACACGCTGGAGATGAGCGCTTGGGCGATTTCCACCGGCTTCTTCATCGCTGCGGATATTCTTAGGCCGGAGCGGAATAATGTTAGCGATCTTGGCTCTGTCGGTGCTTTTGCGTTGGCGCGATATTTATTGAACTGGTAGGAGGCGAGCAGGGCGCCCTCGACGATCGCGCCGGCGGCGCGCTCCGGATCGTTTTCCGGGGCGAACAGAAACGCAAATTCTCCGGCGCCGATTGCCGCCGCTTCCTTGCGTGCCCGCGCTCCGGCTTTGCGCCAGCCGTCGGACAGGGTGTCATCACTGCCGAGACCGATCAATAAAATCTGCCCCGCGGGTAAGGTTCCCGCGGTGGCGTAGAGCAGCGCGCTGCCTTCGGCGCCGGTAAATTTGCTCTTGACGATGCGCCCAAAGAGATGTCCTTTGAGACGGCGGTCCAAAGCCCGCAGCGCCGGGTCGTTCAGTTTCTTTTCCCTTACCGGGATGACCAGCAGATCGGTCTTGATGCGGTCGACGTGGGTGTCGCGAAAGCGGATTTCCATCAAAGCCTCGCTCAATCCTTACGCCGGATCAAGTTCATGAACTCGTTGCGGGTCTCGACGCGGCTGCGGAACGCGCCGAGCAAGCTGCTCGTGATGACATAGGAGTTCTGCTTCTCGACGCCGCGCATGCGCATGCACAGATGCTCGGCTTCCAAGACCACGGCGACGCCCAGGGCGTCGAGTTTGTCCATGATCGTGGTAGCGATCTGATTGGTCATGCGCTCCTGTACTTGGAGGCGGCGCGCAAAGACATCCACCAGGCGCGCTAATTTGGAAATGCCGACAATCTTGTGATTTGGGATATACGCGACGTGAGCTTTGCCGAAAAATGGCAGTATGTGATGTTCGCACAGGGAATAAAAGTCGATGTCCTTCTGGACGATCATCTCTTCATACTCTTCGGTGAAGAGCGCGTCGTTAATGACCTTGGCCGGATCCATTTCGTAACCGCGGGTTAGAAAGGTCAACGCTTGCGCGACCCGCTGCGGCGTGCGCAGGAGTCCCTCGCGGTCGGGATCTTCGCCGATCGCCCTAAGAATTTGTCGAATCTGTTCTTCCATCACTGCCCCATTCCATGCTGACGATTCGACTTTGACAATCATGCCAAAGTTTCAAAAAGCTAGCATTTAGGCAGTGAAGGGTCAAACCAAGTGTATTAAAGTCTCTGCAGCAGCCAATTGGGCGTGAAGCGGAGCACGTAGATATTGAGAAACGTCATGTAGTCGGTAATCAAAAGCATGCCGACGACGATCAAAAGCACGCCGCCGATGACGTGAATCGCTTGAATGTAGCGGCGCAGTTTTTGCGTGAACTGAAGGAAGGAATTAATCGCCAGAGCGCTCAAGAAAAACGGCACGGCGAGACCGGCGGCATAACCGGTCAACAAAAATATTCCGCGGCCGACCTCTCCCTCGGTGCTGGCCAGAGCGAGGGTGGCGCCGAGGATTGGCCCGACGCAAGGCGTCCAAGCGACGGCGAAGGTGATGCCCACCAATACCGAACCGAGATAGCCGGCCGGTTTATCTTTGAGATTGAACTGAAGATACTGTTCGAGCGCGGCGATCCTGAAAGCGCCGACGAGATACAGCCCCACCAAAAAGATCATGACGCCACCGACGATGCGAATGGTGTTGCGGTAATCCATGAGTAGGCCGCCGAGAAAACTCGCCGACGCGCCGAAGGAAATGAAGACGATGGAAAAGCCGATAATGAATGCCAGCGAGTTGAGCACCACGCGCAAGCGCATCCGCGCGCGGGCTTGGTCGCTGCGCATTTCATCGAGAGAAACACCTGAGACGAAAGAGAGATATGAAGGAATCAGCGGTAAGACACAGGGCGAAAGAAAGGAAAAGACGCCCGCGGCAAAGGCGACGAAAACATTGACGTCGGTCATCTTTTGCCGTCGAGGAGATCTTTGATCAGTTTTCGCGCCGCCGGGCCATACCAGTCCGCCGGACCCCAGCCGCGCGCCAGTGCTTCACCCTTAGGGCCGATCAAGTAAGTGACGGGCAGACCCCAGGCGCCGTATTCTTGACCGACCTTCGCGTCAGGATCGAGGGCGATTGGGTAAGTGAGCTTGAATTCCTTGACGAAGTTGAGCGTATCTTGTTTGGAATCTTTAACCGCGACGGCGAGGATGACAAAATTCTTTTCTTTGTACTCTTGATAGAGCTTTTCCATCGCCGGCATCTCTTCGCGGCAGGGCACGCACCAACTGGCCCAGAAATTTAACAGGACAACTTTGCCGCGGTAGTCCTTGAGGGAAATTTTCTTGCCCTCCAGCGTGCCGAGGGCAATCTCGGGCGTCGGCGCGGCGTCCTTCATCTGCTGGAGAATGGGGACGACTTTATAGTCGACTTTCGACTGCGCCCCGGCGGTCGGCAAGCTCAGCGATGTCAAACTCATGCTGAGTAGGACCGATGACAGTAACCGGTAAAAAAATTTTCGCTTCACAGGAGCACACTGTAACCATTTGCTCGGAGCGACGCAATACACCTTCATTGGGCGGCAGAACTACCCCCCTCGAGAGAGTGCCTAGCCCAGATTATGCGCGGTGAAACAGCGGGCAAATTACGATGGCGCGCAACCCTTCCGGAACGAAGGCATGCCTTTCGGAATGGCAAATCGCCAATTTCAAATTCCAGTCACCAAATTTGGAATCTGCTATCTGCAATTTGAAATTCCGAGCGCGAGCGAGGACTGGCCGCTACCTTCGTTGCTCCAGTGTCATCCCTCGATCTACAGAAGGTCTTCAGGGTTTCTCGTAGAATAAGCCGGTCTTCTAAAGATAATCCCAGGGTCGATGTGTTGGTTGCCGGAAGGCGAAGATTGTAAAAAGAGCGGACAGTTTTGCTTTAGCGGGTGAGCCGGAAACACGAAGCCCTCCAAGCGGGGAGCCTGGAGGGCTTTGTGTATCAGATAACCAGAACGGTTACCTTGTCGCCTGAGAGTAAGGAGGGTTCACAACAACCCCACAACCCCACATCTCAATACTTACTTTTTCTTTTTTGCTTTCTTCTTGGCCTTTTTCTTAGCAGCCATAAGCACCTCCTTGTAAGATTCCGCGGGTGGGCCTTAACGTGACAGGGAGAAAAACTGACTCAGGCGAAGAGAATTTGTGTATAAAACCCTCCCATATTTTGTATCTGCGCCGATTATAGTGACACAACAAATTGTATGTCAAGAAAAAAATATCATTTTAGAAATTTTTTTCAAAAAAGTTTGATAACTCGTTCGCATGATTTTACGCGCAAGAGACGAATTTGCGTATCAATCAGCAGCTAAAAATATTCAACGAATGTTTTATTCGGAGAAATTTACTCGGCAGCACACAAATCGCGCCGGAGAGCGCTTCGAGGTTCAGCCCATCAACCCCAGGTAGCGCCAATAGGGAATCGCGACGACGAGCGCGATGATGTAGGCGACGGCGTAGATCGGATTAACCCGGCACATGAGCGGATAGGAAAATCCCTTGCCGTCGGTGGTCGAATACGCAAGCATGTGCCAATCGACTTGGTAGGGAAAAAACCAAACTTCCGAAGCGATCAGAATTATCATGGCGATAATCCACGGGCTCATGCCCACGTCAACCGACAATGGCAGCAATGCGACGCAGAGCGTAACCACAGCGAGGAAGCTGGTAAAAATTAACTTAAGAGCGTAGGTCATGAGCGCGATGATGATGAAGAACCAAGCCGGACTATCCATGAACGGCAGGATCAACGGTGAAATCATGTCGACCAGCCACTGATCGATCTTCGCTTCTTTCATGAGCGTTGGCAGGCTTAACGTGACGCCCATATAGATCAACAGTTCCCAGTCGATGCCCTTGCGCATGGCGCCCCAGTCGAGGATCGCCGTGTTGACCAAAACGGCGAACGCGATGATGGCGATCCAGGCGCCGTCGATGCCATGATAGGAAGTCGTCAGCCAGCCACCGACGGTGAAACAGAGCACGGCCAGGCTAATCCATTCCTTATGTGATAACTTCCCCAAAATTTCGAGCTGGGTCTGCACCATGGTGTAGGAAATCTTCGGCTGTGACTCGGGGCGGTAGAGGATGATGGAGCTGCCCAAGATGATGATGATTACGACCAGGGTAGGCGGCAAGGCGGCGAGGAACCAATAACCCCAAGTAAACTGCTCACGCACGTCGGTCGGCATGAGGCCCCACGCGATCAGGCTGGTCGTCGAGCCGGTGAGAAACAGAAACCCGAGTTGGCCCAAGCCCAAAAAGCTCGCGGTGAACAGCCCGGTAGATGCTTTAGATGGCGTCTTGTAGCCGAGGCTCTCGGAGAGATTGACGAGCATTTGGCTGGTGATCACGGTGCGCGCGGTCTGTTGCGGAATCAACGCCATCACCACCACGCCCATGATTCCGGTGGCGATGATTTGCCAGTAAAAACTCAGCGGGAACAGCCTCACCAAGTGAAGCGACAGACGGTAAAACAATCCGGAGCCGGTGATGGCAGCCCCGAGCCCCAATACCCCTAGGGTCATAAACCAGGTCGTACTGGCAAATCCGCCCATGACGGTTTGCGCCGATTCCAACTTGGTTAGAATGATAATCATGGCGAACACCAAGGCGACGCCATAATCCGGCAGAGTGCGGAACACCCAAAAAATGAGGGTACCGCAAATCAAGCCGAGCATTTTAGTCGCGGCGGTGTCGAGACCGATGTCCGGTTGTCCGAACCAGAGATAGTTGCCGAGAGCGAGTCCGAAAACCGCGCCGAACCACTTGCTCAGCGGTGACGATCTAAGTGCGTTGATTCTAGTTCGTAAGTCGCTAAGCGAGCGGACCGTTCCGCGCTCAACCTGCGCCGGCGAGTCCGCCGCGCCGGGCCGCTGCGAATCCAGTAGAGCCTCGGAGAAATCAGCGGATGTCGCGCTATCTTGGTCGATGACGTTGAGCGCGGCGCGCAGATGATGGATCGCCTGGGTATATTGTTTTTTCTGGGCCAGCGCTTCGGCCATGCGCCGGTAGCCGATGATCGCGTCGGCGCCCATGGCGCTGGAACTCTTTTGGGTCAAGACCTCATGATAGGTGCGATAGGCGCCAGCGACATCGCCCAGTTGGATCAACGCGCTGCTTTTCAAATTGACCAGACGCAAGTTAGCCAAGATTTGCTCGTGCGGCACGCTCTCCAGGATAGTCTTCACGAGCAGCGGCGCGTCGGCGAGCAGTCGTTCACCCTGGCCGGTCAGTTGGCGAATCACCGCCGGCCAATCCTGGCCTTGGGCGGCGTGATGCAGCGCCTGCTGACAGTCGCCGAAAGCTTCAAATCGCTCGGCAAACTCGCGATGAAGCTGCCGTTGGGTTTCCACGCCGTCCACGATGATCAACTTCTCATGCAAAAAATCCTTGAAGAAACTATGCAACTCGTACTTGCCATGGCCAAGTTGGCGGATCAGAGGGAACTGGCTGTTAACCAGATCGCTGACCAGTTGGGTGAGGCCGTTGGCGCGAAAAAGTTTATCGAAAATTTCCGCATCGATGGCACCGAGCAGGGAAGCCTGGCGAAAGAATCGTTGCTCGCCTTCAGAGCGCGAGCTGTAAAACTCCTCAGCGAGTGAATTGAAAGCCTCTCGTCCGGTGGAATACTGGCGGTTGACGTAGGACAACCTTTTGCTGAGGTTGGCGCACTGCTGCAGCAGCCACTTCGGGTGTTTTTCAATGAGATCGTCCCAATCCTCGCGCTTGAGGCGCCACAGAATCGTTTCCTTGACGCTAACGATGGTCGCTGACCGCGGTTCGCCGGAAAACAGCGCCATCTCACCGAAGCAATCTTTCGCTCCCAGGACGGCGATGATTTCCGAGTTGCCGGCGCCGCTGTCGACGACCACTTGCACCGCGCCGGATTGAATCAAGTAAAAAGCATCGCCCGGATCGCCCTGACGGACGATCACCGCGCCGGGGCTGAAGCGGATCTCTTCCATCTTGCCGAGAACTTTGGCGATGTCCTCGCGCGCCAGGGCGGAGAAGATCGGGATGCTGATGATGCTTTCGGCTTGGGGTTCCATCGGTTCAGTCCGCTAACGGATGACCTTGTCGGCCTTTTTCAACAACTCGTTAGGCAGCTGCAAGCCGATATAACTGGCGCCGCGGTAATTGATCGTCAAATCGAACTTGCTGCTCTGCACAATCGGGATCGCGGCCGGCGCTTTGCCTTTGATGATTTGATCGATGATCCGTGCGGCGTGGCGACCCATGTCGAGATAACTCGGCCCATAGGCCGCGGTGGCACCCGCGATGGCCCATGCCTCTTCGTTAAACATCGTCGGCAACTTTTTTTGCCGAGCAGTGGCAAAAATGAACTCGGCTTCGCTTTCGACGAGATCGTCACTAACCTGAAAAATCGCCGCGCCGGCTTCGCTATTGAGATTGGCGAAAGTCGTTTTCAACTCGTCGGTTGACTTGACGCCGTGACCGACGAATTGCAAGCCGATTTTTTTTGCGGCACTTTCGGTGAGCGCAACGCGGTCCCGGGCGGCGCTGCTGTTGGCGTCGAAGAAAACATAGATCTTGGTAAGCGCCGGGATGATCTCTTTAAACAGCGCCAGCCGCTTCTCCGTGGTCTCGCCGGCATAGGCCGCGACCCCAGTAACGTTGCGCGCCGCATCAGCGGAGTTTTTGACCAAGCCCGCCGCGACCGGATCGCCCGGATGAACGAACACGAGCGGGATTTCCTGGGTCGCCGCGGCCGCGGCCAACGCCGCCCTGGTGCCGGTGGTGAATATCACCTCGACCTTTTTTGCCGCCAGCTCCTTGGCGCCGGCTTGCAAGGCGCTGCGATCGCCCCTGGCGTTGCGGGTTTCGAAGTAAAAATTCTTCCGCTCCGAGTAACCGAGTTGTTTGAGCTCTACGCTGACCCCTTTGATCGCCTGGGATTGAGCCCGGCCCAGCTCCTGCAGCAAGACGCCGATGCGCGGCACGCGGGTTTGAGCTTGGGCAAACGTTGAGATGAATATCAGCAACAGAGTGAAATAAATCTTCACAACCGGTCCTCGATCACAATCCGCAATCCGAGACGAACGCAGCGACCTATAGATTTCAAATCAAAAACGCCGACGCTGCCAACCCCCTGTTGGCAATATGACTTCGTTGGCGCTCATTCAGAGTTTGCCGTGAAGAAAGCCGCACCACAAGGGGGTTAGCACAAGAATCGAAGAGTAAAAAGATTCGGCTGCAGAGCATTAGCCGCAAAGCGCTCAAAGAACGCTAAAAAACAGATTCACCACAGCGGTACGGCGATCGCGAAGAGGCTTCGCTGATTCACTTGCGTCAGAACTCGATCTTGCTCCCTTCGCGCGCCGTGATCGCCCCCGGAAACAAGCGCTTGGCGCGCCGTTCGATGGCGCGCATGGCGCGGTCGTCGTGCACTGGTTCATGATGAAACAGCACCAAGCGCTTGACCTTGGCTTTCCTAGCGACTTCGGCGGCCATCTCGATGGTGCTGTGACCCCAGCCTTTTTTTGGTTTCGAGGTGGAAAAATATTCATCATGCACATACTGCGCGTCGTGAATCAAAAGATCGGCGCCGCGCGCGAAGTCGACGATTTCAGGATAACCGCCATCCCTTTGTTCGACATCGGTGGCGTACACCAGACTCTTGTCGCGGTAGCTGACGCGGTAAAGCATGACGCCGAAGCGCGGATGGGCGGGGCTCTTCAAAGTGGCGATCGTGAGATCCTCGGAATCGCGCTCAACCCACGCGGGGAGTTTGTCGATCAGTGGCCGTTTGCCCGGCGCAGGAAAGCGGATCAGCTCGCCGCCGGTCAGAGAATGGACCTCTTTTTTTCCTTTAAGCTCGTCGAAGGAAACCGGGAAGAGATCGCTGTGGGTCAGTTGTTGCAGGCTCCGGCCCAGCGCCCCATGTGAGTTTCCCGGACCATAGATATATGAACGGGCGTTGGCCGTCAGCAGCGGCTCGAAGAAACAGAGCCCCATCACATGATCGATATGGGTGTGGCTGAGAAACACGTAGGCCGTCGGCTGTGACGAAAGCTCGCGGCAAATTTCCTTGCCCAACGGAATGATGCCGGTGCCAGCATCAAAGATGCACCGGTGACCCGCGGCCACGACTTCGACACAGGAGGTGTTGCCGCCAAAGTCACGGGTATCTTGATGCGTGGTCGGATAACTCCCGCGCACGCCCCAAAAGCGTACGGAAAAAGTCTTGTCGGCCGGTGTGTCTTTGCGCAGCTTCATGGTTCGGATGTACCACTATACCGCAAACTATTTGCGTTTGGCAGATTATCTATTGTCAGTTCCTACTCTGCCGATGAAAACAAGCACTCACCGCGGAGTCGCCGAGAACGCCCAGAGGAGACCGCAGAAAAAAACCTCTGTGAACTCTGCGGTCATGAGAAAAAATCGATTTTCGCCAGAATCAGCACGTGCAAGCATTTGATTTTGTTGATCCCAATATTGCGAATTTCGTCGTTTTTCGAATTTTTTCTCACGTCCTGCGCCTCTGTGGTGAAGAGTATCTCATGTTCATTTACTTCGCCTTGACGATATTAAACGCCGTTACCGGCCGGCTAATGCCTTTGAGCTGAAACTCCGGCAACAACTCGGCGTCGAACTGGTCTTCGATTTTACTCATGGTCTTTTGATCCGTCAGAATCTGCCCGCCCTTGGCCTCGGCACACAGCCGGGCCGCCAGGTTGGGCAGATTCCCTACCGTCCCATAATCCATTCTGCCTTCAAAGCCAACCGTGCCGAGGGTGGTGTAACCGGCGGCTAGGCCGACGCCGAGGTCGAGATCGAAACCTTTCTTACGCCAGGCGACGCGCAGTTCTTTGACGCGGTCGCGCATTTCGAGCGCCATTTCTACCGCTTTTTGCACGTGATTCTCGCAACGGATCGGGTCGTTGAAGATGACGACGATGCCATCGCCCATGAAACGTTCCAAGGTGCCTTCGAACTTAAAAACCAGCTTGCCCATCTCGGCATGATAATCACGCAGGAAATCCATTACCTCTTCGGGCTCGGCGCTGTCCGAGAAGGCGGTGAAGCCGCGCAGATCGAGAAATACGATGGTGATCTCGCGCCGGTGAGTTTTAAAGAGATTTTCCTCGTTGGCCAAAATCGTCTCGGCAATCTGCGGCGAGAGATAGCGTTTGAGCCGGTTCATGCGCTCAAGCTCACCGACTTGTTGCTTTACTTTGTCGGCCAGGGTGCGGTTCCACTCATCGAGCTGGTCATGCAATTCCTTGATTCTCAACATCGCGCGCACCCGCGCCAAGAGCTCGAATGAGTCGAACGGCTTGGTGACATAATCATCGGCGCCAGCGTCAAGACCGGCGATCTTGTCTTCCAGCGTCGCCTTGGCGGTCAAGAGAATTACCGGAATAGCTTTGTGCCGGTCATTTTTTCTTAGCTGCTTGACGACCTCCAGGCCGCTCATTTTTGGCATCATATAATCAAGCAGGATCAAGTCCGGGCCGAAGCTCTCGGTTTTCTCCAGCGCGTCGACGCCATCGACGGCGCGCTCGAGAACGTAGTCATACTCCATTAGCTCCTGCTCGAGTAGATCGAGATTGAACGGCTCATCATCGACGATCAAAATTTTTTTTGGCATAAATCACCCCAAGATCCTTGGCATTCGCTCAGGACAGGCTCTGAGCGAACGCGCAGGCTCTCGATTTACCCGATGAATCGCTTGATCTTTTGTATCAGCGCTTCGTCGTCGATGGGCTTGGATAGGTAATCGTCGCAGCCGGCCTTGCGCGCGTCGATCTCATCCCCGACCATGGCATGGGAGGTGACGGCGATGATCGGGATTTGCTTCAAGGCGTCGTTCGCTTTGATCTTGCGCGTCGCCTCCCAGCCGTCCATCACCGGCATGCCCAAGTCCATGAGAATCAAGTCGGGCTTATGCTCCTCGGCCATGCGCACACCCTCACCTCCATCAACGGCCTGCAAGATGGTGTAGTCTTCTTCCAAGAGCTGCACCAGCAGCTCGCGATTCCACTCGGTGTCGTCGACGACCAGAATTGTTTTCTTTGGCATAACTTTTCCTTTCAGTGGAAGGGTAAAGAGTAAATAGTAAGGAGTCAGAAGACTCGGATTGGAAACTACTAACTCCTTACTATTTACTCATTACTTATTTACATATCGAATTAACCCTGTGAGCATTTTATCGATCTGCACCATACGCGAGTCGAGATCGCGCCACGATGTGTCGCGCAGGAATCCAAGACGCCGCGCCAGTTCGAGCTGTGTATCCAACTCGCTTAGAGAGCCCTGAGCGATGTGCAGGAAATTTGAAAACTCTTTCTTAGTCTGTCTGGCTGCTCCTTCGGCGATATTGCTGGGAACGCTAACGACCGCTCGCCGGGCTTGATTCGTCAACCCGTATATTTCTTTGGCTGGAAAAGTTTCGGTTGCATCGTAGACGCCGACTGCCAAATCCATCGACTGCTTCCATGCTTCTAATTTCCTGTGCGGCTTCTCCATCTTAACCTCCTTACTACTAACTCCTCCCTCCTTACTGTTCACTGCTTTAGTTCCATCGGTATCGTGATGGTAAACTTCGAACCTTTGCCCACTTCGCTTTCGACGGCGATGTCGCCGCCCATGAGATTGGCGAATTTCTTGACAATCGCCAACCCCAAACCCGTGCCGCCGTACTTGCTTGCGGTGGTTTTCTCCGCTTGCTGAAATTCTTCAAAAATATGCTCCAGCGCTTCCGGCTTCATCCCGATACCGCTGTCGGAGACCGCCAGCTTCAAGTTGCCGTTCTCGCGCGCGGCGGAAACTTTGATCTCGCCCTCCTCGGTAAACTTCGCCGCGTTGCTCAGCAGATTCAAAAGAATCTGTTTGAGCTTATCGCGGTCGGTTTTGAGCGGCGGCAAATCAGCAGGGATATCTCTGACGATCCGCACGCGCCCGTCTTTGAGCAGCGGCTCGACGGTGGCCGTGGTCATATTGATGACGTCTTCGACGCGGAAAGTCTCGGCGACCGCCTCCATCTTGCCGGCGTCGATCTTGGCGAGGTCAAGCAGCTCGTTGATCAGGCTCAACAAGTGCTCCGAGCTGATCAGGACTTTTTGGAGATTTTCTTTTTGTAAGTTAGGCAACTGGCTTTCCATGCGGCGCAGCACGATGCGGGTAAAGCCGATGATCGAATTGAGCGGCGTGCGCAGATCGTGGCTGACGCGGGCCAAAAAATCGGACTTATGTTTGTTGGCTGCCGCAAGCTGTTCGCTCTTCTCTTCGATTTGTCGATAAAGCTGTCCCAGCTCTGCGCTCATCTTGTTCAGGTTCGCCGCAAGCGTGCCTAACTCGTCTTGGTTGGGGACTTTGACTTCTTGAGAGAAATCGCCCGAGGCGATTTGCTGGAAGCGAGCGTCCATCTGCTGGAGCGGGCCGATCAAAGACCAGGAGATCGAATACCCCAGAAAAAGCGCCAAGGCGATGCTGCCGATTGCAAAGCCGATAACTGTCCAACGGGAGTGCAGGTACGACGCCTCGCTCGCCTCAATGCTCGCGACCATGTCGGCTTCTGCCCGATTGACCAACTGATTCATCAACCGTTCGAGACGCTCCGCTAGCGGGTGGGCCTGGGCAATTTGCAACTGATTCCCTTCGGCGATCTTGCCGGCGCGGATCAACTCGACGGCTTTGGTTATTACGCGAATGAATTCGTCGTAGTCCTCACGCACCCGGCCGAGCAGGTCGACCTCGTCTTTGGCGACGAACTGGAGCCGGTCAAGGTCGTAGCCGAACTGATTGAGCTGGCGCAGCGTCGCATCGAGCGTGCGCTCGTCGTGGACCAACAGCGCGGAGGCGACGCTGTAGAGTTGCGCCGTGGTGTCGTGCTGCAGCTGGCGGTAGGCGGCAATTTTTCTCTGGAGGTTTACCAAATCTTCGGCTCGCCGATGGGAGTGGCTGAGCACTAAAAGGCCGATGGCGCCCACCGCGATGAGCAGCACCACGATGGTGAGAAAAGCCACGAGCAGCTTCGCGTGCACCTTAGCCGGCACGCGGGCGACGAACCGCGGCAAGAACTGTAGTAGCGAGTTTCCAACCATTCGCCGATTACCCGGCCCGTTTCTTTATCGCGCCAAACACGAGCGAAGCAAAATCCGGAATCCGAAGCCCTAAATCCGAAACAAACAGTCGCCGAACAAATTCTAAACTCGGAAAATTCAAAACGCCGATTCCGGTCCCTCCTTTTTGGAACATTGTATTCGTTTTGTCTTTCATAGTTTTGACATTGTTTCGAATTTCGATATTCGAATTTCGTGCTTCGAATTGCTTTATCCTAGTTTGGCGCCCCTTGCGCCAGAACGATTTCTCTTTGTCATCGCGTTTTCCCTTCCTTCACGAGGCTCTGAAGATCCCGCAACATCTCGTCCGGATTAAACTTTACGCCCATGTACTGGACGCGGAGCACACCGTTCGGGTCCACTAGCGATGTGAGAAAAGTGTGGTCCACGTCGCCGCGCGGTGTTTTTTTATAGTAGATACCATAGCGCTTGGCGACTTCGCGGATCTCAGCCGGCGTGCCGGTGAGAAAAAACCATCCGTCGGTATTCGCGTGATGCCCGTCGGCATAGCGCTTGAGGACCTCCGGCGTATCCCGCTCGGGGTCCACGGTGATGGAAACGAAGTTGACCTGCGGGCCGAAGGCGTTGCCAAGCCTGTTCTGAATGCCGGCCATCTTCGCCGTGAGCAGGGGGCAAGTGTCGGCGCAGCTCGCAAAGATGAACGTGATCGCCAACGCTTTGCCGCGAAGCTCCTTGAGACCGACGCGCTTGCCGTCTTGATTTGTCAGCGTGAACTCCGGCGCCGGTTTGATCTTCGGGAGCGTTTCTCCGGTAACATTCACTATCGAAGCGAGGGATCCGATAAGCATTAAGCCCGGGAGAATTCCAGCGTGCACTTTCTGTCGCATGGCTCGCTTGAGTTTTATTGCTCAATCCTATATCCAAAAGCGGCCCCGCAGACGCAAATCCAAAATCGGTTCACGCTTTCAACTCCTTCTTCAGCTCGCGCAAAAATCGCCAATCCGTACCCTGCGAAATAATTTTCTGCGGGCTCGACTTGATCATGCCGGCTTCGTGCAGGCGCAGGGAGTAGAAACGAATCGTGTCTTCGGGATCGTACTCTCGCCACTTGCCGTAGGGCACGTCTTTCATTGCCTGAAAGGCGTAGTCGTAGTTCGGCGTGTAGCCCTTGTCCACTAGCAGTCGGGCGACGTTTTTGGGTTCGAGGGCACACATCTGGTCCGCCTTCAGAATCGCGCGAAGCGCTCGTTTTGCGCCCTCTGGATTCTTGCGCACGTATTCCCGATTACCCGCAACCATGCAGCAGAAATATTGTGACCAGGGCCGGTCCACAGCGCTATTCAGCAACACGCGACCGATTTTCTTCGCGCGCAGTTCTTGGGGATCGGGTGGAAACCCCATATATGCGTCGATCTCACCCTTGGCGAGGAGCTGCTTTGCTTCGGCGGGAGGACGGGTCACCCACTGGATGTCTTTGCGCGGATCGAGGCCGACATAACTCACGACGCTAGCGAGAAAGATGTGATGGGTCGACCCAAGTTCAGGCACCGCAACACGCTTGTCTTTGAGGTCGCGGATCGCTCGAACACGATCGGTGCCGAACAATTCGTAACAGCCGGCATGCACACCGCCAAGTACTATGATCGGATCGCCAGCGTCCAATTGGATAACAAACGATGGAGCAAAGCCCATAACGATGTCGGTCTCCGCTGAGGCCAGTGATGAGTAAATGAAGGCGGTCGACGGTTTCTTGATGAACTGCACGTCGGTAAATCCCTCGTTGTGGAGCAACGTTTCGGCAACGTACATCGGCGCGATACAGATGCCTGGGATCTGGATCAGCCGAATTCTCGCGGTCTCACGCTGGGACTGCGCCGCGATCAACCGGGATGGCCATCCCAAAAGAGTTCCAGCGCCCGCAATTGTTGTCCTGGCGAGGAATTCTCTTCGGCTCCAGGCTTCTCGTTTTTGATTGCTCATGGTGGACTCCTTTCACGAACCTTTGCCATCCCCGGAGGGCGAGGTAAGTTGGGGGGACAATTCGAAATTGAAAATCCAAGATGGTCTCAAACTTTCATCTCCTTCTTCAGCTCTTTCAAAAACCGCCAGTCAGTTCCTTGCGAGATAATTTTTTGCGGGCTTGATTTGATTAGTCCGGCCTCGTGCAGGCGAAGGGCAAAGAAGCGTACCGTGTCCTCCGGGTCGTATTCGCGCCATCGGTCGTAGGGCAGTTCCTTGATCGTTTGAAGCGCGTACTCAGAATCGGCCGTGTACCCTTTGTCCGCGCGCAGTTTCACCGCGCGCTGCGATTCGAGCGCGCAGATGTTCGCCGCCTTGAGGAACGCTCGGAGCGTTCGCTTCGTTGCAGCCGGATGCTTACGCACGAACTCACGATTGGCCAACGCCATGCAGCAAAAGTACTGCGACCAGGGTTTGTCGGTGGTAGTGTTGACGACCACATGGCCAATCTTTTTCGCGCGCAGCTCCTGCGGCTCGGGCGGAAAGCCCATGAACGCGTCAATTTCGCCCCGCGCAAACATCTGCATCGACTCGGCAATAGGTCGTGTGACCCACTCGACGTCCTGCCGTGGGTCGAGCCCGACATGCGCTAGCATGCTGGCAAGAAAGATTTGCCGGCCTGACCCGAGCGCCGAGACTGCGACGCGCTTGCCTTTCAAGTCGCGGAGGGAGCGAATGCGCTCGCTGCCGAATAGCTCAAAGCATCCAATGTGGATGCCGGCGAGTAACATCAGTGGTTCGCCGGCGTCGAGCCGGGTGACGAGCGACGGCACCGGCGTGATGCTGAAGTCGGCCTCGCCTCTGGCGACGGCGTTGAGGCCATCGATGCCGGTGGCCTTCTTTACCTGTAGTTGGGTGAAGCCTTCGCCCTTGAGTAACTCTTGGGCGGCGATCAGAGTTGTTCCGGAGCAGATCTCCGGAGGTTCGATAACGCGAAGTTTGTTTGTCTCCGCAGGCGGCTCGGCGGCGAGCGAATTAGATTGTAATCCAAGCAGAGCGCCAGTGCCGGCGAGCGCCGCGGTGCTCAGAAATTCGCGCCGACTCCAGTGATCATTGTGTTGATTACCCATGTGCTCTCCTTTCCCAAGTGTTTAGCCGTCAGCTGTTAGCATAACCCCGAGCATAACTCCTTACGCTTGAATTTTCAGTTCCATTGGCAGCGTGATGGTGAACTTGGAGCCTTGGCCGATCTCGCTTTCGACGACGATATCGCCGCCCATCAAAATAATAAATTTTTTGACGATGGCGAGGCCCAGGCCGGTGCCGCCGTATTTGCGCGTGCTCGACATGTCGGCTTGGCGGAACTCGTCGAAGATGTACTGCAAGGCTTCTTGTTTCATGCCGATGCCGGTGTCGGTGACGGTGAGCTTTAACAAACCGTCGTCGCGCCAGGCGGCGACTTTGATCTCGCCTTGCTCGGTGAATTTCGCCGCGTTGCTGAGCAGGTTGAGCACCGACTGTTTCAACTTGTCGCGATCGGTCTTGAGCGGCGGGATGTCCGGCGCGATGTCGGTGACGAGTTTCACCCGGCCGGTTTTAAGCAGGGGCTCGACGGTGGCGGTGGCGACCCGGAGAATGTCGTCGAGCTTGAACGTTTCGGCGTAGGCCTCCATGCGGCCGGACTCGATCTTGGCGAGGTCGAGCAGCTCGTTGATCAAGGCGAGCAGATGTTCGGAGCTGACCAGGACTTTTTGCAGGTTTTCTTTTTGCAGGTTTTCGAGCTTGCCTTCGCTGCGGCGCAGCACGATACGGGTGAAGCCGATGATCGAGTTGAGCGGCGTGCGCAGCTCGTGGCTGACGTTCGCAAGGAATTGCGACTTGTGTTTGCTGGCCATTTCCAGCTGGAGGTTTTTTTCCTCCAATTCATTAAAGAGCCGGACGTTTTCGATGGCGATCACCGCCTGGTCGGCGAAGGTTTTGAGCAGCGCGATCTGCTTTTCAGTGAACGGCCTGACGTCCCGACGGTGAATAGTAATCGCGCCGATGAGCGCATTCTCCCTAAGCAAGGGCACCGCCAGGACGCTGCGCAGGCCTTCCTTACGGTAGGGCTCGGGAAGCTCGCACTCGGGATCGGCAAGCACGTCAGGGATGTGCACCGGCTGGCGTTCCAAGCCGACCCGCCGTAAGGCGCTCTGTCTTCCGGGTTTTATCGAACTGCTCGTCAAATGGGCCAGTAGTTCCGGCGTTACATTTGCGGTTGCGGCATGATGAAAGGTCTCGCCATCGAAACGGAAGATCGCTCCATAGTGAGATTCACAGATCCGCAAGGCATCCGTCAGGATCGTGTCAAAGACGGGTTGCACATCGGTCGGCGAGCTGCTGATAACGCCTAAAATCTCAGAGGTGGCCGTCTGTTGCTCCAGCGATTCCGTGAGTTCTCTGGTGCGGTCTTCGACTTTCTGCTCCAAGTTCGAATAAGACTCTTCGAGCTGCGCGGTCATCTTATTAAACTCATCGGCGAGCACTTCAATCTCGTCGCCGGTCTTGAGCTCCAGGCGGTGGCTCAATTCGCCGGCGCCGATGCGCTCGACTCCTTGGCGCAAAATGCCCACCGGGCGGATCACCCGCCGAGCCAGGAATAGGCTGGCGACAAGCGCCAAGCCGAGACCGAGCAGGAGCAGAGCGGCCGTCCGCACGATCGACGCGTAGACCGGCTCGTAGGCTTCCACCACCGGCCGCTCGATGATGATCGCCCATGCGAAGCCAGGAACAATCGCGGCTGCGCTCAAGACCGTCTTGCCTTGAATGTTCGGTGTCACCAGCGCGCGGCGTAGCCCGGTTGTCTCGGTCTCGCCGAATGCCATTTTGGTCGATTCCAGTTGCAAGACGTTACGCCGCTGCAACACCAGACTGATGTCCGGATGGGCGATCAGCTCGCCGCTCTTGCTGATAACGTAGGCGTAGCCGGCCTTGCCAATCTTCAGATTGTTGACCACGTCGCCGATGTATTTGAGGTTGACCTCCGCCTGCAGTACGCCAATCACATCGCCGGCGAATCGTTCGATCGGCACGGCGACGGTCATGTACGGCTCCGAGCCGCGCACGAAGTAGGCTTGGCCAAAAAAGGATTTGCCGCCCTTGGCGGTTTGAAAAGCGCCGGCGCTGGCGGCTTCTTTCTGTTTTGTGTCGGGTAGCACGGTGCGTAGCCGCGAGGCTTGGACTTGGATGTTGCCGTCGCGGTCGAGCGCCACCGCCTCGGTGATCGCCGGCGCGATCAGCAAGAGTTTTTCTAGCTCGAACCGGAACTCGTCGGTCAGTCCCTTGGGCGCGATCTCGCGGCTCCGCGTCGCGCCCTTCAAAGTATTGTGAATCTCATGGACAAAGCGCTCGATCTTAATCGCCGCGCCGGCTGCAACTTCGCGCTGCACGTCAGCCAAGTGCTGCTGGCTTTCCTGGAAGCTATAATAGATTTCGATCGCGCCACTGGTGATCAGGCCGCCGCCGACCAGCAGCACCGAGATCAAAAAGTACTCGCGCATCAAACGGCCGCGCTCACGCCCGCCGCCGAAGTATCGGATCAAAGGCATGTCACTAAGCTTCATGTTTTGCTCGCTCGTCGCGGATGCTTAACTTACGATTCGAGATTGCCGATTATCGGATCGAAAAATCCTTATCACCGCCAAATTAACGGCCGTTCTGGGGGACGTAGGGTCATCGCCTCTAAGTGTACATAACTCAGGACGATATTTTCCGCTATCGCCCTGGCGAAAAGCGGCCCCGTCGACGAAAAATCAAAAATGATTTCTGCCGCCTCACTCCTCACCCTTTATCCCTTGCTGTTTACCGAATGAACCTGTCTGCCCGCGCCAGGACATTTGGCGGGATCGTCAGGCCGATCCGCTTTGCCGCTTTCAAGTTGATGACAAAATCAAACTTCATCGATTGCTCCACGGGAAGATCCATGGGCGTAGCGCCCTTGAGAATCTTGTCGACGTAGTACGCGGGGCGGTGGGTTAAATCAATAGCTCTGGTGGTGCAACTTATCAGGCCGTCGGCCTCGAGGTGCTCAGGCGGTAGAAACGGTTCAGGTACCGCCGGTAAAATGCGCGTTGGCTTTTAGCTGGACTAGTCCCGTTGCCAATTCAGAAAGGCGCGATTATTTTTCCTCGGCGAAGCGGCGCTCAATGGTAATGTTATTACCCTCGACGTAACCGAGATCGCGAAGCGCTTGCACAAACAATTCAAGATTGGCATCGGGCGGCGTCCCCGCTCGTAAGATCCCAATCCGAGGAAGCGCCGCTTGTTTCTGTGCGTGAGAGAGGAAAACCAGGGAAACAATGAATGTGGCGAAAATGATTAGAGCGACCGTTTTTCTTCTCACGGCTTTGCCTCCCTTAATCCAAAATTCTTCGTTAGCGCCCGTTACGGTGCTTACCGGATCACTTTGTCGGCTCGGACGAGAACATTCGGCGGAATCTTGAGGCCGATTTGTTTGGCAGCTATCAGATTGATAACGAACTCAAACTTCATCGGCTGCTCGATTGGGAGATCAGCGGGCTTGACGCCCTTTATTATTTTATCGACGTAGACGGCGGCACGCTGGAACTGCAAGTTACGATCGGCGCCGTAGGAGAGCAGGCCGCCGACTTCCACCCAGTTGCTCGCTTGATAGATGGCCGGCAAACGTTTTTTTGCGGCTAACTCGACGAACTGCTTGCGCTGTTCAACTGGGGCAAATGGCGGGATGCGCACAAGTAGAGCGTGGGCACGTTCTTTTGCCGCGACCCGAAAGACGTTCTCATAATCTTCACGTCCGTTAACGGTGGTCCGTATCACGCGAATTTTTAGCGTCCGCGCCGGCAGCTCGGTTTCCTTCATAAAGAAGTCCGCCGATGGGCTGCCGGGCGGCGGGCCGGGAATCACGACGCGGGTGACACCAGGGATGACTTCCTTGAGGATGTCCAATAGTTTTCCGCCGAGTTCTCCGGTGACGGTCGTTAAGCCCGTGACGTTGCCGCCGGGCCGGGCCAGGCTGGCGACGATTCCGGTGCCGACCGGATCGGTGGTGCTCACCATTACGATCGGAATCGTAGTCGTAGCTTTCTTGGCGGCGAGGCTCGGACTGGTGCCTTCGGCAACAATGATATCGACTTTCCGCTGCACCAGGTCGGCGACCAGGTCAGGGTTGCGCCCTGGTTTGCCCTCCGAGGTTCGGTGCTCGAAGGAGATGTTCTGTCCGTCGATGTGACCCAGGCCACGTAATCCTTGTAGGAATACTTCCGGAGGCGAGGAGCCGGATTCGGCGGTGATGTAGCCGATTCGCGCAAGTTTTCTTTGCTGCGCTTCGGTTGGTTTTAGCAACGTGAAAAATGCCAGGGCGGAGAGGATGATGAATTTGGTGATCATAAAATTTTGCCTAGCCTTCCGGCGGGGCTGCATCGGGCGACCGAGCAACCCGAATTTCCTTTCAGCCTGGGTTGACGAAGGAAGTAAATCAGAACACCACGTCTGGTCTGCTATCTATCTTATATAAGGCAAGCGCCGTACCATCGTGGTTGACCCCTTCGTAATTAGATAACCCGTTGAAATTGTGGGCTAGTTTAGACTCCGAAAGAATGTCTGCGGGACCGGCTAGAAATGGGGCGAGTAGTCTTTTTGCTACACCCTGTAGCAAGAATGCGACACCTGTGGGGGGCAGGGCCAAAGGTAAGGGGTAAGAGTAAGGGGCCCCGAACCGCCCGGCCGAAGGATCGAAGGAGTAGAGTGTCCTCCATCCGAGCCCCTAGCTCCTCACCATTCGCTCCTCACTGTCTTAGGTGATCTGCAGCAGACGCAGCAGTTTCATCAGATGGGTGCGGTGCATGCCTAGGGCTTTTGCCGCCTCGGCGCGGTTGCCTTGGGCGGCGGCGAGGGCGCGGACGATCAGCTCGCGCCGATAGCTGTTAATCGCGTCATGAAACGACGCTTCGACCGGAACGCTGGCGGGTTGGGCGCCTACCACACGGGCGGGTAAGTGGTGCAGCGTGAGTTGTGGCCCGTCACCGAGAACGACGGCGCGTTCGATGACGTTGGCGAGCTCGCGTACGTTGCCGGGCCAATCGTAGGCGTGGAGTTTTTCCAGCGCTTCCTCAGCGATGGCCGAGAAGGTCTTTTTAGTTTCGAGCGAGAACTTTTGCAGAAAATAGTTCGCCAGCGCCGCCACATCTTCTTTTCGATCGCGCAGCGGCGGCAGCGTCAGGGCGATGACGTTCAATCGATGATACAGATCGGCGCGGAAGCTGGCGGCCTTGACGCTGGCTTCGAGGTCGCGGCTGGTGGCGGCAATAATTTTCAAGTCGACGGCGATGGTTGCGTTGCCGCCGACGCGCTCAAATTCCCGCTCTTGCAGGACGCGCAAGAGTTTGGTTTGGAGATCCAACGCGAGATCGCCGATCTCATCCAAAAACATCGTGCCACCGTGGGCTAGCTCGATCTTGCCTTTTTTGAGTTGGTGCGCGCCGGTAAACGCGCCTTTCTCATGGCCGAACAGCTCGCTCTCCAACAGGTCTTTGGCCAACCCGGCGCAGTTGATCGCGACGAACGGTTTTAGCCGGCGCTCGCTCCAGTCATGAATCGATCTGGCGAAGAGTTCCTTGCCGGTGCCGCTTTCGCCGAGCAGCAACACCGTCGACTTGCTGGAGGCGGCTTTTCTCGCTTCGCTGACGAGGGCCAGCATGGCTTGGCTGTTGCCCGCCACGAGCCGGTTACGCCCGCCCAGTTCTTCGGCGAAAAATTCGACGTCTTGTTTGAGCCGTGAGCGCTCCAGAGCTTTTTTGACGACGACCGCGAGATGTTCAGGATCGAAGGGCTTGGTCACGAAATCGTCGGCGCCGGCCTTGACCGCTTCCACGGCAACCTCGATGGTGCCGTAGGCGGTGATCATGATCACCGGTAAATCTTTGTTGCGCTGGCGAATCTCGCGCAAGACATCGATGCCGTTCATCTCCGGCATGCGATAGTCGAGCAAGACCAGATCGGGTTCGAGTTTGGTGATCTTTTCCAGCGCCTGCTTGCCGTCGCTGGCGCGCTCGCTCGGATAGCCGAGATCGGCGAGTTCTTGCTCGAGGAGATCGAGATTAAACGGTTCGTCGTCGACGATGAGAATTTTGTTCGGCATGGCGTTAACTAACCGTTTGCTGAAAAACTCTTTCGGAGTCCTTCGACAGGCTCAGGATGAACGGAGAGGGATTTGAGATGATTGAAATAATTCTGGTCATACGAGACTTGTCGAAGCATGTTCGACATTTTTTCATCAGCCTGATAAAGCGCTGCGATAACGGCCAACGAGAAAGTCGTCTTAGATATTGTCGGTTTTCCTCATCGCGTGGCCTAACCTCGGTGCCGGGACTAGTTATACTACTCAAAATCGTGACTCGGCAATCGGCGTTTCGCAGGGTCTCGTCAAAGTCGCGTTGAGCGGGATTAGAAATCCCTCTAAGCCTCCCTTTACAAAGGGATACTGGCATGGCTGTTTGCTAGTGGCGATGATCCAAGGATTGCTCGCCGGCTCGGTCTTTTGGCTCAACGGCGTGCCATTTTCGGTGCCGTGGGGCGTGGTGACGGTTTTCGGCGGGTTCGGTGTGATCTTGGGCCCCGTGCTGTTCGCCCTACTCGCCGCGCTGATCCTCTATCACGAGGAGTATCGCTTGAGCCGGAAAGAATGATCGGCGCATTGCCAATCGTCGCCGGCTCGGTTAAGAGAACTAAAAGGGTTGTTCGGAGGTGTGGCTACATGGCTGATGACATGCAAGTGAAACGGGAAATCATTCTTGAGGCCGATGCCGAGACACTGGAGCGTATGCGTAAGCAAGGGCACGCGCGCGGCTTCACGGTTTATTGCGACGAAGGCGAGCGCATCGGTGGCGATAATACCGCGCCGCCGCCACTGGCCTATTTCGGTTTATCTGTGGGTTTTTGACTGCTGACCCAAATTTCCCGGTACGCGGAAATGCTCAAGACTCACATCGACAAAGCCAAGGTTTTCGTCACCGCGCGTTTCAAGAACGAAGGCTCGGTGCTGCGCGAAACGGTGCAAGCCGAGGGCTTGGGCGTCGAGACGCGCTGCGAGATTACGTCAAACGAAGCGCCGGAAAAAATCGCCAAGGTCGTGCGCAATGCCGAGGCAGGCTGCTACGTGATCCAAACCATCCGCCGGCCGACCGAGGTGAAGAGCGAATACGCACTCAATGGCGCGGCGTTCGATCCTGAGTCGTTTAAGAAGTAGTCATTTGAAATTTCAAAAATGGAGGGAGTGTCATGGCGAAAGAAGCCGAGTTTTTTAACGTGAAGTTCAAAGAAGGGTCGCTCGATCCGAAAGCCGCGCAGCTGATTCTCTTCGCCGTCAATTTGGCGATCCAGCATGAGCATGGCGCTAAGCTACATCTAGGGCGAGCGCGCGAGCTGGGGGCGACGGAGGACGAAATCTGGGAGACGGTCGTCTATGCGATGCGCCCGGTGGCCGCCAACGTGCGCAACTTCGCCAAGACGATTATTGCGAAATAATTTGGTTCAAATCGTTCCAGCCGTTCAAAATGTTCAAAACGTTTTAGCTAAGAGAGAAATCAATAAATGAATCAGTGGACAATCGACGTTAACGAAGAAAATTTCGAAGCAGAAGTATTGGCGCGCTCCACCGAAGTCCCTGTGCTAGTCGACTTTTGGGCGGAGTGGTGTGGCCCGTGCAAAGTATTGGGCCCGGTTTTAGAAAAATTAGCCGGTGAGTACACTGGCGAGTTTATTTTGGCCAAAGTCAACGTCGACGAAAACCCGCAGCTCGCCGGCGCTTTCGGCATCCAAGGCATCCCCGCCGTGAAGCTGTTCAGAGACGGTGATCTGGCGTCGGAATTTACCGGCGCGTTGCCCGAACCGATGTTGCGCGAGTTTTTATCGAAGTTCTTGCCGACGGCGCTGGATAAAGAAGCGCTGGCCGCCGCCGAGCTGGAAGCCGCGGGAGAAGCCGACGAGGCAAAATCTGCCTATCAAGCGATCTTGGCGGTTGATCCAAATCATGCCAAGGCGTTGCTGGGGCTCAGCCGCCTGGCCATGAACGTCGGCGACAATGACGCGGCGCGGAATTATCTCGATCAGATCTCGATCGTTGACGATGAACGGAAGGAAGCCGACCGATTGCTGGCGCGGCTCGACCTGCAAGCCGGCGGCGCTCAAAACGAAGCTGCGCTGAGGGAAAAAATTAAGGCCGACCCAAATGATCTCGACGCGCGCTTCCAGCTGGCGCAGGCTTTGGCTGGCGTGGAAAAATATGATGAAGCGCTCGGCGAGTTTCTCCAAGTCGTCAAGGCCGACCGAAAGTTCAAAGACGACGGCGCGCGCAAAGCGATGGTGCAAATCTTCGAAGTGCTGGGTGGCGAAGATCCGCTGACCGACAAGTATCGTTCGGAGTTGGCGGCCGTGTTGTTTCGCTAATGCCTGCCGCTTAACCGAGGAAGAGCGACCCCTGGTCAGCCCTACGCTTTCGCGTACGGCTGCACCGAGTTCTTAGAGGAGGCCTCATGAGCATGATCACGCTGGCACAAGCCAATCGCATCATCGAAGCGATCTTCGCCCGTGGCCGCGAGCTGGCTTGTCGGCCGATGAGTGTCATCGTCGTCGAGCCCGGCGCCAAGGTCAAAGCTTTTCAGAAGGAAGACGACTCGGCGATGATGCGCTTTGAGATGGCCTACGGCAAAGCGTACGCCGCGCTCGCGCTCGGGCGCTCTTCGTCGCTGGTGCGCATGCGCACCGAAGAGCGGCCGCTGTTTATGCAATATCTCATTCGCGCCTCGGACGATCAGATCTTTCCTGAAGGCGGCGGCATGCTGATCCGCGATAAAGCAGGAGATGTCATCGGTGCCGTCGGCGTCACCGGCGACACCCAGGAGCGCGACGAAGATCTCGCCGCCCATGGTATCCGCGCCGCCGGACTCAAGACCGACGAAGACTGCGTGAGCCTCGGAACAAAAGTACGGCTGAAGAACTGAAGAAGGCAACAGGCAATAGTTGATGAGTACAATTTTCTTACTGACTATTGCCTAATGCCTGTTGCCTGCCTTCACGCGATCCATTCCGACACCGGGGCCTTGGCTTCTTGCAGTGGCTGGCAAACGATATCGATGAGACTTGGCCCGCCGTGAGCTAACGCTTCTTTCAACGCCTTCGCCAATTCGTTCGGCTCGATTACACGCCAGCTTTTGACGCCGAAGGCGGCGGCGACGGCGGCGTGATCGGTGACGGCGAAATCCACCGCGAAGTAACGCTGGCCGTAACCTGAGCGCTGGCCGGCCTTGATCCAGCCGTAGCTCCCGTTTGAAATCACAATAAAAGTAATCGGCAGCCGGTAACGCGCCGCGGTCTCAAGCTCGCCGCAGGTAAAGCCGAAACTGCCGTCGCCCATCACTGAAACGCATTTCACTTTCGGCTGCGCGAAGTGCGCGCCCATCGCTGCGGTCATTGAGTAGCCGAGGGCGCCGTGGGCGCGATTGGAAATAAATTTTCTCCCGTTACCTCGCACTGGGTAGTACGCGGAGAAATACGGACATGGGGTTCCGGCGTCAGCGACGACGATGGCGCCTGAGTCGAGGGCGCGCGCGATCTCGGCGACCACGCGTTCGGGCTTGATCGGCGTTTCGTTCGACTCGGCGAGCGCTTGGAACTTTGCGAACTTCTGTTCTTTCGCTGCTTCCACTCGCGCCGCGTCAAGCGGCCTGCGGGTGGCCGCCAGCGCTTCATTTAACATTTTTAGCCCAAGCTTGGCATCGCCGACCAACGCCACGTCCGCCGGATAGTTGACACCGGGAACTTTCGGGTCGACATCGATGTGAATGATTTTGCATTTACCCGGCACGGGATGGCGCCAACGTTCGGTGGTCACCGAGCCGGCGCGGCAACCAACGAAGACAATCAAGTCCGCTTCGTCCACGATCGCTCGAGTTTCGAGGGTACCGCCGTTGGAGCCGACCACGCCGACCGCAAGCGGATGTTGTTCGTCAATAGAGCATTTGCCGCTGATCGTTGTCGCCACTGGCGCGGAGAGCCGCTCGGCAAGCTCGATCAATTCCGGCTCCGCGCTGGAAATAACCGCGCCGCCACCGCAGATGAAAACTGACTTCGCCGCGTCATGCAGCAAGCTGGCGGCGCGCTCAACGTCGTCACGATCGGGTCCAACACGTTCAGCGGGGCAGCGGCTAAAGTGCACGTCGCCCCAAATTGCGGATCGAATGACCGAGCCGTTTTGTACATCGAAGGGCAGAGCGATGTGCGCAGCGCCAGGCCGGCCCGAAGTGATTTGCTTGAACGCTTCGCGAAAAATTTGCGGCAGGTCCGCGGCCCGGTCGAGCACCGCGTTCCATTTCGTCACCGGGCGCATGAGCGCGCCGACATCCAATTCAGTCAAGGTGTAGCGGCCGCGCGCCGCCACCGAGATATCGCTATTGATGCACAGCAGCGGCACCGAGGATTCGTTCGCTTCGGCGAGGCCGGGAATGATGTAAGTGACGCCGCCGCCGCTCGGACCTTCGCACACGCCGACCTTGCCCGACACCCGGGCATAGCCATCCGCCATGTATGCCGCCGAACGTTCGTCGCGCGCGAGGATGTGGCGCATGCCGTGCGGCAGGCGCGCTAGGGCATCGTAGAACGGCAGGCTGGTGTCGCCGCACAGGCCGAAAATAATTTCGACGCCGTGCAGCCTGAGCATTTCCACCGCGGCTTCAGCGCCGGTCGTTGTGTCGGAAGTTTTGCTCATGTCATCTTGTTCTAGCACGCTGCTGAAAAACCTCCTCGGAGTCCTTCGACAAGCTCAGGACGAACGGAAAAAACTTTGAAATGATTGACACAATTCCGTTCATGCTGAGACCTGTATGATGGATGTTCGGTGTAACCACAAGTTCTCTTTAGCGAGTATAGTGATTGATCAAATCGCCATTGAGCGAAGGAGGACATCAGATGAGCAGCAAA
>Ga0208454_1000307_pt1 | contig 32120 bp, 25 predicted proteins | sample EasRivMeERMZT100_FD_187530 | JGI IMG/M metagenome (GOLD analysis project Ga0208454, IMG submission 187530) | Soil microbial communities from meander-bound floodplain in the East River, Colorado, USA - East River MetaG ERMZT100 (SPAdes) (version 2) | ecosystem: Environmental > Terrestrial > Soil...
TTTCGCCTCCAGTTGCTCCCCACCCCGCCTCGCGGCGACGCAGTTACCTTTGGCTACGGAGCTGTGGCATACTCCGACACGGACTCTCACCGTGCTGATGTGGCGCCCTTATGGGCGCACGATTCCCGCATGCGCGGGAATGACGGAAGGGGAATTTTGCGGCCGGCTTCCAGCCGACATCTCTTGAATCTCTCGACTCATCGCCCAAGATCGTTCAACTTTTTAACGCAGCCGGAAAGTCTCGCTCGGCTTGTTCTTTTGAAACATAACCCAATTCCACATCGCGCTTCACCGCGGCAGCGGCGCGCTCAGCCGGATCGCCGTAGCCGCCGCCCCCGGCGGTGAAGAACGTGACCGTCTCGCCCGGGTGAACTAATAAATGGCTGAATTTCCCCGGCAACACTTCTTCCTTGCCTTGGCGATTGACGCGCGTCTCGTTGACCATTGCCGCTTCACCGCCTAATAATCCCCAGGGCGGACACTTGATGCGATCGGTGTTGCGGCTCAAGAAAAAATTTTCCAGCGGCCTGACTTTCACTTCGACGCCATTGCCGCCGCGAAACTTGCCGGCGCCGCCGCTGTCGGTGCGAAAGGCGTGACAGTCGTAGAGCAAAGGATAGTAGAGTTCTTGTAACTCGATGGGCGTGTTCTTCACATCGCCCTGGCACATCGACACCGCAGACGACACTCCATCTTCGAATGGACGCCCGCCCCAACCGCCACCGATGATATTTTGGCAAACGTAACGCCGGCCAGTTTTCGAATTCATCCCGAAGATGGCGTAGCCGCCCATGTCGCCCTTGTGCGCAGCGGGCACCTGCGCGGGCAGCGCGGGAGCTAGCGCGCGAAAAATCGTGTCGAGCACCGTCGGCAGCGACAAGCTCCAGCCGCCGATCGGCGCCGGCCGGCGCGCGCTGAGAATCTTTCCCGGCGGCAAAATCACTTTGAGCGCGAGAAACGAGCCTTCGTTCACTTCGCGCTGCGGTGAAGTCAACGCCTTGAACGCGACCCGCGCCGCAGCCATGCCGCCAGATTCTCCACAATTGATGAAGCCCGGCACTTGGTCGCTGACTTCCGAATAATCGATGGTCAGCTCATCGCCGTGCACTTCGACTTTGATTTTGAGCGGAATTGTTTTATTCATCACTCGGCCGTCGTCATCGAGAAACGATGAGGCTTCGTAGACGCCGTCGGGGATCGCGCGCACCGCTTCGCGCACCAGTTTGTCGGTTTGCTCCCAAATCACCGCGACGGCTTCCTGAAAGCGTGCGCCGCCGTACTTGCGGCAAATCTGTTCCAAGCGCTCCTCGCCGGTGCGGCAGCAAGCGATCTGCGCGCGCAGGTCGCCGAGCGACGACTCGGGAAAACGAATGTTGTCTTCGATCAAACGCAGCACTTCCGTGTTCGGCTCGCCTCGCTTGTAAATTTTCACCGAGCGGACTTGGAGCCCCTCTTCATAAACGTCGCGCGTGTTGCTCGAACCGAACCCGGTGCTGCCGCCGCCAACGTCGATCCAGTGCGCCCGCACGGCGAGAAAACACAGCAACTCGCCTTGCCAGAAGAACGGCGTGTACACCGCCATGTTGTTCAAATGTTGCCCGCAGATTTCCGGGTGATTGACGAGAAAGACATCGCCGGGATGAATGTTGTCCTTGCCGTAGACTTCGATGCCATCCTGGACGGCGACGCCGAGATCGGCGAGAAAGATCGGCAACGCCCCCTCGTTCTGCGACATCGTCCGCCCTTCATGATCGAGCACCGCAACACAATAATCCTGCACCTCGTAGATCATCATGTTGTAAGCGGTCTTCTTCAGCACCGCCGACATCTCATTGGCGGCGGCCTTCAAAGCGCAGCGGATAATCTCAACAGTAATCGGATCGACAGCCACAAACACCTCGGAAAAGATTCGGAATCAGATCATTAACCGCAAAGCATGTCCTGAGCCAAGTCGAAGGGGGCGCAAAGAGCGCAAAAAAAGAGTCGGATTTTGTAAAGGCGACCGGCTGGTCGCCCTGCTTTACCGCACGCCGCAATCAAATTTGTCCGAGTCCCATAGGGTGCGCTTCGCGCACCGTATTTTTTCGTCGGTGCGCACGGCGCACCCTACCACTTACTGTTGCCTATTGCCTCATGCCTGTTGCCTACCTAATCACCTTCTGCGCCCGCACTAGCACGTTCGGCGGAACCGTCAAACCGATCTCCTTCGCCGTTTTGAGATTGATGATGAGATCGATTTTATCGATCCCCTCCACCGGCAAGTCCTGGGGTTTTACGCCGGTAAGAATTCGCTGGACGTACTTCGCCGACACGCGGCCAACCTCATGGAAGCTCGTGCTGTAGCTGGCGAGGCCTCCCTTGATGACATGATCTAGAAAGTCGAACATAGTCGGCAACCTTTTGATTTTTGCCGTGTCGATGATCAGTTGAGCCTGGTTACTTGCCATCGGGTCCGACACGGCGAAGTAGGCACCCACTTCCCCGGCCCTCAGCGCTCGCACACCCGCCTGAAATTCTTCGGCGGAAGTGACGTGCCGCTCCACGAACTGGAGCCGCAGACGCTGCGCTTCCTCCCGCGCCAACTTGGATGACTCGATGGCAACAGCGGTATTGGGGTTGTAGAACGTCACTACCCGGCGGAGCTTCGGGACAATCTCCTTCAGGATCTCCAGGCGCTTCGCGGTGAGGTCGGTGGCCCGGTAGTAAACACCAGTGAGCCTTCCTCCCGGTCTAGCGAAGTTCTCGACAAGCCCGAGAACAACCGGATCGGTACCAGCACAGAAAATAATGGGGAGGGCTGTCGTCGCCCGCTTCGCTGCTATGGTTCCGCCGGTGGACGCTGCGTAGATTAGGTCGACTTTCTCTTTTTCGAAATTCTTCGCTGCCTCCTCCGCCGCCTTTGCATCGCCATTCCAATCGCGGATTGCAAGAACAAATTGTTTCCCCTCTTCAGACCCCAGCTGCCGGAGGCCGACCCGTAGCCCGTCAATGATCTCGTACCATGCTGCGCCTGGCAGGAGAACTCCCACACGGTAAGGCTTTGGCTGCTGGCCCTGAGCAACACCCCCACACAGCGCGAATGCGATAACGATGGCGATAATCCCAACCCATTTTAGATTTTGGATTTTCGATTTTAGATTGCGGGAGCAAGAATCGGCAACTCGCATCCAAAATCTTTTATTCATACTCTTTTCTCCAAATCCAAAAGCGGCCCCGCAGACGAAAATCTAAAATTCTGAATCACCTAACGCCTACCCTTCACTCCTTACTTCCCTCACTTCTTCCCCGCCTCCTCCTTGCCCACATACGACTGCCGATAAGTTTGCAACGTCTTGCCGCGCAGCTCGTAGAGGAATTGAATCACCCGCTCGTTGCTCATGAACTTGTCCTGCTCGTAGTGATCATGATGGACGATCTCTTCCAGCGGCCGGCGCACGCCTTCGGACGGCTGCACGGCGGGATAGCCGATGGGAATAATTAGATAGAGCATCATCAAGTCCGGCACGCCGAGAACTTTTTTGAATGGTTCTTGAACATGAATCGTCACCCACTGGGTCGCCAGACCGAGCGACACCGCGGCCAGATGCATGAACGTGCAGGTGTTCGCCAAACCGTCGGTGAGATGCGATTGATCCCGTCCGAAAGTATGCGCGCCTTGCACCGTGCCCCACTGACGCCTCCCGTCGCCGACCACGACGATCAACGCCGGCGCCTCGGACCAGCCGGCGCCGCGCCTTTGCCGCTCGACGGCCTCATCGGCGGTCATCTGATAAGCCGGATGACGCAACTCAAAGACACGCTGCTGCTCCATCCAGTAAATAAAGTCGGTGTTGTCTTCCGAGTAGCAGCGGAAGAGATCTTTCTTGACCTTTGGATCTTTGACGACGATATATTCCCACGGCTGCGAGTTGGCGCCGGACATGGCCCAGCGGCCAGCTTCGAGAATTTTGTCGATATAGCCGTCCGGAATCGGATCGGGCTTCAGCTTGCGCACGCTCGAGCGGTGCCGAATGATGTCATAAAGAAGATCGTAACCTGGCGTAGTGTCTGCGGACATGTTGGAACCTCCAATTTTAAGGCATTCACTGATGGGCTCTTATAACTCGCGAATCGCCAATAATACAATTGTAGTGGCTGCGTTGCTCATCGAGTCATTTCCGTCATTCCCGCGCACGCGGGAATCCAGATCCACCATCCACCTCTATACCGTTTTCCAACGGTATAACGGACGCTGTCCGTCACCTGGATGCCGGCCCCGGATCGCGTCCGGGGCAAGCTTTCACCGGCATGACGAAAAGATATATGCGGCATCCGCGCCGAATTTATCGTGCAGCGAGCAATGCTAATAACGGTGCCAACGATTGACTCACATCCAGCGACCGAACTTCCTCGACAACCGCCCGCGCCTTCTCATCGCAGACAACCGGCGCAGCCAAGCCAAGAAACTTTTCTTCAACGTCCTGGCGTGTCATCGGATTATCGCTCTCGCCTTTCGGGGCGATGATCTCTTCAGTATGCTCGCGACCGTCGGCGAGTTTCACGGTCACTCGACCCGGCCAGTATTTGGGAAAGTGTCGATCCAGCTCTGTGCTGGCGCAAACCTTCACTTTGGCCATCAACTGCCGCACTTGCTCGCTCTGCAGAAACTCGTCTTCGAACGAAGCCAAGTCGATCTTGCGCCTGAGCGCCGTCACCGCCATCACGTACTGGCCACTCCCCAACGTCGCCGCACGCAACGTCGGCGTCGCGGAACGGTCGACCATGCTGGCGTTTTGTGTCGGCACGGCGAGCTCGATCTCGTGGATCGCATCGGCGCTGATCAAATATTGCACGATCAGCTTTAGCAGCGCTTCGACGCCAGCATGCAACTGGCGCGCGCAAGGATACGGCTTGAACGCCACCTCCGGTAGAAAATAGCTGTCGAAGCTTTGCAGAAATTCCCATCTCGGCTCGGCGCAAAGCGTCAAACAGAAGCCTCGCGCATCTTCAAACGCGCGCTTCGGCCCACTGAGTCCTTGTTCGGTAGCGAGCAGCGCGAGAATGCCATTTTGGGCGGCGCGGCCGAACGCGACATGCCGCGCTGTCGCGCCTTCCTGGCCGCCGGTGATCATGCCGCCAGCATGGAGCGCGGCGATCCCAAGCGCGTTCGCCGTCTTATCTACTGACCAGTTCAAAAACTTCGCGCCTGCCGCGGCAACGCCGAACGCGCCGCAAACCGTGCTCGGCCACCAGCCGCGCGCAAAGAGTTTCGGGGCGTCAATGCTGAGGCCAACGCGCGCGATGGTTTCGTAGCCGGCAACCGCCGCTTCGAGAAAGCGCCGGCCGCTGCCGCCGTATTTCTCGGCCATCGCAATCAACGCGGGAATGATCATGCCACCGATGCAAGTCGCCGCGCCGCCGTGAATGTCGTCCAGCTCGCCGCAATGCGCCGCCGTCGCCATTGCTTGGACGGCGTCGAGATGGGATGCTCGCAAGCTTGTGCCGAACAGCCTCGAAGCAGAATTGCCACCGCTCGCCGCCACTGCCAAATTGTACGCCAGCTTTCCCGGTTCTAAGCGCGAGCCGGCAAGCAGGCAACCGAGGGAATCGAGGATATGAAGTTTGGCCGCGTCAACGACCTGAGCGGGAATCTGCGCGTAGCGCAGCTCCGCAAGATGACTGGACAGTTGCTCGCTAAGGGTTTTTTGGCTCATCTTCCTTTTGACTTAATTCTTCTCCCACTAGTGTCGTGGCTCAGAGGTTTGCAAAAAAGATCAGAGGTCATCTCATCGTCATGCCGGCGAAAGCCGGCATCCAGGTTCGCGATTTCTCTGGATTCCGGGTCACCCCCGGCCTTCGCCGGGGTTGCCCGGAATGACGAATAAATTAAGTCGCGAACTTCGGGGTCGAAATACTAGAACAAACCAAGAGGGTGGGTTTCAAACCCACCCTTACTTATTCCGACTCTATTTTTTGCGCCCTTTGCGCCCCGATCGCCCTGAGCCTTGTCGAAGGGTGCGGTTAATTTCTCCCTGTCTTCGGTCCTAGTGCGCGATGAATCGCGCCCCCACTTTGTGACCTTTGCGTTCTTTGCGGCCAAATTTCCGAATCCGTTGTAGGGGCAACCCTATGTGGTTGCCCGTCTCTGGGCCGGCACACAGGCCGGCCCCTACGTCCCCACCTCGATCACCAACTGCCCGAACTCATTCACCTGCATCTTGTCGCCGGGATAAACCAGTATCGTCGCGCCCAACTCTTCGATCACCGCCGGTCCGTCCAAGCGGTCGCCGGCTTTGAAACCGCTGCGCAGGTATATTGGACATTCCACTGCCTTTGTCTCGAAAGTCACCGGGCGCCGACCGCGTTCGCCACGATCTTCGGCACACGACGCTGCTGCCGAGGGCAATTTATTTTCGAACTTTGCCAACGCCGAGAGACGTAGATTGACCATCATGACAGGCTCTTTCGGCGCCGAGTGACCGTAGTGTTCCTGATGCAGTTGATCGAAGCGCGCTCGAATCGCGCTGAAGTCGGTCAGCGCGCGCAACTCTTCCGTCACTGGGACCGGCAGCGTGTACTCTTGGCCGCGGTAACGCATGTCCAAAAACCGGCGCAGCACAATCTGCTCTGGCTTACTTCCTTCTTCAGTCAGCGTGTCCGTCGCCGATTTTTCCAATACCGCGAAAGCGTTGGCGATCTCAGTTCCGGTTGTGTCAGTCAATTCGCGGACGAAAGTCTGAACGTAATCATGCTTGAGATCGGCCATCAGCATGCCGAGGGCGGAAAAATGCGCCGGCATCGGCGGGATAATCACCCGCGGCACGGAGAGCTCGCGCGCGATCGCCATCGCGTGCAGCGCGCCACCGCCGCCGCTCGGCACCAGCACGCAGTCGCGCGGATCGTAGCCTTTTTCCACCGACACGGCGCGTACCGAGAGCGACATATTGAAGTTGGCGATGGTGAGAATTCCCAGCGAAGCCTCTTCCAGCGACAAGCCGAGCGGCTTGGCGATTTTTTCCATGATCGCCTCGGCGGCTTTGTCACGCTGCAAGCGGATGCCGCTGCCGAGAAAATATTCCGGATCGATGCGACCGGCGATGAGATTGGCGTCGGTCACCGTCGGTTCCAAGCCGCCTTTGCCGTAGCAAGCCGGACCCGGCGCCGCCCCGGCGCTCTGCGGTCCGACTTTCAAGCCGCCAGCAGCATCGAGCCAGGCGATGCTGCCGCCGCCGTTGCCGACTTCGACGATATCGACCACCGGCAACATCATCGGGTGGCCAGTGACATAACCGCCGACGTAATAGCTGCTCGTCACTTCGGGGTGAAAGTCTTTGATCAAACTCGACTTCGCCGTGGTGCCGCCCATGTCGAAGGAAATAATATGACGGCAGCCGAGGGACTCGCCGAGATGCGCCGCGGCGATGACTCCCGCCACGGGCCCCGACTCCATCATTGTCACTGGCATTTTCTTCGCCGTCTCCGCCGACATCACGCCGCCGTTGGACTGCATGACGCGAAACGTGCCGCGAAATCCGGCGGCGCCGAGCATTTTTTCCAACGAGACTAAATAGCGGCTGACCAGCGGGCCGACGTAGGAATTCAAAACCGTCGTTGAAGTGCGCTCGTACTCGCGGAACTCGCGGAGAATCTCGTGCGACAGCGAAACGTAAGCTTCGGGAAATTGCCCACGTAACAGCTCGCCTAGGCGCCGCTCATGCGCAGCATTGGCATAGGCGTGCAGGAAACAGACCGCAACACTTTCTACGCCGGCCTTCTTAAGCGTGGCAATGGTCGCCGTCGCCGACTGCTCATCGAGCGGCGTTAAGACCTCACCGGTGGCGTAGAGCCGTTCGTCGACTTCCAAGCGTAAATCGCGCGGCACCAACGGTACCGGTCGCTTAAAGAATAAATTGTAGCCTTCGGGCCGATTGCCGCGGCCGATCTCGTAGACATCGCGAAAGCCTTTGGTCGTGATCAGCCCGGTGCGCGCGCCCTTGCGTTCGAGCACGGCATTGATCGTCACCGTCGAGCCGTGCACGAAAAAACTCGCGCCGGCGACTTGGACATTCGCCCCCTTCAAGCAGTCCTCGATGCCGCGCGCCAGATCGTCCGGCGTCGTCAACGCCTTGCTGCGCGAGACCCGGCCGTCGTCATCGACAGCCACTAAATCCGTAAACGTTCCACCTATGTCAACTGCGATTCTCATGGAGTTTTCAATTCTTTAATTTTCAAAATTGATGAGACATGCGTTCGCTGTTCCAAAGGTCTCGTCATTCCGGCCAACCCCGGCGAAGGCCGGGGGCGACCCGGAATCCAGGGGGTAAGGCAACTGGATTCCAGCCTGCGCCGGAATGACACCTATGCTCATCCCACCAGCGACCGCGCCCCGCCGGCTGTCACCTGAAAGCTGTCGCCGTAAAGAACAATTTTCTCTTCGCTCTCGATCACCACGCGCAACGCCAGCGTCATATTTTCGTTCAATCGAGTTGCGCCAACCGACGTCGCGCCGACTTGCCGGGCATCGTCTTCGCTGAGAAAGGGCGCCTCCCACTGATTGAGGCCGATGCCGTTGGCGAGACCGTAAATCGACGCCGGCGCGTAAAACTCGCCCAACTCTCGCCGCGCGATGTCATCGATCGATTCCACTGCGCGATTTGGCTTCAATTGGTGCGCCATCGCCGCGACCACTGCCTGCGCTCTAGCGTAGGTGCCGTGTAGCTTCGCATCGTTGGCGAGGATATAGGTTCTCCCCGCTTCCGCCCAGTAGCGCTCATGCTGGACGGCGAGATAAACCGCCCAGTGCGATGCAAGGCTCGCGGCCTGCTTGAAGCTCGGCGGATTGAGTCGCTTCTCGCCGGCTAGTATACGTATATCCTCGGCGCCTTTGTCGCGCGCCAGGCGGTCGATGTCGGCGACGATCTCATACTCCTTTCGTCCCGGCTTGATGAACGCCGTCGCATCCTGGCAAATTTCTTTGAGCAATCGTCCCGCTGCCGCCATGGCGGCGAGCTCGCGCTGGGTTTTTTGCAGTCTTATCGGTTGAAATAGCGCATCGATATTTTCCCAAGTGACCGCGGGCAGAGCGCTCTTCATTTCCTCCAGCTGCGGCAATGGAAAGCCTTGGCCAGAATCAACCAGACCGAGCCGCGCTTTCTCGAAGCCTTTCTCCTTCAAAAGCTTGGCGCCATCAGCGCCGACCAGGTTCGACGCGCGCACGTCTTCGACCCAAGTGAGAGTTTTGGCGAACGGCACATCGCGGCTGCCGATGTTGAGCAAGAGCGAGAGCGCGCCGTCGCGTGGTACCACGGCGATGCCGCCGCGCACTTTGGGAAAGTAATTCGTCAAATAACAGAGATCGGCGAACGAATAGTTATCGCCGTAAATCACCAGCGCGTCCAAATTCAACAGCGCCATATCGTTGCGCACCCGATCGAGCCTCGCCTGAAACTCCGCCTGCGGCACCTCAGCTGGATCCCAGGTAGAGCAACCCCGCTTCAATACAGAATGTCGTCCGAATATCATAATCACCTACATGGTTTGACATCTTCTGGAACTTTTGGAACGGCTGGAACGATTGGAACATTCGCGCATAAGGTTCCAGTGGTTCCAAAAGTTCCAATCGTTCCAGCGGTTAAAATTCATCATGTCTCAATCTTTGACGTAAATATCCCAAGACGATTTCATCAGCGACTCCGCTTTGGTCTTCCCCATCACCACAGTGTCGCCCAGGGTCAGATAACCGGTCTCCGGCAAATACTGGTTGGGATGAACGATGAAGGTCATCCCTTCTTCCAGCTTAGTTTTGTTCTCGTCTTCCAAACTGCCCGGCGCGAAGGAGCCACAGCCTAGTCCATGTCCGCGCACGCGCATGAACGGCGGCCGGCAATACTGTTCATAGCCATACTCAATAAATGTTCCGTTGATCGCTTTGGCAACAGCGCTCGCCGGCGCCCCGGTCTGTGCCGCCGCCATGCCCAAGCCCATCGCTTTGTGAAGAATCGCATATTTCTCGCGCACCATCGGCGCCGGCTCGCCCAGCACCACGGTGCGGCAAATCTGCACGAACAAGCCGCCGATGCACGGCGTGATCTCGCCGATGATGATATCGCCCGGCTGGGTCAACCGGTCGGTGGCGGGATGGAGCGCCTGATTGTGACTGTTGGCGACCACCATGCCGAAATTATCTTCGGCGCCGAGCGAGCGCATGCGGTACTCGACGATGGCGGCGAGCTCGTATTCTTTTAGGCCAGGCCGCGCGTCTTCGTGCAAAGCGGTGACGCCCGCGTCAGCGATTGCAGCGGCGCGGCGTAAACGTTCCAACTCGAACCGCGATTTGCAACGCGCCATGGTCTCGATGATCTCTTTGGCATTGAGCGGCGTTTGCTTGAGTGACTTGACGAACTCGTCGTGCAGTTCGACGTGCATCGCCTCGCGGCCGATCAAACCGACTTTGCCGGAGATATTCGGCAAGCGCGCGTAAAACTCTTTGAACGGCCTGACATCGGCGACGAACGATTCTTCGCGCGCCCGCGCTATATCCCACACCGGCGCAAGATAGAGCACCGGCGCGTCTTCTAATGGCACGACCAACATCGTCTCCGGGCCGACACTGATGAAGTCGGTTAGATAAGCGACGTAGTTCATGCGCAAAAAATTATGCCGCCCCGAATCATGCACCAGCAGAGTCTGCAAATCTTTGTCGCGCATCGCTTGACGCACCTGGGTCAAACGTTTATCGAATTCAACTCGTTCGTCCATAATCACCTCGAAAGTTTTACGTGTACATTTCTTCTCCACTGTTCTATCCACTATCGAATTCCCAATCACCTCGCCCTCTCTCAGCGGGAGAGAAAATCGCTATCGAAAATTCTTACTGTTGCCTATTGCCTGATGCCTGTTGCCTATTTAATCAACTTATTCGCCCGCGCCAACAGATTCGGGTCGATGGTCACGCCGATCTGCTTCGCCGTCTTGAGATTCACCACCAGCTCAAACTTCATTGGCTGCTCCACGAGAAGATCAACGGAGCTGGCGTGCCAATTCGATTTGTAGTCTCTCCTATCCCGTCTTTCTCACCTTCGCAGCCGTGATCATACCATCGATAGAGAGATCTTCGTCTAACTCCGGCCAGTGAATTCCGTACCCCGACGGCGACAGCTCGAAATTTACTTTCGCGCGCTGGGCTGCTGCTGCAAGCTTTTTGGAATGTTGCCGAAGATCGATCCGGTACTCCCGACCGTCGACATTTAACAGGAGAAACTGATTCTCAAATCGGATATTTTTTACGTGATGGTATTTTTTCATTGTTTTCTCTCCTCGAACTTGTCCCACTCGCTCTCGATATACTCAAAGTGCTCGAAGATTATTTTTTTGACTTCTCTCATGTCTTTCCCGGTCATCCGATAACTAAACGCTTCCGCCACCGCAAAGTTCGCTCGGTCCAACCAGTATTTACATTCTTTCTCGGCCTTTCGACAATGGATATGAATTGGCTCATTCGCCTCATTTGCGTAGAAAAAGAATCGCCATCCACGAATGAGAAGTATTGTTGGCAAGGATTTGTTCCTCCTGTTAACATTCCTTACTTGAATACTTGCCGTGCCCACACCAACATATTGGGCAGGATCGTCACGCCGATTTGTTTGGCCGCTGTCAAAACCCTTCACCTCTCACTTAATCAACTTATTCGCCCGCGCCAACAGATTCGGGTCGATGTTGACGCCGATCTGCTTCGCCGTCTTGAGATTCACCACCAGCTCAAACTTCATTGGCTGCTCCACCGGCAGGTCGGCGGGCTTCGCGCCTTTCAGTATCCTGTCCACGTAATATGCGACGCGCCGGTAGCTTTCCGCGAGGTCCGCCCCGTAGGACATGAGCCCACCGGCATTTACCAATTCTTTGATGACGTATATCGACGGCAACCGGCTCTTTAAAGCTAAGTCCGCGATGCGTTTGGCGTTAGAACGCATTAGAGGGCTCCCGAGCCCGTAGAGTCCATCCGGGCGCTGCTTGCCCATCGCAGCGAATACCCTCTCGAAATCGTCCGCGCCTCGTACCTCCCAAGGCTGAAGAGTCAATTTCAGCGCCCGCGCCGGGGCTGGGAGAACCTCTTTCACCTCGCGTACACCGTTTGGACTGGCCGCATCGTAGAGAACCGCGACACGAGCAAGTTTGGGAACCGCTTCTTTGGGCAGCTCCAGCCGCTTCCCGCCTAGTTGTCTGTCAAGGTTTGTAATGCCGGTGACGTTGCCGCCGGGACGCGCTAGGCTTTCAACTAGGCCTGCCTCGACAGGATCGGACCCAGAGCCCGCCATAACGATGGGAATTGTCTTGGTCGCATTCTTGGCCGCCCGGACCGGACCGGCCCCTCCTACTACCACGATAATATCAACCTTGAGACGCACCAGCTCGGCCGCAAGCTCAGGGGACCGATCGCTATTCCCCTCCGCATATCGGTACTCCGTAGCGATGTTCTGTCCTTCTATGTAGCCACGCTCGCGCAGAGCTAGCCGAATTCCCTCGGCACGGGCGGACTCACTAGCTGGATTGCCCAACGCTAGATACCCTATCCGCGAGATTTTCTTCGTCTGCTGCGCCCGAGCTGGAATGGGAAGAGCCAAGAGCATCGAGCAAAAAGCTCGCCGAGTGATTTTTTTGTGCATGGGGTTTGCGCTCACCCGCTATCTTCCTTTGATCGCCGGCACGTAGCCCAGTCGCGAATCTCGCTCGATCAATTTACAAGCTCGTTCACTCACCGCGCCGTAACCACCGCCGCCCGCGGTGAAGAACGTCACACTGCCACCGGCTTTCAATGGATAATTAGGCTTCTTGGTCAGCCACGTTCCTGAATCGTCCGGCGATTGCTTCACCAATGCTTTGGCCCGTTCGCCGCACTCGCCGCCGAACAAACCCCATGGCGCGGTGCGTTGACGTTCGACATTGATATTGGTGGAGGCGTCGCAGAGCATGCGCACCGTGACTTCGATGCCCAGGCCGCCGCGAAACTTTCCGCCGCCGCCGCTGCCCTCGCGCAACTGTTGACGTTCGATCAGCACCGGGTAGTAGATTTCTTGCAGCTCCACCGGCGCGTTTTGCACGTCGCCTTGGCACATCGACACGGTGGCGTTCTCGCCGTCTTCGTAGGCGCGCCCGCCCCAGCCGCCTCCCATGATCGTCTGGCAGAGAAATCTTCGGCCGGTCTTTGGATTGACGCCGAAGAAGGCGTAGCCACCCATGTCGCCCTTGTGGCCCGCCGCGACTCGGTCGGGCATCGCCGACGCCAACGCTTTGAGAATCAAATCGATCACCGTCGGCAGCGTGCGGCTCCAGTTGCCCACCGGCGACGGCGGCGTCGCGCTTAAAATCTTGCCCTCGGGAATGATTACTTTCAGCGCGCGGAAACAACCTTCGTCGATGGGCGAATAAGGCGCCACCAACGACTTGAACGCGACCCGCGCCGCGGCCACCGCGCCGGATTCACCGGAGTTGATCGAGCCCGGCACTTGATCGCTGATTTCTGAAAAATCGATAGTCATGTCGCTGCCGGCGACTTCGACGCGCACTTTGAGCGGCACCGGGCGATCGAGAGTGACGCCGTCGCTGTCGAACAAAGCTTCAGCTTCATATACGCCCGACGCTATCAGCGCCACCTGCTCGCGCGCCAGCGCTTCGGACTGCCGCCAAATCGTTTTCACGCAGCGCAAGAACGTATCCAAACCGTAACGACCGACTAATTCACCCAGGCCGCGATCGCCGACGCGGCAGGCGGCGATTTGCGCGCGCAGATCGCCGAGACAGGATTCGGCGAAGCGAACGTTGTCGGTGATAATTTGCAAAATATCCTGATTGGGCTGGTCGCCGCGGTAGAGTTTCAACGAGCGAAACTGCAAACCTTCTTCATAGACTTCGCGCGTGCCGCTGAAACCGAAGCCCACCCGCGTGCCGCCGATGTCGATCCAATGCGCGCGCACGGCGAGAAACGCCACCAGCTCGCCCTGATGAAAGAACGGCGTGTAGACGACGACATTATTTAAATGCTGGCCGCACACGTAAGGATGATTCATGATCAGCACGTCGCCCGGCTGAAAACCGTCGCGGCCATGCCGGCGCACGCCGTCGACGATCGCCGGGCCAAGATCGGCGAGAAAGATCGGCAGCGCGCCAAAATTTTGCGAGAGAATATTTCCGTCCGGATCGACGATGCCAACGCAGTAGTCGCGCACTTCGTAGATCATCATGTTGTAGGAAGTCTTGCGCAGCACGGTGGCCATCTCGTTGGCGATATGCGCCAAGCCGTTGCGCACGACTTCGACGGTGATCGGATTGACAGGTGGGTGAGCCATCTACTTGCTTCTTATGTCAGCCATCGGATTCGGATATTTTTCTCGCCAAGGCGCGAAGACGCTAAGTTAGGAGGAAAAATTGTGATTGAACGAATTAATTTCCTCTTATCCCACCTTGGCGCCTTTGCGCCTTTGCGAGAGTAATCTTTTCTCCGACTATTTTTTCTCCTCGGCGACCACCGAACGCGATGCCGAGTGGATCGGCACGGTCGCTTCGCGCAGCGAGTAGAGATACTTGATCACATCCTCGTTGGACATGTATTTGCTCATGTCGTAGCGCTCGCGGTGGACGATGTCCGCCAGCGGCCGGCGCACGCCCTCGCCGCGCGACGAAACATCGGGATAGCCGATCGGAATGACCAGGTAAAGTTTCAGCAAGTCCGGCACGCCAAGAATACGCTTGTGCGGCTCCTCGATATGAATCGACACCCACTCCGAAGTGAGCCCGAGCGACGCGATGGCGAGATGGAGCAAGAAGCAGGCGTTGGCCAAGCCGTCGGTTAGATGCGATTGATCGCGGCCGAAGGTGTGCGCGCCCATCACCGTGCCCCATTGGCGCCGGCCGTCGCCAAGCACGACTATCACCGCCGGCGCTTGGTGCCAATTGGCTTTGGCTTTGTTAAAGCGCAGCGATTCATGGGGATCATTTTTCACCTGGTAAGAGGGATGGCGCAAGCTGTACTCGCGCTGCTGTTCCATCCAAAAGATCAAGTCGGTGTTGTACTCGGAATAAGCATCGCGCAATTCTTTTTTGATCTTGGGATCAGTAACTACGACAAATTCCCAAGGCTGCGAGTTGGCGCCCGACATCGCCCAGCGGGCGACTTCGAGAATCTTGTCGATGGTATCGTTGGGGATCGGATCGGGTTTGAACTTGCGCACGCTGTGCCGCGTCTTCACCAGATTGAGCAGCATGTCATAGGTTTGGTTATTGATTTGGTTGTCCGTCGACATTCTTAAGTCTCCATTCACTGCCAATTGAGCGCGCCATCACCTTATCCATAGGGGCAAAAATAAGTCAAAGCATCTGCCGTAGACCGCCGCGGGGTGTTTAGCGAATACGATCAACGTCAGTTTCGCGCTGGTAACGCTGCCCGTCCAATCAACTGTCCGCCTTCGGTGCGCAGATCGATACGCAACGCCATCCCAGGTTCGATGCTAGGGAATGCATAGACGGTCCAAATGCGGAACCCCTCTTCGCGCCCACCGGTCATCTCATAGAACGGCGAAGCCCATAGCAGCCGGCCGTTCCGATACCAGCGATGTTGCACTCTGTCTTGCAGACCCAACGGCGCGCGAATCGCCGTGAGTCCCCAGACGCTTATTCCTGGGCCAGGTTCGAGGTCACGCAAGGCTGGCGCTACCTGCATCGTTTGCCGATCAAAGTCGCTGCCAAACTCCGCGTCCACCAAGCGCAGCGGCGCCGGTGGAATATACGCTCGTCCCAACTCGACGAGAATGACGAATAGTGTCGCCGCCGTCAGCCCGCAGACGAACCGCAGTCTGATCCAGTGGGGAAACGGATGATAAAGTGAGACGAAGCCAAGGGCAGCCATCACGGCGGCAATGCGGGTCGTCCAAGTGTTGCTGACGCTCCACAGGACCGGCAGCATGACGTTGATCAGAGCGAAAAGATTGAAGGCGAAAAAGATCGCCGTCAGACTTCGCCTTACCGAAAGATGGCGGTCATAGATAACATCGAGAGTTGAAAGTATCGCGGAGATCCCCAGCAACAGCACGAAAATGAAATTTCCCGACGATAACGTCGCGCTGGCGTAATAGATCGGCAGGATGAAAAACAGCACCTGCTGGTAAAAATTCTTATTGAAATAATTGATGAACAGCCGAAGTCGGCCTGCCCAGCGCTCGGACAAGCGCGGATGGCTCATAAGCGTCGGCAAGAACAAGCTGGAGAGCCAGATAAAGCCGAGGTGGAGCACCGTCACGCGCAAATAGTTGTAGTTGCGCGCACCCAGCCACATGATGCCGACCCCCAGCAGCAACGCGTAGCCGCTATGCAGCCACCAAAGTTTATCCTGGTGGCGCTGGAACCAACTCGGTGGCGGAGATTGCGATTGATCGGTAGTGTCTACCTCAATACTTGGACTGTCCGCCATGTTGAAACGAGTGAAGAGTAAGTAGTGAGGGGACTATTCACGCCTCACTGCTTTGCGTCTACGGATAAAGCTCTTTCAAGAGACCGCTTTTTTCCAGCGCATCGAGAAAGCGCAGATCGACGAACTGCTCGGGCTTGGCGATCTTGGCCGCTGGTAGTGTCTTGGCCAAGTCTTCGAGCACGTTCACCACGCCGGCCATATTGACCGCCGGCGTTTTTTCCAGAACCTTGGTCATGTAGAAATCGTAGGCTTTCTGCAGCACCACTTGATCGTTGATCTTGGTGTATTTGGCCATTGATTTGTAAGTAAACTCACGATCGGTGCGGGCGCGATGAATGCCGCGGGTGTAGGCGCGCATGAAACGATTGATCACATCGGGGCGGCTGCGAATGATCGAACCCACCGCCACCAGCGCCGGATTGGGAAAGGCGTAATCCATGTCGGTGATACTGATCAATTCTTTGAAGCCAGCCTTGTCGATGGCGAATTGGGTCGGGGGCGACACCACGCCGCCCTCGATGGAACCACCTTGAAGTCCGGCGGCGACCGTCGCCATGAAGCCGAGCTGGATCAGCGTAAGATCCTTGTCGGGGTTGATGTTGTATTTTCTGAGCGCGTAGCGCACTGAAATATCCGGCGCCGAGCCAAAGCGCGTGATACCGATCTTTTTCCCCTTGAGCGCTTCGACAGTTTTGATCTCCGGCCGGACGTAGAGCGAGAAGACCATCTTGTTGCCCGAGTTGCCGATGATTTTGAGATCGGCGCCCGCCAACGCCGCCGCGACCGCCGAGCTGCCGTTGAGCGAACCGATGTCAATTTCCCCTGCGACGGTCACCTGCGCGAGCTGCGTGCCACTGGGGATCAGAATGATGTCGTCAGCCAAACCTTCCTTGGCGAAGTAGCCGGCGTCATGCGCCACCCAGATCGGCGTGTAAGCGCCGCTGATCGAGCTGTAGCCGATGCGCACGCGCTCCGCTCCGTTTGCCGTTTGATGCAGTGAAAGCAAAACCAACATTGCCAAAATGATTCGCTTCATTTGTTTCCCTTCCCTCTAGGCCGGATAGCCGTTTAGTTAACCCACTATTCCAGGAATCCAAGAATCTTCAAGTAGGGGCACGATTCATCGCGCCCTGCCCCCGCCTGCCTATTTCATTTGCGCAAATCCCCTGGAACTCAAAGAGTTTCGGAATCGGATATTCCTCCCGCAAAGCATGTCCTGAGTCTCGTCGAAGGGGCGCAAAGACTCCAAGTGGCAGGTCAGAGGCCTGTTATCCCGAGCGAATGCGAGGGATCTAACAAGGACTTCTCTCGGAGTCTACCCTGAGTTCACCGAAGGGTTCGAAATGACAACGTTCGCCCTTTGCGCCTTAGCGCCTTTGCGGGAAATATTCCGATGTCTTATTTTGCGTTCTTTGCGGCCACTGCGCATTGACGCCGTTCGCCGCTTCGTAATATGTTGACCGCAATCCAAGGAGATCAAGATGAGCAATCGCATAATCGTCATCGGCATCGGTCCCATCGGCGGCATCATTGGTGGCCGCCTCGCCCGCGCCGGCCACGACATCACCTTCGTCGATATCGACAAGGAACATATTGCCGCGATCCGCGAAAAGGGGCTGCAAGTCGACGTCCCAGACGGGCCGTTCAACGTCAAAATCAAAACCGCATTCCCCAATGAGATTGACGGCAAGTTCGACATCGGCTGCATCGCCGTGCGCTCGAACTATACACCCGATGCATTGAATACCGTCCTGCCCCATCTTGCCGACAATGGAATACTCGTGTCGATGCAGAACGGCATCAATCCGCCGCTGCTGCAAGAAAAAGTCGGCGCCGACCGCACCGTCGGCATGGCGATCCGCATGGGCAGCAAGAAAGTCGCACCGGGCCATCTCGAAACCGCCACGCGCGGTCATCTTTACCTCGGCCACCTGCACGGCAAGACCACGCCGCAATTGCAGAATCTCCAACAGATTCTCAATCCGGTGATGGAAACGGAAATCTCCGACAACATTCTCGGCGTGCTCTGGAGTAAACTCACTTACACATGTTTGGGCTATTTCGGCTCCTTAGCCGACGCCTCGTTGGCAACCAGTTGCGCCGATGAGAAATCACGCCGCGCACTCGCCGACTTCTTCGCCGAAGTGGTCGCCGTGGGCGACGCTCTCGGCGTTCGCTGGATCAAGTTGGCGGAATACAACCCGCCCGACTTTCACCCGCGCAACTCGGCGGACAAACGTCTGGCCGCGGTGAATGACTTCGCCAAAACCTGGAAGCCCGACGACCGCAAAGGTCCGTTGCGCTATGTGCAGAAAAAGATTCGCACCGAAGTCGACTTCACCCTCGCCTACGTGGTGAATGAAGGAAAAAAGCTGGGCACACCGATGCCGCTGTGCAGTAAAGTATTAGCGATATTCCGCGAGCTGGAGGCGGGCCAGAGACAGTTCGGGCAGCACAACTACGATGAGCTAGTGGCTACGGGGAAATAATCCAGTTAGGCAAGGGGCTGCGAAAACAGTTCGAAACGTCTTTGGGCTCAAGGCCATGTTAGGCAGACGAGCGCACAGCATATGCGCATGCACCCGTACCTACGCGCACGCACGCCCAACGATAAATTGTGTCACGTTCCGAAAATGACGCGGCCCGTCCCCTTTCGGGTACATCGCTACCATAACGGCGTCCTTAGCTTCTTGCTGGCGCTCGGGAGGCAGCTGCGCCGTCGTTACGCCCGCCAACGTATTCCACGCCGACGTGAAATCGGGAAAATCGAAGCCGAGCGTTTCCGTCTCTACGCGAGCCTGGATTCCAGCAGCGTCAAGCTGCCGGAGAAAGCCACTCGATTCGGCCAACGCCCCAGGACCCACGCCGGGCACAGGGGGCGGACCGGCAAAGCGTCCGGCGGTTTGTTGAAACAGCACGATATCGCACTGTTCAGGCTCTGCCCACACCGCGGCTACGAACCGTCCACCTGGCTTTAGCACTCGGGCGATCTCCCTAGCCGCAGCCTCGCGGTCTATGACGTACATCATACTGAGGCAGGCGATCACCACGCTGAACGCAGCGTCTTCGGCGGGAATCGCTTCGGCTCGTCCCTCGAGAAACGTGAGATTGCCGAGACCCACGCTGGTGGCGCCGCGCCGCGCGAGAGCGAGCATTTGAGGGCTGATATCCACGCCAACGACACGGCCACGCGGTCCGACAATCGCGGCGGCTCGTTGCGCGACAGCGCCTGTACCCGTGCCGAGGTCGAGCACTTGCTCGCCACCGAGCAGCGTGGCGCGGCCGACCAAAGCCTTGACGACAGGCACGAATCGCCGGTCAATCTCACTAACGTAGATGTCCGAGATGCGGCTCCATATCCCGGTCTGCCACGCGAGAGCTTCTCGATCCTGATTCGCGTCAATCACGCGTTGTCCCTCCTCGGCTGCCTAACCAATAGTATCCGGTTCCGTATAGAACGTCACTTCATATTCACGGTTACAGAAGCGTTGACATCAAAATGGCGCTGTGCGGGAAACTTTTGGACATAATCCACGAGATTGAAGCCGGACAAAGACCATTCGGCATGCAAAACTACCTGGAGCTCAGCGGCGCACGTACATCATAGCGCCGGATCACATCACTTTGCTCTTGTACTCACGTTGACAATATCTGGCACAGGCGCGTCCTCATAATTGTCGTCAAAGAAAATATCAATCGCCGCAAATTTCCCCTTGGCAGAATGAACCAGCTCTGCCGATTTATTCACGGAGGTATAGAACCACGCAAAGGTTCGATAAATTTGCGCCTGAGTCGGATCGGAACCGGCCATAGAAGACGGCAACTTCTCGATTCTCCGCCCATCGTAAAAGCCGGCGAAGTTCCGCCCAGTCGTGCCCGCGGTTTTACGATCGGCAATGGGAGTATGGCAAGCTGGGTGATAGATAGCGACCAGCGAGGTATCGCGCAGGAGAACGGGCAGAATTTCATTAGGGAGCAGGTCGCGATATCTCTCATCCCATCTTTCTACTGTGACGGCGAGGTGAGCATGATCAACCTCCAGCGCGACCGGGTGTTTCGTGCCCTCGCTTTTCAAGATTTTTTTCAGATGCTCGGTGGTCTGCGTGATGAATTGGCAGGGTGCCAAAAATCTCCTCCCTTGGGCGGTTGCAACCAATTCCGTCTCGCCCGAGAAGCAATTAATTGAATTCGCGGGTGGGGTTTGAACCCCGCTCGCGACCAAAGGAGATGCTCGCCCCCTTTGGAAACCCCATTTAATTGTGTCCGCCGCAAGACGCGGGGTTAACATAGAATCAACGGGTTTCGAGGGCCGAGAGCGACGATTACCGAGCCGCGGCTGATGCCCGGAAGTGACATCTGTCCCGATTGCGGCCGGAGACCGCGGGTTGCTGCGGCAATTCGCTTGAGCTGTAAAGAAAGGTAACAGCACGGCGACGATCGTCAGATATTGAATTGAAAACAGCATCGACCAACCTTCTTATTAAACGAAGCCACTTCGTGGGCGGGGATTTAACCCCGCCGCCTATTAAAATGTTGCAAAGGGGATGCCCGCCCCCTTTGGAAGCCCCATAATCTTGTGGCCGCCTCTAGAGGCGGGGGTTACATAGAATTCAAACTACACGGCTTTTTGAGTTTGAAAATTGCATGGCAAAGCTATTTGGTTCTCGCGGTTACATTCACCGCGCTGGGGACATCCGGCGCTGCCCGATCGTTATCGAAGGTCATATCGAACACCACGACGGTTTCACCCGCCAAAAACACTAGTTCGCCCAAATGATGCCCCATCATGGTAAAACCACCCAGTCGAACCAATCCTCCCGGCTGAAAATAGAGTTCCTTGTGCGAACGTTTGGGCAGGATTTCGTTCGGGCGCCCATTGTAGAAGCCAACGACGGTGCGCTTTTGCTCCCAAAGATTCGTCGCCGATTCCTTCTGGTTTCCCTCGTCAAACAAATGCACCGCCGTGTTATAGACAGTCACTAGCTTGGGCTCACGCAGCAGCTTAGGCAGGATCTCTTCGGCTGGGAGCCTTTTGTACTTGGTCTCCCATAAGTCTGCCGGGACCGCGAAGTCCCCATGATCTACGTCCAACGGAAACAGATACTTTCCTGCGCCGGATTCCAACAGCTCTCTCAGCTGGCGGATCGTTTCCGAAATGAACCGGCAAGGCGCCGCGAAATGCCTTCCTTGGTACGACGCGGGGAAGTCCTTCTGGCCATAAGAACACTGTTCCGGCTTCAAAGGATTGCGCAGACGCGCGCCGAACTGCACCTGGTACTTGTAAGCGTTGGCGATCTCTTGGGCAGTGGAAAACCACGGGGCATCGCCCGCATGGGATCGTCCTTCACCGACAGCTAGAACCACAGCGATTGCAATTACAACTTTACGTCCAAACATAAACACCTCCAGCGATCAGTTAGTCCAGCTCAAGCCGATGAGCGGCCAGTAAAGGGGCACAAAAAGCATGAGCAGAAGTCCTTTTAGAATCGTCACGGCTAACGCCACCTTGAAGAGATCTTTGCCGCTGAAATAGCCGTAAGAATACCCCACTACCAACGCACCAGACTGGTACACGAACAGGTGCGCGCCACTGGCAAACGTCCAGATCAACCCCAAAACGGCGGGATTGTACCCGTGGGCCTGGGCGATATGGACCAGCAGGGGAAGCGACGTGCCCACCATCGCCTGGTCGTTACTGAGCACCAGATGATAGAGAAAACCACCCCAGTAAAGCGCGATAGCGGAGTTCAGCGAGTGGGAAAGCAGCGGCTCCGTCCACGCCACCAGACTATCGGTCAATGCTTGGAGAGCGTTGGTCTCGATCAGGACGTTGCCCATGCTCAACGCGGCGGCTGGCAGCAGGACCGTCAGAAAATTTACCCGTTTAACGGCCTGGCCGTCGAGCACACCAATTTTGGGCAAACATAAAAGCAAACCGATTCCGAGGGCGATCATCGCCGGATCTAGGTGATGAATAGAATCGGTTGCCCACAGTGCGATAGCCAACAACAGCCAGGCTAAGACCCTCGTCTCCGTCCCACCGACAGTTCCCATCTCCCGCAGAGATTTTTGGAGGTACTCCTTACCGGCGGGAAGCTCGCCGACCTCCGCGGGATAAAGCCATCGCACCAAAAGCCAAAACGCCACGATCACAATTAAGATCACCGGTAAGAATGCAAAAAGCCATTGACACCAAAAAATCTGCACACCCGTCTGATCCTCGACAATTCCGCGAGTGAGAATCGCTGCCGGGTTAGACATCAGCATCTTGCCGAACAAGGGGCTGCTGTACGTGACGAGTAGAAATAACCCTTTTGCGACATTGCTCTGCTTGCCCAAGCCATAGGCGCCGATGATGCCGACCGCGACGGGTGCGATCATGGCGACACGGACAAGCGCGGATGGAATCAGGAAGGTCAGCAAAAACGACACCACGATCAGCCCCAGAAGAATCCGCGCGTAAGAGGTTCCGACCCCGAGCATAATGAGATAACCGAGGCGTTTGAGGACGCCAGTCTGGGATACCGCCTCGCCCATCAACAAGCAGCCGAATACGAACCAGGGGGCGTTAGTGGTAAAGCCACTGAACGCCACCGAAATCTTGGCAACATCGAGTGCCCAGAACAGATAACATCCAATAAGCGCCGTGATGGCACTATCGATGGGCTCCGTGATCCAATAGAGGATCATAAAAGTAACGATGGCGAGCGCCTTTTGTGCTGATGGATCGAGTCCCAAGGGCCAGAGCCCAACGACGATGCCAGCCAGCGGCCCTATTAACAAACCGCTCAGCATCCGTGTCTCTAAAAATTTGTAATTAGTTTGAACCTCGGGAAGAGCTATCGATGCATCAGCCACACTTACGGTTTTCATCGGACTCCCCTCCTCCCTTGGTTACTTCTCCCTACGACGATGGCTACACGCACGGCTTGTTTCCCAAGACCGATAATTAGCTGATCCTCTCGATTCACGAGCACATGGTAGATTGCGAAGCCGCCCACTTCATCGAGTTAAGACATCGTTTATTGCTTATATATCGCAAGGCCCGTGCCCGCTCGGAAGAATCACCGCAAGACTTTCAAGCGGCGGTTTTAAAAGGTGACTGTTACGCTTCGATGCTAACCCGGTGGCTCACCGCAACGGTTTGCGCTACTTTCGGATACAGCGGTGTATCCAAAAGTAGCAACGTTACCGGTGCGGCTGATTGGAGTGGTGAGTCGTGCGGGAATGTCGTCCCTCGGCGTCATGCCCACACGGAGCCAACGACCGGAAGACACTTCGTGTCTACTTCGTTGACAGCGTTTAAATCATCGTGTTAGGGAGTGACCCATGGGCGAGGAAACAACGAGCACGGCACCGGACATACTTCCCAAAGCCGGTCCTGACCCCGTCGACCGGCTGCGGGCGCTGCTCAGCGAGATCACGAGCCGAACCAAGGAACGATTGAAAGCGGACCGTGTGAGTATCTTCCTCTACGATAGAGAAAGATGCGAACTCTGGTCGGTCATCTCCCAGGAAAGGAAGATCATGCGCTTTGACGCGCGCCTCGGTATCGCCGGCGACGTCGCCAGAACCGGCCGAACGATCAACGTCGCCGACGCTTACGAAGAGCCGCTATTTCATAAAGAAATCGATTTAGAGACCGGCTATCGCACACGCACCCTGCTTGCGGTTCCGCTGGTAAACTCGAGGGGCGAAACCATCGGCTTTGGCGAAGCCATCAACAAAGAGAAGGGACTCTTTTCGGAAAATGATGCCGTTGCCCTCAGGGCGCTTGCGGCTAACGTTGCCGCCGCCATCGACAGCGCCGGACTTGAAAAGCAGCTCCATTACTATTTATCCACTCACGAAATAAGTGCTGGCGAAGCCAACGGCGGCGGGTTCTCCACCCGGGAGATCATCGGTATGAGCCCGAGGATGGAATCGGTCATCCGGCTCATCGACCTGATCCGCGAAAACTCCATCGATGTTCTCATCCAGGGTGAAAGCGGCACCGGAAAAGATTTGATCGCGAAAGCCTTGCATCACACGAGCCCGCGCTCACGCCGCCCCTTCATCGCGGTGAACAGCGCCGGATTGTCGGACACGTTATTACAGAGCGAGCTTTTCGGTCACGAGCCTGGGGCATTCACGGGCGCCACCAAACAACATATCGGTTACTTCGAAAGCGCCCACGGTGGAACGATCTTTCTCGATGAAATCGGCGACATGAGCATGGACGCGCAAAAGAGCATCTTGAGAGCGCTGCAAGCACGAACGATCCGAAGGCTCGGCGGCACCAGGGACATCCCGATCGATATCCGGGTCATCGCCGCAACCAACAAAGATCTGCAAGCCGCCATCAAAGAAGGCAAGTTTCGCACCGATCTTTACTACCGCTTAAACGTTATCCCGATTAGCACGCCGCCGCTGCGAGAAATCGCCGACGACATCCCCCGGCTCGCGAAACATTTTCTCGCCAAGCATTGCCAGATGATGAACATCCCCTTGAAGGAATTCACGAGCAGCGCTTTAGACTGCCTGACCCGCTACTCATGGCCCGGCAATTCGCGCCAATTGGAAAACGAGATCAAACGCCTGATCGCTACGGTAAGACCCAAAGTGATTACCGAAGGACAGCTCAATCTCCAAACCGAGTCAACGCGGAAAGAAACACAGGAAGAAGTACTACCTCCCCGCGGCCAATCACTGAACGATGCGGTCAATGCCTTCGAGCGCCGCATGATCGAAGAAGCAATCCGCCAGTGCCATGGCAACAAACAAAAGGCGGCCCAGCTTCTAGGCCTCAGCCGCCAGGGATTGGTTAAGAAGTTGAAGCGATTAGGCGTTACGGCATGACGCAGGTTTCGGTAAGTTTTTATCTGTATGGGTTGGATTGTAAAGATTGATCGGCGTCAAAAAAATATTGGTGTGGGGTAAATGTTTCGTCGTCTACCTGCACTTTTGTCACTAGGCACACTTCCTTCCGTCGTGTATCAGGTCTCTGTTCTCATCTTTACAAGCTCCGGGCCTTCCCACACTCGAAACGAACCTTTCACCCCCATTTAAAATTCGGCCCCGTCGGCTTGACACAAGAGATCGTTATTTACTAGAGTCCCGCCACTATGGGTTGTCGGGGTAGTTTTTTGCGGGCTCAGCCGTCGAGCCGACGAACAAGGGCGGGGCCTGGGCCGTATCAGGAATTCTTGGATTCCAGTTAGCGATGTGTCGTGAGCAAACATTTATGATTCGTAGTGTGGACATAATTTAGGTCGAGGAATTCTGAAATAAGGGGGCACAAATGGGAAAGCAAATAAAATCGGCCGAGATGTTAATTAGGGTAGATGTAAGAACTCAAAAGGTTACGTGCCACTACACTAAAAATAACGTCAGGAAAAACCTTCCCAAAGTTGGCGACAAGGATCCAGACGACGGCGAGGAAATAGTGCGAGAACCGCATACGGGCTCCGCGCAGCCAATCAAGGACCAAGTCACAATGATAAAATGGCATCACCACAGTCCTGATTGCATAACGGTAGAGATAGGAGGCGCGCAGTATCAGGTCTGCGATCCATAGACTTAAGCCCTCACGGCCTGTCACTGCCTCATCACTCAACGACTTGAGGCAGTGATTAGGGCTTCCCATTCTTTTGTTGTTAATAGCGCTACGCTGCACACCTGGACGGCGAAGCCTTAGTTGTGCCGAGCAGCAGCGTGCGTGTGCTTTCCGCCGAGCGGTCTTGTAAGATCGCTTCGCCTACGAAAGCGTTTTGATTTCTTAGTGCTTTACGGCATGAACTTCTGTTTACAACAGACCCGCTGATCTTATGGTAATGCCAGTGTGATTCTTGCGAAAAACGCCCGGTCCGGTTGAATAGTCGGGTTTCTAATATCACGGTCAAAAAACCTGAAGTTCTTATCGAAAAGATTCGTCGCACCAACACTTAAAAAACCGTACCGGTTCGGCAGGCGATAATTTATTGCCGCGTCGACCGTCCAGAAATCTTCACTGCCGGACCGAATGTTTCCATTGAGCAGAACAAACCTGCCCTCTTGATGGACATAGCTAGGGCCTAACGTCGCACTTAATCCGGATGGGTGGAAAAAGCTGACACCCAGAGGTACACGATGAGTATTCAACCTCTTGGGTAGATTCGTTAAGCCATCACTTTTAAACCGTTCAAACATGTATTCTGCTCTGAGCCCCCACCATGCGTGGGGTGTCCAGAAAAGATAATTACGAAGTAACTGCTCGTGCATATTCTGTTCGCGACCTACGTTATTGCTTACGAAGGGACTTTTCAGATCCCTCTTCGAGTACTCCACGCCGCCAAAGATGTCCTTTGTGAATTTCTGATCGATTGCACCTCCGTAGCGCCACGCAGATGTTCCATTAAAATCATCGAAGAATTGATTAAAGCCGGCGACCTGTGTCGGTTCGAGCGTCTGGTCCGTAATCAATTTTCGTTTCAAAACTCTGAAAATGGCAGTGCGAAGCGTCGTGCTTGGAAATAGATTCCAGGTAATTCCAAACTTCGGATTAAACTGGCGCTTGTCTTCAAATTCTGCAGAGTCACCGTTCGCGAAGTCGCCGCTGGCACCGAGAGTAAACGTCACATTTTTTAAGGCATTCACGTACGAATATGCGTAAAGGTTGGTGTGCTTAAGATCCGTACTCGCGCTAGGGAACACTATGAGATTAAGCGGAGGCCGAAAGATTGTCCCCACAGTGATATCAACCTTTCCATCTGATTGTGCATATCCGACGCCGCTCGTCAGATTAAAATAAGTTGACTTAAAGAGGTGTTGGAACTCCGTGCTAAAGGAGGTCTCCGGCCTCTTTGCGTCGGTAAACCTGAATGTGCGACTTTGAGGGACCGCGTTTTCACGTACACGAAATTCTGCATCCTGGTAGATCAACGAGCTTAGAAGTACCGAATCTGAGGAGAAAGCATGGCGAACGCCAAAGCGCGCAGTCTGCGTCTCCGTTCTGTTCGTCTCGTCCGGGAATACATCGTCTGGGAAAAATCGGAGCCGAATATCACCATGCGTGAAATTCCTGTAACGGTACTCAGCTTGAACGCTCGTGGCGGGAGATAGCTCCAATTGCACAAAAGCGTTGCCAATATTGTCGTTTTGGTCCGTGTTTTTACCCCACCCATCTGTCTGAAGATGAAAACCGCCAAGGCTAAAGGCAGCCTTGTTATAAATTCCGGACAACACACCTTCGCCCGCGTAGGTGCTATTTTCGCCGGCGAGGCCAGTGCTCTGAAAGTTAATGCCATTGCGGTTGAATAGAGGGTTGAACTCGTTGAACGAGAGCGCCGTCGGTCCTCCGGCGCTGACAAGAAAGAGATTGCTTTCGCCTAAATGCGGCTGGATGGGTGTCATGTTCAGAGGCTGGAGCAGTTGGGATTGAAGCAATTCGCTGACCCGAGCGATTTCGTGGCGCGGCAAAACGGAGTACGAGTCGGCCAGGAATCGGTGGGCGGAAAAGTTCATCGGATCGGTGTTGACCGACTTCCATCCTTCCACCAATGCCAGTTGCTGGAAACCAAGATCGCTATAAATTCGACCCAGGGCCGCGCTGCGTGCGGCGAGATCTGAATCGAGCTGGAGGCGTGAACGATAGACAGCTCGGTTATCATTCAGTTCGATCGCCTTTTCCATGTCCTGTAAAGCTTCGACTGGCCGATTGGTGGTCTGCTTGCGGATAGCATCGTAGAAATAGGGAGTCGGGTCCTTGGGATCCAACAGCTTGGATGTTTCGTATTGATCGGCGGATTGCTGGTCTCGTTTCTCTTCGTAATAGGCTTTTCCGAGATAACTCCGGATCAGTGCGTTGTCGGGATCGAGGCTTACGGCAATCTCGATCTCCCTTCTACCCTCTTCCAGGTCACCTTCGCGGACCTTTGCCAGACCCAAACCCAACCTCGGGAGCGGGTCGGCCTGATCGAGCTCAATCGCTTTTTCAAAAGCCCGCTTTGCCTCTGCCGTGTCCACCTGTGTCAGATAGGCGAATCCCAGAACGGTCTGGGTCCTTGATAGATTGGGATTTAGAGCGACCGCTTTCTTGGCAGCTTCGAGAGCTTCGTCTAGCTCGGCGAAAGACAAATGCAGTTCGGCTAACCTCGTCCACGCAAGCGCATTTTCAGGATGGAGCTGCACCGCCTGTTTTAAGGTGTTGAGTGCGGCTTCAAGATTGAAATTTGCCTGCTGAGCGTAGGAAAGGCTAATCAACGCAGAAGCGGAATTCGGCTCAGCCGTGACGGCCTTTTGGGCCACATCAAGCGCTTTAGCTTTGTCGTTTTGTACGACCGCGATGATGGCTTGCAAAGACAAGGCGTCGCTATAATTGGGAGTAAGAGCGAGCGCTCGCTCGATGTCTCGTGTTGCTTCATCGAAACGACCGACCGCTAAGAGAAGCGCTGCGCGATAGGCAAAAAAGCGCGGCTCATTGAGATTAGCGGGCACATTTCTAATCGCGTCAAAGGCCGCTTGATAGTCCCCTCTGTTCAACGCCTCGATAGAGTTTCTAACCATTCCCTGCCAGTCAGGCCCGGCGGGAAAATCCGCCGCGCGGAAATAAAGCGTCGGCACGTAGAAGAGCGCCCACTGGACCGCGTCGCGTGGACGCACAACAACCGTTAGTGCCGGCGCTCTTCCCTGCTCGGCGACTGCGCTCTGGCCACCCACGATGGCCAGACTGCCGAACTGATTGGCGGCCAAGACTCTGCCTTCGAAGATCGAGATCAGCGTCCGGTTGGCTTCCACCGCAACTAATCCCTCGGTGGCTTCAACACCGGCATTGACGAAGGTCGTGGTGATCTCCAGCTTACGCGGTAACCGGCTAAAAAAATAAATGACGCCACGAATGAGTTGGATGATCGATGTTTCTTGCTTGACTCCGCCGAGGGTAAGGGTTGTGTTTTGATCGAGGCGGACGACGGGTTGATTCACCAGCGCAACATCGGCCCGGCTTCGCTCGCCCACTGAGATTTGGTCCCCGGCGCAATAAACCTCGTTGAGCCGCGCTTGTTGCGGCGGTGTTTGCCCGGCGCGCCGCGCCTCTACATTTCCTTGGAGCGAAACTATTTTTGCCACCCACGGATCACAGAGTGCGGCGGCCAAGGAAGGCTCTGGCCAAAACCAAACCGTCCAAAAACTCGTTACTGTGAATAGTAGAAACGGGAGCGCGCGCATCTTATTCATGGCATCCAACCTTCTTGCCTCGAGACCAGATGCAATCGGCGACAGAGATCGTGCCGTTACTTTTCTTCGAGAGCAATAGTCCCGCCCCAGGCGTCTCCTGGTGAATTCATTTTGTATTGCCGGCAGCAAGCTCGGTAAAAGCGCGGCAAGCCGCTGTGATCCGAGCTCTCAATCGCTTGATTGAACGTCTCCGCAGCCTCGTCCCAGGATTGACTTCTGAACGCTTCTAGTCCTTTCGAAAATAATCTGCAAGTATATTTTTGGCTTTCGGTCGCCTCCTCCACTCGACCCCAGAGCTCATAAGCCACAATCGGCTTGCTCTTGCCTTTGAGCAAAAACCGCCCCGCTTCCCGTACCAAGAAACCGTCGAGCCCATGGAGCACTTCCTCGGATACGAGAATCTCGGTGCCGAGCTGCTTGTTGAGATTGTCCATGCGCGAGACGGTATTTATCGTATCGCCCCGAGCGCCGTATCGATAATTATCGCCCGCGCCTATATTACCCAGAAAAATCGGGCCGGCATGGACGCCGATGCGAGTCGGCAATTGTAACGTCCCGGCGGCTTGATTGAACCGCCTAATTGCCTTGGCAAGTTCAACGGCTGCATTACATGCTTGCTCCCGCATCGGAGCATTCGGCTCCGCGGCTTTCCAGATCGCCAGGATTGAGTCGCCGGTGAGATCGATGACCAGTCCGCCATTTCGCTTGATCGGTTCAAACCCGGCCTCAAGGTATCGCCGCATCAGATCGCTCAATTCTCGTGGGCTAATCGATTCGGATACAGTCGTATAGCTCGCGACATCGGTGAACAAGCAGACGCCGTCGACAGTTTGATCGCCCTTCTTCAGGTCGACGACGTTTCGCGCCAATTCCCGCACGACATCGTCGGGAACATAGAAGCCGAGCGCTTTGCGAATATTTTGCCGCTCCTTGTTGATCTCGACATAGGTCCATAACATCACGCCAAAATAGCCAAGGGGAGCTTGGACGAGTAACGGAATTGCCACGGGCACCCAAGCCCCTTTGGTCGCAAACAGATGCTCTGCAACAGCAAGATATGTAGCCCCGGAAACCAGCACTCCTGCGGCAGCAACGAAGGGTCCGAAGGTGCAGCAGATGACGCCGATAACCATACCCCATGAGAAGACCAATAATAGATAGTAATGTGAGTCCAGGGGCATCACGGTGGAATTTTCCGCTAAATTCGCAAAAACCGTCGCCACAATCTCGACGCCACTAACAAATACTCCGTTGGCGTCTGAAAACACCGTGTGAAAGCCGTCTTCTCTTTCAGTTAGCAAGGTCTCCGAAAGTCCGACGAAAACCACCTTGCCGCTGAAATCCTGCGGGGCGCCTGGCATACCTTTCCCCGACCTTATGACCCGGTGAAAGGGAATCGTTCGTATGGTTCGAGGCGGCCCGTAAAAATTCAGATACCGTTGATCGTCGCCGTAGTACAATTCCGCGAGGGATTTGAGCTTTCGATAGCGCGGCAAGTCGACCGTTGCAAGATTAGAACGTTCCAAGGCCTCAGTGATTCTTGTCAAGATCAAGGGGTCGTCGGAGGTCGTCTCTCTTATGCCCTTGATGAACCTTGACGCGCCTTTGGTCTGGATAACTCGAAGAGCATCCTCGGGCAATTTTTCCGCCGCAACCGGACTGGCCTCTTGCAACAAACGGCGAAAATCGGCGTACAGCGGCAGCGTGTACAACTGAAAGGCAACGACTGGAGAGGTCGGCACGTGACCCAGACTCGGTGGAAAGGTCCAGTATCGATTCACACGAACTGGCAGACGAGGTAACACAAACGGGGCGGTGGCAGCTGCCTCTCGCGCAAAAGCATCGATCGGTTTGATTGCCGTCGCCAGTCGATGCTCGGCGGGAGGAATATTGGGGCCGCCGGAATTGGTGAGATCTCTTGCCCTGACGGCTTCTCCGAGTATGACGTTGCGAGACTTGCTCAACATAGCGGCGAACGCACCATCTTCAGCGAGCGAACGGGATTCGAGAAAATACAGGTCGAAAACGATCAGCTGCGCGCCTGCACGCGTGAGTTCTTCGACAAGACTAGCGTGCAACGATCGAGGCCAATTGGAAGGAATCCCGGAAACTTTTAGTTGCTCCGCCGATTCTTTGTCGATACTGACTACGACGACCTCAGCCGGCGGTTTTCTCACTCCCCTGAGCTTGAAGAGCAAGCTAAGGCCCACACTTTCTTCAACGTCATATGCCGGGCGAACAAAGCATAGTGTTAGCCCCATTATTCCGATCAGAAGCCCCGCACAGATTACTTTGGATATCCACAACACGTCAGTTGCCCGAGAATTCGACCCGTGTACGATTTGTGCCTAGTCGGCCTTGCATCTAGTGTAGTGTCCCCAACACTTCTTTACATTTGGCGATTTTGGTCATGATGCTATCCGCGGAGGCTTTCCAAACGAAAACGCGAGGGTTTTGGTTGTGACACTCCAGGTAGTCTTCGATCGCAGCG